>Ga0209755_10001180_pt1 | contig 42571 bp, 34 predicted proteins | sample TergutCo191P1_FD_187301 | JGI IMG/M metagenome (GOLD analysis project Ga0209755, IMG submission 187301) | Cornitermes sp. P1 segment gut microbial communities from Petit-Saut dam, French Guiana - Co191P1 (SPAdes) (version 2) | ecosystem: Host-associated > Arthropoda: Insects > Digestive system... | reverse complement strand
CGATAGGGTTGTTCAAGGGACGGTTCGTCCGGCTTGTGGTGGAGGAGGACGATCGTGTCAAGGAGGCGATGTTCAAGCGCCTGATTGCGGATATGGAACGGTACATTGTGCCGGTGCGTGAACTGAAAAGCTCGCCGCGCAAGTGGAGGTATTTCAACAAATACAAGTGCAATCAAAAACCTTCGTTTTGAGGCTTAAGTTGATGATGTTGTGACTGGCACCCCAGGCTGTGTCAAAACTATTTCGAGCCCCAATTATCATATGGCAAACAGTAGTATTTTCCGTAATCATTACCTGTTTACACCTAGTTTTTATGTAATAGTCCATTAAAATTTGGGTATCCTGGAGTTTTGACACAGCCTCACCCTCGCGCTCCCTTGTTTCGTGCATCATGCCGTAAAGCATGCCGCATTTGGAGGGCGAGCGCAATGTATCCAATTTATATGATATATTGCCCTATATTTGTGATATTTTCTGGTTGAACTCCACTTATAAACGCAAACTTACCGTTATTCTGGGGTGAGGCTGTGCCAAAACTATTTCTGGTCTCAATTTTCATGCGACAAACGGGAAGGTTTTCCATTGTTTTCGTCTGTTTGCATCATTTTGCATTCGCCATTTCATGGAAATTTGGGTGTTTTTGAACTTTTGACACAGTCTGGGGTGTATGCGGCTTGCTACTAGAGAATACGAAACCTAAAACCAAACAAAAAGGTTGACTTTTTTGACTGCAAGCGACATAATGCTGGTAGTTTGAAAAGCCAGTCGGCCTGTTCTGATGGCGACAGGGTTCCCCTAGTGTATTCTGAAGTGCCTGGCTCTGGTGCGGTTTCGACCCGCTATTGTTCGCAGTATGTTCAATATGCTGTAAGGAATAGATGGAGGTTAGAATACGCCAAGTAACATGAGGTCTAGAATTTGCGGAGGTTTCGGTGGAAAATGGGGAGATTCCCAAGGTGTTGGGCCTATGTGTTATGATTGTTGGAAAAAAGGAGGTTATGGACGTATGCTCGGTTGGCTTGCCAAATATTTATGTTAAAAATGAGATCAAAAGCATAGCTTTTCAAAATACTTGATGTCAAAGTGAAGGAGAATGCGACGTGAAAAACTGCATTTCCTTTTCCATGCTGGTATTATTACAGGAGAAGGTTTAGATGAGTGTAAAAAAACTGTTGGGTTCAATGTTTGTCTTAATGGTATTATCTGTCGAAGCTCATGCCAGCAGGATACTACAGCACGCAGATGCAAGCAATGGCCACATTACCATTGAGGAAATAGCTGCTAGTTGGAGCCTTACTCACAAGTGGTATGTTTTTCATTTTGGGGGGATGCCAGTGGCAGTAAGAAGCCAAGTTCAAATCTGGGCTAATAACAGAAGGGCTTACTATCGGGCAAATTTTGCGAATTATTTAAGTGAGTGGGCTATACAGAGTATACAGAATAACCCATGGAACCTACAATTTAGATGGTATTTTGTTGCAAAAGATATTTCTGGCGCAATATTAGACTCAGGCTTCTTATATAACAATAATCAAATTGTGTGGGACGGTAGTGCCCAATTTATGTCGCCTGCCGACAATGCGTTAATTGTATCACATAATCGCCATTATGGTTTAAATCAACCTGGTTTGAATATCTTGGTACTTGACGAATCGGCAAGCAATAGACGCGAATTAGCACAACGCTGGATAAACACGCAAAGAAGGAATACCGTAACTGGCAGCGGTGAATTCGAATGGGTTAGAAGAGGGCAGAATATTTTAATTAGGGATGGAAATACTGGGGTCATTACCGACCTCGGTTTTTTCAATAATACGAGAGACAGCGATGTATCTGATTTAACTGCCCCAATTATATGGCTTGAATGAAGAATGCGGAAGAGAGGTGATGACACTGACCCCGTTTCTCATCGATTTGCATAGCTCGTTTTCATGTTTCCCCCCAAGGCGGAAATAATTTGGGTTGTTACAATTGCGTCTCCACTCAGGCTCTTATCCTCTTTTACGCTGGCGAGTATATTCTAGATTCTCTCTGGCTGTAGAATCAGCTGGATCGATCCGCAACGCAGCTTCAAAATCAGCAATTGCCTGATCATATTCACCCCTTTCAATATGCACTTCACCGCGAGAAATAAATGCAACCGTAAGATTTGGGTTCAGGCGAATCGCTCGTGTATAGTCCGCGATTGCATGGTCATATTCTCCTATGACGTGGTACGCAAAGCCTCTATTGAAGTAAGTATCCGCATCATTTATGTTCAACCAGATCGCCTGAGTTAAATCAGCAATTGCCTGATTAAAATCCCCTGTCTCTATATTGCACAGCTCCTCGATTATGATGTGCAATCGCATTGTCAGGATCCAGCCGTATTGCTTGGGTATGATCGGCAATGGCACGCTCAAATTCACCTCTCCTTGAATGTGCAATGCCACGATTGCTATAAGCAATAGAATTGTCTGGACTTAACCGGATTACTTGATTAAAATCCGCAATTGCTAAGTCAAGCTCCCATCTTCTAAGATGCACAATACCACGATTGCTGTATGCAACCGAAAAATTAGGGTTTAGTCGTATCGCTTGGTCAAAGTCAGCAATTGCCAACTCATGGTTCCACATTTCTTGGTGCACACGCCCCCGCCAGTTATACGCAATCGCAAAACTGGGGTTCAAGCGTATTGCCTCGGTAAAATCAAGTATGGCTATATCATCGTCGCCACGCTGAAAGAACAGGAGACCTCTATCTAAATAGGCTCCTGCGGTTCGCGGGACGGCATGGTCGCTTATTCCGTGTCTGTCTACCCTCGCCGTCGTCGCCTGTCTGTTCAGTGCCGCAATCATGTTTCGCATTGCTCTGTCGTTTCGCACATCAAGGCTGGGAGGACTTGTGCGCAATACGGTTTCCATATGTGTTGCCGTAATGATAAAACGACGCAGTACACCAATATCCCATAATCGCCCAGTAATTACAAGCTCTGCGCCAAGCATTTGACCGATGCTTTGAAAAGTTTCGTCACTCACATAGCCGCTCATTTGAAATCGCTGCTCCTGAAACACAAATTCAAGGTTCTGACGATCTGCCACCTCAATTTCAAGCCTGCCAAGCGTTACAGCAAGCTCTTCCATTATGAAATCTGAAAGGTTGTCGCTTTCAGATTCAAACGCTACTACTGCCACACGGGTTCCATGAGGAAAATCCCTCACCATTCTTTCCGCAGACTGTTCTATGGCTCCTTGCAAGGAAAGTACTGAACCGCCTTCCGCAGTGGCGCATGATAAAAGGGAAATAACCGCAATTGTGACAATGTTCGCAAAAATCTGTTTTTTCATACCGTTCCTCTCTTCAAAATTGTACCCAAATAAAAATTTTTGCTCGGCACACCCTACCCCCACTGCAAGCAGTGGAGTATTACGGGCGTGCCTGCACGCCCCCTTCGGAATTGTAAGACTTCATGCGGCAAAGCAAAAGAAATACACCATAGGTCACAGCCGTGGCAAGCCACGGGGTATTAAACCGTATCGGCTTTGCCTAATAAAACCCATCTATAGGACAGCGTAAAGTCTCTTGAGAAAATCTTTGTTCATCTTGGAAGCGATGGCACCGGCACTAGTCTTTTTGGCTTCAGGATGATATTTCAGGTAAATTTCATATCGCCTTGGTTTCTTTCCGTCTTTTAGGTGCGCCTCCAAAATCTCTCTATCAAGAAACGGAGTCAAGCCATCAAAATCAATCGACTTATCAATACAGTATGCGGTAAAAAGCGCACGGTAACATTCTCGGGTTTTTTCATGAGTGTTTTGCAATACCCGTTCCAAAGCGCCCTTGATATCCTGTATCCCAAGTTTTTTCAAGTATTCCTCATGAGGATCGACTGATGCCTTTTCCGTGTAAAGCGGCCTTACATTTGAATTGAGATGATCTATTTCACGGTCAGCGTAATTTTTGCCGTGGTTAAATTCAAGACCAGCCACATTTTTGAGGTTCATTAAACTTGCGTATTCAGCTACACCAAACCATTCGGATATACATTGTCTGCGTTCATCTTCGGTTACTTTTCTTCCCACGGCACTTTCTTTTGTTACGATAATATCATCAACCATCTTCAAACGTTTTCTGGTATCCCTAGGAATATCTATATAACCAGTCTCATTATTACGGTAGTATTCCACCTTAGCTGTGTATAATGCTGCTTTCAAATATTTGGCAAACTCTTGTTTATTTTTTTGCACTTTATTATTCACAATACGTTGCACAACATTATAAATCTCTATTCCCATCTCATTTGCCTTTATACCTAGATAACTAATGCACCAACAAATTATCACCTCATATATTTGCACAAAATCAACTTGCCGACGGTCAGAGGAGAGTTCATCCAAATAGCGGGAATAAATATCAAAAATGCTATCCGTTAACTGTTCTTCCGTTTTTTGCTGTTTTCCCACGCAATTTTCCTACAAAGCAAAAAAGTCATGCAACATTTTCGATGCGGTTTCGGCATCGGAGGTTCCTATTGTGCCTATTAGTTTGAAGAGGTGATAAAGCGATGTTATATCAAACAACATAGGATGTTCTATTTGTTCCGTTTTTGGGTTGAATTCAGCCTTCCCGTATACGATATACTGGACAATAGCCTCACGGAACTCTTCGACAAACCTGAACGCACAAAACAGCGAAAGAATTTCTGGTTTATGGCCATATGTTATGTCCGCATATATTTCCGCATTTTCAGGAATTTTATTTGACAAATCGGTGAGGAGTTTATTATATGTCTGCTTAGTGGGCAAAAATTCAATTTCAACCGTATCATAGCTTAAAACAGCCTTTGCTTCTAAATTTATTGTTTCGATTTCAGCCATAAAATTTTCCTTGTTTTGTATACATTCACTGTTTTCCCCTATAGTCATTATGTAAATAATCTTCACGCGTTCATTTTTTTTCATGATTTTCGCAAGAATGCCGTTAATTGGGCATCGAACGGGTTTTTCATATTCGATAGCCTTGTTGCCGTCCACAGGGTATAGCATCGGCTCAACCCTGTTTGCTCGTTTCATTGGCACGGTAATGATTACGACCTTCACTATTTACTCCTTGGTACTTTTGATGGTTTAATTAAGATGTTTCCCAATATACCCTATTTCAATTTTATCGGCATCCCTATCCCAACGAAAGTAAATACGCAAATTTTTTTCCGCATTTTTTGTTTTTTCCATTTTTTTATATGGCTTTAGATGGATTTGATAAGACTTGTCGCCAAACGTCCGTATTTTATCTTCTGTTGAACAATCAAATCCACATAATATTAAATAACCACGACATTTATCGCAGACTTCATGTTCTCCTATTGATCGACAATTAATTTTTTTTGATATGGCCTGCAACTGATTACGCTCATTATTTTGCCTATTAAATTTCACAAGCTTGTCAAGGGCACCCAAACAATCATAAACAACGATGGGATATTCTTCTATGTGATTTTTAATTTCATCAACATTGGCATACTGTCTGTATCTTAACTTGTCTAACGCCTCCTCATATTCATCAACATATGGATACATTTTGTTTATATCATAGTCGATGGTGTCTTGAAAATCATTTTTGGCCTTTTTTAATGCCTCATCAATAGATGAAAAATATTTTTTTCTTGGTGTTTTTATATTATAATTTACGATGGAACAATCAGAAACATAAATATTCTGACATTCAACATCCAAAAAATTGTGTCTAACATTTTTTATTATTACACTTACATTATATTTTTCCTCACAATTATTTGTAATAATACTTGTTATGGAATTACTTTTGTATATTTTATGATTCAAAAACGCTAATCTGCCAATATTTTCTTTGAGCCCTTGGATTAAAATGGCATCTAGATGTCCAGTTGAAATATTCGGTGTGCATTGAAAATTTCCATTTAGTTCAATATCTTCAATGCCTATGAGAGTTTCAAATGTACAATATTTTCCTAGTCTATGTACTCCATTTTGTAATGGCAAAATATGTTCCAACATATAGCGTTCAAGATTTTTTAATCTTATTTCATGTTTTCTATTGAGTCTCATGCTTTTCAATTTTTTCTTTAAGTTTTCATTATCTTCATCCAAAAACAAACAATTTTTTATCAATGTCCTTATGTCGTTTTCGCAAAACATGAAATAATTCACTTTCAAACTGTTGGTTGAGGCTCCCCTTGAAACCTCCATTAATTCAAATAACTTATTCAAATTTTCAAGATATTCTTCGAACAGTTCAATTGTTTCTGTATTAGACTCATCATATATATGCTTCGGAAAAGCGTAAACGCTGGCATCAACAAGATAATTACTCATCGGGGGGATCCTTTTCAAGTTTATTATTTATTGCTTTAAGTGTTTTTATATTACTCTTTTGTGATTCATCAAAAAAGCCATCGGGCCAGTCGGAAATATAAGCGTATTTGTCCATTGTAATTGACTTAAACAAAGAACCTTCTTTATCTTTTTCGACAAAGTAAATCTGCACACTATTGGCTAATTTTTCATCATCAGGGTTCTCCGTTCTTGCGATTCGATACCGCAATGCATTAATAATATGTTCACTGTGGGTTTCAATTATACATTGTCTTCCTGATTGAGATATGGCAACAAAAAAATCCGTAAGTCTTGTCTGCATTTTAGGGTGCAGATGTAATTCAGGTTGCTCAATAATAAGCGTGGAACCTTCTTCTGCGGAAAGACACATTACCAAAATTGGAAGAACTTGACTCACCCCAACACCTACATTGGTTAAGTGGCAAAGACAATCTGCCCCTCTTGTTTTTACCTCTAGAGAAAATCCTGCCTTTTCAATCCCGGCTTCTATCTCATCCGCCACCCCAATGTATCGTGCCCACTCTACAACGGAGTCTTTCAGAGTTTTTTCTTCTTTAATAAAAATCTCAGCATCTTCCCTTGGTGGAATAGGAAACATCTCTTTCCGTTCCTTTTCTTGGGCAAGTATGGATGCCGTGTTTTCTCCCTTTTTTCCTATTTCGCGCGTATAGGTCAAATCAGAAAACGGGTACAAAAACGCAGGATCTTTGCGAAGAGGCCCCAAATATGATATTTTTGATGCGAAGTAATTTGATATTTCAGAGAAAAACCCCTCTATTTCTTCAGAAATTATATAGTCGCAATCAAAAATCAAATTGCAAATATATTTTGCATCGTTGAAATCCAGCGTTTCATTATTTATTGCACCATTTTTATGATAAGTATAATTGTTCTCTGGCCAATCCGAAGGTTTTTCCTTGCTTTTGGACAGTAAAGTTTTAATGTTTGATAGCTCATTTTTTATTGCATCATATATTTTATCCAAATTGGAATATATTTTATCTTTGACTTCTTCTTGTATTGGTGCAGGAAGCTCCCAAATTTTCTTTATCAAAGAAACAAAAGGATATCCTTGCGAATAGTGGGTAAATTTAAAACCATCAAGTTCGAACAGACTGTCAATGCCTTGGATGCCAGATAATAAATCATCCTTAAAGTAGCTAAACAAACCTTGTGTTATTTTTCCATCATAATAAAAATCCAAACCTATCTCGTATAGTTCTTCCCTCATTTTTTCAGGGTAAACATAATACAAAGGGCTACCTTCCATCTTAGCTCCAGTGCAAATTCTGTGTGTCAATAATTTTGCAATCGCATCCATCCCATTTATTCCGATGTTTTTAGGTACCAAATGATCCCAATCATGTTTTTCGCTTAGTGGAATATTATTAATTTCCATTAAAGAAGGACATTCCTGTATATAAAGGGATATTGAGTTCAAATATTTTCTAGGCTCATTAGAGAAATACTTAAATATACCCTTCTCGTATTCGGAGTCCAAAGATAATTCAAAATTCGATAATTCGGGCATAAATTTATTCTTTGCACTAGAAAAATCGAACGAAAAAGAAGCTCCTGTTATTTGTTCTGGCTCATCATCAATACACTCAGGGTTATCCAAATAAAAATCGTATAGTTTTGGAGATTTATACGCAAATTGTATTCTAATAGCTTCACTATTTGATATTTTTGATTTTATGTCGTCAAATGTACCAAGGCTAACAAACTCGCTGTTTAGGAGAAGAGGAAGCTCCTTGTTTCGATGGCGCATGGTTTGAGCAACTAACAAAATAGACTGTAACAGACTGCTCTTGCCGCTGCTGTTTGCGCCGCAAAAAATGGTCAAAGGTTTGAAAGTTAGTTCTTCTTCAAACCCATCCCCATCTTCGCTTATGACTCGAGTATCCGAAATAGCCTTAAAGTTTGAAATAGCCCATTTGCTTATCATAGTTTTCCTTTATTTCTCTTGGCTTTCATCGAATTGTACCACACTTCCTTGAGTCTGGCAACACATATCCAAACAAAGCAAAATACCTTACAGGCGAACAAAATAGCTTTCACTATTTGCTACACCTATCATCATGCCCTTATAGATATAAATGCCTAGAAAATCAAAAACTTAATGCTTGAGACCTTCAGAAAAGTTACTTTCTCAGCAGAATGGTTTCAACAGGATGCGTGCTACTTTCAGACGCAAAAAACCGTAGGGTTGGTACATAAGGAGCACACTGCTCAAAATGCATCCATAACACCAACAGTTATTATTTTTACTCCAATGGTTTTAAAATGCCGTGCGATTTTAGCCGAGGCTCCCCGTGTCTTTACCCGGCGTTCGTAATCCCCGCCAAAACAAATTCAACGCACGGCACTGCGACGCTGTTCCCTTATTCCCTGTACCGTTGCGTGTCCGAAATCCCTTCACCATCAGTCCCCCAATCCGTCCAATCATCCGGAAAGTCCTGTATCCGTTCACATTCCGTTGGGGTAAGCCTGCGAATTTTTAGGATGCGCCCGGCGTAGGCCCAAAACGTTTCACTGCCCCGCCCAAGTCGCCGCCGTTGGCTTTAAGCGTCCCAACGCCTTCCGCGTACTGCCCGAAACTCGTGGCCGTGTAGGTGCAGACAACCAGCAAATTGCCGTGCGTTTCAGCCCGCAAAGTCGGCGCAACGTCCGCTTTCTCCACGTTCAGGCTGTCGCCGCCCTGATCGTTAAGGACAATCAAGCCGTCAAGGTCTTGACCCCCGCCCGCTCCTCCAGTGCCATCCGTAGCATAAGCGGCAACACCTTGCCGCCCTTCTCAAAATCCCCGCGCAGGCTTTCGGGCTTAAATAGTATTTTCTCTGGAACGACAGCCAACAAAATGCGCGACAAGAAAGATATGCTGCCGCCGCTGGGGAATTCCCCAGTGTCTGGCATCCAAAACCCACCACGCCAGCGAGTGGCCTTTTCCAACGACCGTCCCAGCGTTAGGCCACTTCTTAACGTGAGTTCGACGGTACAACTAACCGAGGATCAAAGCAAGCCCCTTTCCGCCCTCCGTCCGAATGGAAGGCTTGCGCGGCAGAAACCTGTACGCGGCCAGCGCCGCCAACAGATTGACCATGAAGTTCACAAGACTGCGATGACAGGTATGCTCCACCTGGCATATGTTTTTCAGGAAGTCGTTCACCGACTCTATCACGGCGCGCTTGCGCAGAAGCAGCTTGTCCCCAATATCCATCAGCACGTTTTTCATGTTCTTCTTCAGCCGCGTTATGAGCTGGATGCCCTGGAGGTACAGCAGCTCGAACAGCTCCTTCGATATATACCCGCGGTCGCCGAACAGCTTCCCCCAAAGATCGCGGCAAAGGCGGTCGATCACGGCGCGGTTGCGGTCGTCAACGTTGCCAGGGCTGAGGTAAAAAGACAGTATCTCCCCCATCTCGTTGATCACAAGGTGGAGCTTGAACCCGCAGAACCACCCGGTGGAGTTTTTCCCGCGTTTCGCCGCGCCCTCGAACACCTTGTGGCTGTGTATGCGCCTGCAATGGCACACTTTTATCGGCGTGGAGTCGATGAAGCTTATGCCGGTCACCGTCCCCGCGCGGGATCTTTGGGTGTACAGGGCCAGCGGCATCAGGCTTGCGCCCATAAGCTCCACGAACCAGTTGTAGCTGACAAGTCTGGGGAAATATCCCCCCATGTGTTTTACCACGTAATCGTTGTAATACCACTTGAAGCAGCGGTATCCGCTTGAGTGGAACAGGATGGCGATGGCCATGATCTCGCTTGGCGCCATGCGGCTTTCGGGAAACCACGCCCCGGCCTGTTCGTTGGGCAGCAGCCTGGCCTTGACGTATTTCTCCAATGCCGCGCAGAAGTCATCGACATCGCAAAAGATTCCGGTTATAATGTCCTCGTCCACTGGATCCCCCCTCTCGTTTTCCCGTGTTTGTTTTTGTATGTCAATTATACAGGATTTGGGTTGGGGGGTCTTCTATCCCGTTGAACTCACGTTAAATATGTTGGAGCAGAGAGGATTGAAACGATTATGAGTGTAAAAGACACTGTCCGTGAGGAGCGGATAACCATGGAGGCCGTTGTTGACGCTTACGGGCCAGAAGAACGAGCTATGGGTTGGTATTACTATTTGGATGACAGGATTACGTTCCCTTTTGGCGCGGAGTGCATTGCTGTCAATAAGCGTTCTCCCTTGGAATTGAATGAGCGGGTAACGGTAGCGCGAATGGCCGGCGAAGAGGATTGTGAACGCGATATGTATGTGGAAATATCGTGGAAGGGCAAAACATTGGCTATCCCTCTTTCCCAAATAAAACCGCTGAATGCCGGCGAGGACACCGTTGAAGCAATCGGTGATTGGCATTATTGGAAGGAGCAGGGTTACTTATTTTAGAAAACAAATTACTCCCTGGTAACACTGCCTTGGCATACCGTCTACGTTAATTCCTTTCGGAATTTGGGGTATAATGGCCGTAAACACGATGGACACTTTATTGCATGTAACGACTCGGCAGGAGTTACGGGACTGGCTTAGGCTACATTCAACTACTAAAAAGGAAGCATGGGTGTATTCCGTCATCAAGCCCGTGCCCGGCAAGGTATCTTATCTGGATATCGTGGAGGAGGCGCTTTGTTTCGGGTGGATAGACAGCACCAAAAAGGTCATTGACGGCGGGAACGCCCAAAGGATTGGCCCAAGGAAAAAGAACGGCAACTGGACGGAGCTTAACAAGGAGCGGGTGCGGCGGCTTGAAAAGCTCGGGCTAATGACGGACATGGGCAGAAAGTGCCTGCCCGATATGTCGGCGGAGTCCTTCGCAATTTTACCGCGGGTTATGGATTCGCTGCGGGCCGACTTGGCGGCCTGGGAAAACTATCTCGCATTGCCAGAGTTATATAGGCGTATCCGCATTGACACCATACAATGGTGCCTAAAAACGGGGCAGCCAGATTTGTTTGAAAAAAGGCTGCAAAAATTTGTGGACAACTGCCGGCAGGGCAAAATGTACGGTGCTTGGCACGATGATGGGCGATTATTGGATTATTAAAACGATATTATGCCCTTCCCCCTACTGCTTTGTACGGCGTAGGCGCACGTTTTCGATGTTGTAGGTAAAAAGTTCCCGCAAATCGTTAAGCCCCAAGGCCATCAACGCCATGCGGTCAATGCCAAGACCCCAGGCGGCAACCGGGACGCTCACCCCCAGGCTTTCGGTTACCTCTGGCCGGAAAATGCCAGAGCCCCCAAGTTCGAACCAGCCCAAAACCGGGTGCTTGATGTGTATCTCCACCGATGGCTCGGTAAAGGGGAAATAACCGGGGACGTATTTGACTTCCTTTGCCCCGGCGACCTCCACGGCAAACATTTCCAACATTCCCAGAAGGGTGCGGAGGTTGACGTTCTCGCCCAGGACAATGCCCTCGGTTTGGTAAAAGTCCGGCAGGTGGGTTGCGTCAACACGGTCATAGCGGAAACACCGGGCTATGCCGAAGTACTTGCCTGGAATCGTCGCCGTAGGCAGGGCCTGGGCGGAAAGTGCCGTGCCCTGACTGCGCAGGACAAGCCGCTTGGTAAAGTCACGGTCAAAGGCGTAGTTCCAGCCACGGCTGCCGGTCGTGCCGCCGTTTTCGTGCGCGGCGGCGACCTTGGAAAACCAGGGTTCCTCGATGGTTTTTATCCTTGCCAGCCCGTCTGGCATCGAGGGGTCGGCTATGCTGTAGCTGTCGTGTATGTCCCTGGCTGAATGAAACTGCGGCATGAACAGGGCATCGCAGTTCCAGAATTCGGTCTCGACCACTGGGCCGTCGAACTCCTCGAAGCCAAGCGAAACTAGCTTGTCCTTTACGTCCTCCAGAAATTTGGCGTAGGGATTGCTGCGGCCTGGAGTGAGCCTAGTGGGCGGAGTTTTGACGTTGTACGACCTGAAGGCCTTGCCTTTCCAGCTTCCCGTTTCAAGCATCTGGGGGCTAAGCGTCCCGATTTCGTCCCCGGTGATTCCCTGCGCCCTAAGCGCGTCCGCCAGCGCCTCGGCTGGAACGGAGCCATCCTCCGCAGCGGCAAAGCCGAAGACCACGGTTTCACGGTCAAACTGGCGGAAGGCGGCATCCGCTGCGGCACGTTTTTTGGCCACGCCAGATACTGCGGCTTTTTCGGCCTGGCTAAGTTCGGCTTCCGCAAGCAGGCCCGCGCTTTCCTGGGCGGCTTTTTCCAAAAGAGCCCTAAGAACGGCAAAATGCGTCGGCTTGCCGTCGCTAGGCAGGCCAGGAGCCGGAATCACGTTCTTGCCCGCATCCATGGCAAGCAGGCCAAGCTTGGAAAGGCTGCCAAAAGCGCTGCCGATGTCCTTTTTTTCAAGGCCGAGGGCTTCGGCAATATCCGGCAGGCCCAGAGTACCAGGCCGCTCCTTTGCCAGCCCCACGATTCGCTCCTCGGGGGTTCCGTTATCCTTCCACTGGCGGCCCAGATCGGTCAGCTCGTAAAAAACGGCGGTTTCCCGTCTTGTCTCGCTTATCAGCCCCTTGCCAGCCAGCCACGAAAGTGCCTGGTTGCCGTTGCCGGGCTTAAAGCCCAGGTCTTTTTCGACCTTTTCGATAGTCAGCTCATCACCCTTTTTGTACGAAAGGACTATCCGTATTTCCAGGGGATGCAGGTTTTTTGCCATGCCTTGAACGTCGGTTACCATAATTATATTGAGGATACCAAATTTGAGGCGCTTGCACCAGCGGACATGCGGAATATTACACTATAAACGCATGAGCCGGAATGAGGCCACAGGTAGGCGGCCTTACCTTTTTCCCACAAAAAAATTATACTGCTCCCATGAAAGGCCGTTACGGTATTACCCCCTGGGGCAATTGGTTCATCAAGGTGTTGGACAGCTACGATATGGGATCCCGGCTTACCAGAGGTAGAACCTACGCCAATACTGGCAAGGTGCTTTCCCTTGAGCTTAACGAGGGCTGGGCGATTGCCAAGGTAAAAGGCAATTACCTTCCATCTTATCGGGTCGAGATAAAATTCCCGCCGCTTAAAGAGGCGGAAAAAGTGTATAAGATGATTGAAGGGGATCCATCCCTGCTTGCCCGAATTGCCGCAGGGGAACTGCCGGAAACTTTTCTGCAAAAATTAATTGACCTGGATATCAACCTTATCCCCCGGCGTTGGCGAGACATGAAGCGTTTCTGCACCTGCCCCGACTACGGCGATCCATGCAAGCACATGGCGGCTTTGTACTATATTATTGCCAGGGAAATCGATGCCGACCCCCATGTGCTGTTTCGGCTGAGGGGCATGGATCTGTCCGCCCGGTTCGGAAAGGCGGCGGTTCACCAGATTATGCCGCCTTTCTCGGTTGGCTTTGCCGCAAAGGCAAAAACAGGGGCGGGAAAAAAGCCTGTGGAACTTGAGGCAATTCCCCATTGCGGGGGGCTTATCGGCGCCTTGCTCCCCCCTGCCCCGCCATTTTCAGACAAGGATTTTGCCATGGTAATGGCGGAATTTTATCACTCTTGTGCCGGTTACCAGGCCTGGGAATCGACGGGGGAAAACGAGGAAGGCCTGGCCGAAACGGAACACGGTTTTTCACGTTCGGTCTGGACAATTCTCTGCCCCACCCCAGGCCCGGGTGCCAATGTTGCCCTGGAATCGGAAGACATAAACGGGAAAAGGGAACAGTATTCCCTTCACGAGGCATTTGAACATTTTGTGCATTTTTCGTCCGAGGATGGGACGGCATCATACGGCTTTCTTTTTTACCTGTTTAAGTTCCTCAACCTGCTTTGTTCCGCTGGTGCGTTCATCCCCTACGTGTTGACCGAAAATGAAAGGCTTGCCATTGTCTGGCGGCCTTTCGAGACTCTGCCACCGATTCCCGCTATGCTGGAAGCCCTTGCATCCCTTGAATGTGGAATGCTTACCGTTGTCAAGGCAGGCAGCCAAAAGACGGTAAGCGGACGGACTGTGGTTGACCTGCTTGCATCGGCCTTTTTAACCGGCTGGGTCAGGCGGAGGTTTTCGGCCATTCGTGGAAATTTTAGCAAACATGGGACGGGGGAAGAATTCAGGGATCTGCTGAACCTGTTCTTTATGGAAACCGGGCTCGACGTTTCCTCCCCGGCGCAACGCAGCCTTCCCGTGGCCATAGACCAATGGCTTTCCGTACTGCACATTGACTTTGCCGCCTACCGTTACAGCCTTACGATAAAAGCCCATAACACAAAGCAAAGCTCCGATCCAGAGGCCGACGCCAAGACCGATATGTTCGGCCTTTCCATGGATGTACTGGACGAGCAGAATGGCAGGGTCAAGAAAACCCCTCTTTCCAGGGTCAAGGATCTGGAAACACTGCGTGCACCCATAGCCCTGTCCAATTACCTGCCGGAGATTCGGGAGCTTAGTTCGCAGCCCAAGTCCGCGGCACGTTCTTCGGTGCAGCTTTCCGAGGCCAGGCTTGTCGCGTTTCTCGACTCCGCATCGGCCATTCTTACAAGGCTTGGCATGACGGTAAACCTTCCCAGGGCTTTGCACAGGGAATTAAAACCCAGGCTTGTAATCAAGGGAGGCCAAACGAACAAATCATTGGTTCGTTATCTGGATTTAAACGCCTTGCAGGATTTTGAATGGCAGGTGGCCATAGGCGACGAGATTTTAACCCCCGCCGAATTTGAAAAACTGTTGAAACAAAAACGTGCCCTAATCCGCTTTAGGGACGGTTTTGTCAAGATCGATGCGGAGGAGTTTTACCGCCTTCTAAAAAGGGCAAAAGGTGCCCAGCCAGACTTCAACGATTTTCTAAAGGCCCATTTTTCTGGCGACAGCGTCCTTGCCTTCGACACCCGCGAAAGCATTGACAATCTTTTCAAGGAAAAGGATTTCCCCGTTCCAGCCGATCTTAGCGCATCGCTGCGCCCATATCAGAAACGGGGCTATAACTGGGTCTGCTCACTTTTGCTTTCCGGCTTCGGCTGCATACTTGCCGATGACATGGGCCTTGGCAAAACCATCCAGTCCATTGCGGCACTGCTAAGGCTTAAAGAGGAAGGGCTGCTGGACAAGGGCTGCCTTATCGTGGCCCCTGCGGCACTGTTAAACAATTGGGAAAAAGAGTTTAGCCGTTTCGCGCCGTCGTTGGGCGTGTCCAGGTATCACGGGAATCGCCGCCAGCTTGACAGGGGGCGGGACGTGTTTCTTACCACCTACCAGACGGCGGTTCGGGATACGGCAAAACTTGGCGAGGAATCCTTTTCCCTGCTTTTGGTGGACGAGGCCCACCTTATGAAGAACGCAGACACCAGGCTTTCCAAGACAATAAAGCAACTGCGATCCAAGTACCGTCTTGCGCTTTCGGGGACGCCGGTGGAAAACCGCCTTGAGGATCTGCGCTCGCTTTTCGATTTCATCTACCCTGGCTATCTTGGAAACGCGGCGGACTTTCGGGAGCGATTTCGGGTTCCCATCGAGGTAATGCGGAATCAAGAACGGGCGGAAAGCCTGCGAAAGATTACAGCCCCTTTTCTTCTGCGGCGGCTAAAAACCGACAAAAGCATTATCAGGGATTTGCCTGAAAAAATCGTTATCAACGAATATGCGGTGCTGGAGAAAGAGCAGGCGGCATTATACGAAAGTGTGGTTGCCGAATCGATCAAAAAATCGGAGAAGATCGATCCCAAGGAACGCTCCACGCTCATCCTTTACATGCTAACATCCCTAAAACAAATTTGCGATCATCCAAGGGTGTTTGACAAGGAAAGCCCCGCCGTTTCCGAACTTTCCGGCAAGGCCAAGCTTCTGCTTGCGCTGCTGGGGGAGATTCTTTCCAACCGTGAAAAAACCCTTGTGTTTAGCCAGTACGTGGAAACCCTGGACTGCCTGGAGCACATTATTAGGAAGGAACTGGGCGAGGCTGCGTTGGTTTACCACGGCGGCCTTGGCCAGAAAACCCGCAATGAAACCATAAACCGTTTCCAGAACGATCCCGCCGCACGAATCCTGCTTGTAAGCTTGAAGGCCGGCGGCCTGGGACTGAACCTGACCGCCGCAAGCAGGGTTATCCATTACGACCTGTGGTACAACCCCGCGACGGAAAACCAGGCCACGGACAGAGCTTTTCGCATAGGCCAGAAGCGCAATGTCTTTGTCCACCGCTTTATAACCAGGAACAGTTTCGAGGAAAAAATTGACGCGATGATTTCCAGCAAACAGGAGTTGGCGGACATGACGGTCGCATCTGGCGAATCCTGGATAGCGAGGATGAGCCACGACGAGCTAAAGGCCTTGTTTGGGAAGTAGGCAACAGAATAATGATACCAATGGCCTCAAAATGGGCAAAAGGATTTGACATTGAAAAACTTCAAGGCATATTTGCACTTCCATAAAAGCACCTTAATACCAAACTGGGCGTTTTCGATTTGTTTGGCCGCGTTATTTCGTTTAGATGAAACCCGTTAAGCTTGGGGGCCAGGCACCAGATTTTAGGGCTTTTCGCGCACGGTGCCTGGCACTTCGTGCAGGCCTGGGGTGATATCCGACGATTCTCTTCATCGAGCTATGACCGAGCATGTCGCGTATGCACCTATTTACAGCCGCCGCACTTCCTCGCGGCTTGAAAGCCCGGTTTTTAAATAAATCTTGTTTGTGTAGTTTGCTACCGTTCGTATGTTTATATCCAGCTCGTTGGCGATTTCCTGGTTTGTTTTGTTGGCCTTTATCAAATCTATCACCCTGATTTCCTGTTTCGTAAACTTGGCGTAAAGACACTGATTTTCCTCGGTTAATTTGATATTTAGCTCGTCCGAGACGTAAACCTTTCCGCACAGTATCGCGTTGATTGCGTTTAGCAGCTCTGCCTTGCCGCCTGCCTTTGACAGGAAACCTGCGGCACCCAGTTTAAAGGCGCTCTGTATGTTGAACGAATCCACAAGGGCGGAACAAATCAGCACGGGCGGCTTGGCGGTTTGCTTGTCTGCGCAATATTTTTCCAGCATGGGAAAAAAATCAAGGCCGTTTTCTTCGCCAAGGAGCAAGTCAAGAATGATAATGGACGGCAAATCTTCGGATTCCTCGATAATGCTCATGGCCTGCGCAAGCGATTCCGCCTGTCCGTAGACCCTGAAAAAACCCGTCGATTCCAGCATCGAGGCTATGCCGGCGTTTAACATCGGATGATCGTCAATCAACAACACTTTCATTGCCCACTCCCTTTAGGGAACCGCTGAATACGGAAAGCGAGTTGCTGCGACACTGTGGCAACAGCTTTGAATACAAAAAACTCACCCGCATGATAAAAATTGCAAAGGGGGCAATGGTGTCACTCTCCCGCCCCATCGCAATCAGCGTAGTACCAGGATGTCGGTTACGAACATCGCGGTGCCCGGATTGCTTGGCTCATTGACAAGCCTTAGCGATGGTCCTGGCGGCCACCCGACCTGTACAAGATCTACGGATCGTATAACTCGGTGAAGTACAAACTCAGGTGATGGCGGTATAATGGAAGCTGATACCAGATTGCTGGACGGGTCTTGCCCAAGGGCAGAGCGAAGGGCCGCCAACTGAAAAGGCCACATACTAGGGAAAGAAGAAGTTTCAGGGGCTTCGCCAGTTGCGATAACAATTATGCGACCGTGAATTTCCAGCCAATCACCCTGGCTTACACCAAGGCTGTTGGCACCAGCCAGGAGAAGATCAACGCCATGCGCACCACCAGATGACACGCGCAGCGCTCGCCGATCGTCTAACTCCACGACCGAGAGGATGTTGCCCGTACTCCATACTGGCCAAGACCCACCGCCAGCAAGGACGCCAAGCGGCAAACCAGCCAGGAAGCCCTGAAAGTCGTACAGCGAACCGCCATCGGGCCGCATCGGATTGTTGTTGTTGTCGCAACTGGCTGCCATCATACCAAAGGCCAGAATCGCGGCGAAAAGCCCGTATGCAGAGACTCGCTTTACTTTCATCTTGAACTCCTTGTTCGTGAAAAATAGGGGTATATTTTGCAATGATGCCACGGCTCTGGCAAACTGTCAACAAAAATCGGTATCATACTCAAGCCTCGATTGTTCCTAAGTTTAGGATAGGGAAAACGACAAAGGGAGAACTTGGCATGAAAAAATCACGGACATTATGGCGAAGAATTGGTGCTTTTACGGTTATCGCAATTATCGGATTGGCAATAATGGCTTGCGGTACCGCAACTTCGGCGGACGATCCCAGGGTTTACCACACGATAACCTTCATCACCAACGGTGGATCCGCAATTGCTCCAGTGCGAGTGCCGAACGGGCAGCCTTTGACGAGGCCGACAACTCCGACAAGAAGCGGTCATAACTTTGCCGGCTGGCATAGCGATGCCGAACTAACCACACCCTTTGGTTTTGCCACGCCGATTACCGGCCCGACGACCCTCTATGCAAGATGGTTTGTTTTCGTATCCGACCAATTCACGGCGCTTACGGGCTGGGAAATGATGGGGCGGCTTGGCATGGGCATTAATATCGGCAATGCCATGGAAGCGTCCGGGGACTGGTTTACCGGTTGCCCCATTACGGAAATGGAAATAATTTGGGGCGCGGCCAGAATCGAGCAATGGCATTTTGCGGCCATAGCCGCTAAAGGTTTTAACACCGTGCGCCTCCCCGTAAATTGGGGGCCGCGCATGGATGACAACTGGAACATCGACGGAGCCTGGATGAACAGGGTACAGGAGGTCGTGGACTGGGCACTTGCCGAGGACCTATATGTGATCATCAACACGCACCATGTGGCGGTTTTGTACGCTTTGCTGAACGAACGCCGGCTGGACGAGGCCGAAAATTGGCTGCGGGCAGTCTGGGGGCAGATTGCGGATCGCTTCAAATACTACCCCGAAAGGCTGATTTTTGAACCGATGAACGAGCCAAGGCCGGGCATTGACGGGTGGTATTGGGATCCCGTCGCGCACCGCGACAGGATCCACAGCCTGGCCCTGGCCACGAACAGGCTTAACCACGCCGCCCTTGATTTTATCCGTGGCAGCGGCGGGCACAATGCCCAGCGAATTGTCAAACTGGTAACGGTGCAGGCGGATGCCAATATAATCTACACATACGAACACCCGGCGGACGATCCCTATGTAATGCTGGGCACGTTTTTCTATCCCGGACGGGAGGAAAACCAGCTTGAGCAAATATCGGCGGCCTTGAACAAGGGCATACCCATTGTAATAAAAGAAACAAGCCCGCTTCATGACCCTAATGCGCCGATGACGACGGCCGAAATGTTAGCGTGGAGCAGGCGCGTTTACGAGGGGCTGGCCAGCTTGGGCGTACCTTCCATTTGGTGGAACACCGGCGGTTACGGCCCAGACCAATTGCTTTGCCGCGCAACAGGCAGGTGGGTAAACATTCCGCAGTTGGAAATCTTCTTTGCGGCATACGGGGCGCGGCTTGGGCCAGGCATGACACCGCCGCCGCTGTTCCCCTTTGAGTTGGCTTCGGCTGTAGAGGGTACTGGCTTTAACAACTGGAATTTTCCCACGATAATAAAAGACCTGGCGGAAGCGATGGTGGTAGAGTTTGAAGGGACAATTGACAGCGGTTTTATGTTTGCGCGATGGACGGCAGAGGATGGATGGATGGAGTATTCCAGCGGACACGGACGCATCACAATAGAGCCAGGAAGGCTCATTCTTGATATACGTGGGTTAAGCGGAAACAACGTTCACTTTGCCTTATGGGGCGAAAACGATGTTCACAAAGTCACGCGCATATACCTGACTGGCCCGAACCCGTAATCATGTTACGGGAGGGGCCGGCCTAAGCAAACTAAACCTTGAACTGCGAAACGGCCCGCACCAAAATATTACCGAAAGCCCCTCGCCTCGTTGACATTTTCACCCGAGGCCATTAGTATATTAGCCGTTGGGAGAGGAGGTGATCATCCACAAACTCTTCCCAGACAATCAAACTATCTTAAAAACGATCAAAAACCAAAATAACCTGGTTATTTGTCATGGAATAAGGAGAATCGTATGTTTACCAGCTTGAGGAGCAAGATGACTCTTCCTACCCTTGGAATGCTGCTCATCGTTGTCGGCTTCATTGCCGTTTATTTTTCCTCGCTCACGGCAAATCGTGCCAATAATTTTGCCGAACAAAGAATGGAGGCGGCGGCCCAGTCCGTTCGCGCATATATTGCTTCGCTTGAACAGCAGACGTTTATATCCGTCATGGCGTTGGGAGGCAGCGCGGAACTGATAAGGCGTATCGATGACGGGGACAGGTTGGGTGTTTGGCAATATTTGGTCAACCAAAAGACTCTTTGGGGAGTAACGTCCATTATTGTCACCGACACGGAAGGCAGGGCTTTCGCGCGTTCCGCCCTGCGGGATTTATACGGCGATGATGTCAGCGGCGGCCCCTCGATATCGGCGGGGCTTCGGAGGGAGACAGTTACGCTATACATGCCGACGCCCACGGCTCCGCTGGTCATGACCAGCGCGGCGCCGATTATGGACGGGGACAGGCTTGTCGGAATTGTCGCGGTAAACTTCGATGTCGCCACAAGCGAGTTTGTGGATAGGATTCGCGGCACATTCGACACTGACGCTACGGTTTTCGCGGGCAGCACTTCGGTCTCGTCCACCATCGTCAACCCCGAAACCGGTCAACGCGCCGTGGGCATAACCGCCGACCCCGAAATCGTGGCGGCGGTTATTCAGCGAGGGCAGCACGTCCCGCTCCGCCAGAACTTGTTCGGCGCACCCTATATCGCCTACTACTTCCCGCTTCGCGGTGCGGCCGGCAATCCCATTGGCATGTTTTTTGTAGGAATCTGCCAGGCGCTTTCCACCGCCGAGGTCAACGCTGCGCGGCGCAACACGATTGCCCTGGCCTTACTAACCGTTGTGGTAGTCGGTGTCATCCTATTCATTCTAACTGCGCGGATACTCCGACCAATTCGCCTTCTGACCGGTGCCCTCAAGGACACCGCCCAAGGCGACCTTACAAAGAGGCTCCCGGAGTTTGGCAAGGATGAAATCGCCGAGGCTTCCCGCTCCTTCAACCTAACCATGGAAGAATTACGGAAGATGATTACCTCAATCAAGGGCCAGGCGGTAAAGCTTTCCGACATAGGCAACGATCTTGCCAGCAATATGTCCCAGACCGCATTGGCGATGAACCAAATAGCCACCAACATCAAGAGCGTCAAGGGAAGGGTGATGAACCAGAGCGCCAGCGTTACCCATACCAACGCCAACATGGAACAGGTCACGGTCAACATCGGCAAGCTAAACGGCAATGTCGAGCGGCAGACCGGTGCCGTGTCCGAGGCCGCATCCGCACTGGAGCAGGTAATGGCCAACATCAACTCCGTCACGCAAACCCTTGTCAAAAACATTGCCAACATGGAAAACCTAAAGGAGGCATCGGATACGGGCAGAACCAGCCTTCAGGATGTCGTGTCCGATATCCAGGAGATTGCCCGAGAGTCCGAGGGGCTTCTGGAGATCAACTCGGTGATGGATAACATAGCCGGCCAGACGAACCTTCTGTCTATGAACGCCGCAATCGAGGCCGCCCGTGCGGGCGAGTCGGGCAAGGGCTTTGCGGTAGTCGCCGGCGAGATACGGCAACTTGCCGAATCCTCCAGCAGGCAGTCCAAGGTAATCGGTGACGTGCTGCAAAAGATCAAGGGATCTATCGACAAGATCACCCGTTCCACGGACAATGTCCTTAACAAGTTCGAGGCGATAGACCAGGGGGTAAAGACCGTTGCGGAGCAGGAGGAAGTTATCCGACATGCCATGGAGGAACAGAGCCACGGAAGCAAGCAGGTCTTAAGCGCATCTGGGCAGGTGAACGATATAACCCAGCAGGTGAGGGACGAAGCCGAGGAAATGCGCGAGGGCAGCAAAGGGGTGATCCAGGAGAGCAAAAACCTGGAGAAGGCCACACAGGAGATAACCAACGGCATCAACGAGATGGCCACAAGTACCGAAGAGGTCAACAGGGCGGTAAACAGTGTCAACGATCTTAGCGGCAGGAACCGGGAGAATATCTCCACTTTGGTGAAGGCCGTCTCGCAGTTTAAAGTTTAATCCAGTCTGTTCAAACGAGGGGCTTGCGTAAGAGCAAGCCCCGATTCTCAACTACTCTAACTGTTGTTGCTTACTGCGTTATTTCCAAAATGGTAACCGTCCCCGACACCTCGTTGGCAACCAAAACCAAGGGGCGGCCATTGGGGCTTAGTTCGGCGGGAATTGTCGTCAAGCCTTCGGCCCCCAAATCGCCGCTGGTTCTTATGTTAAAAGGCGAATCGAAACACCGAATGTTAATGTAGTCAACATAAAATGCCTCGCTTGGATTGGTGATGTCATACATGAACACCCCGCCTATACGCTCCAGACCGATAATGGCATAGATCCTGTCGCCTACCCTTATGGTTTGCACATCTTCCGGTTCTGGGCCTTTCCGATTGCTCCTGTTGTTAATGGCATTGGAACTATGGTTGGCGTTGAAGTTATTTGGGAACATTCTTGCCGTTACCCTTTCAAACTCGCTGCCGCTGTCAAAGACCAGCTCCATGGTATCGGCCCTGAAAATCGAGAAGCTGCGGCTTCCCAATAGATAGGTGCGATTGTTGTCAAGGCCGTCTTTATATTCGCTTATAATGGCTTCCACGTTCGGGGTATTCCCGATGGGGATTCTGTGCGTGTCCTCGAAGTCGCCCCATTCCCTGGCATCGCCTTCGTTGGCGGTCAGGATATACTGCACGCCGTTAATGTTGATGGTGGCTATTCCGTCGGGCATAAACACGCCGAAGACGTTCTCATTTTGGATTGTGATTTGACTGCCCGTGTGAAGCGCAATCTCGTTACCTGGCAGGCTGTGATCCACAACGCCAAGCCCCCTGATGGACACAAACTCGTAGGTTGCCATGTCAAACACCGCGATTGCGTTGTTTTCCTGCAACGACACGAAGGCCAGTCTGCTGTCTTCGGTTACCGCAATGTATTCCGGCTCCAAGTCGCGGGACGGCGGTACGCCGGGCTTTAACAGAACGCCGTTTGCCACAAGCTCGCTTCTCCTGTTGTCCCAGGCATGAAAGCCCACGGTTCTTACATAGCTATCCGCCAGCCTTACCAAGGTGATGCTGCCCTCCGGGTCAACCGCCCCAGGGCCAAAGCCGTCCCTGGGTTCGCCTTCGTTGGCCGTAAGAACGTATTCGCCGTTGGGGGTAAACACAATCATGTCGGGCTGAACGCCGGAACGATAATGCCTTAGGTAATTGCCGTCAAAATCCATGATAACGATAAAACCGTTCTGCGTAAAATCTGGATGCTGTATGGCTACTGCGATGATTTCCCTCTGCACGTTAATGGCCACGCTGGTAGCGTCGCCGGCATCGAAACCACGGGCTTGCCCAATTGCGGCGATGTCAATGCGGCGTACCAAGGTCGGGTTTCTTGGGTTAGAGATGTTCACAATGTCGATTGCCTGCAAGTAATCGCTTACCACGTAAAAGTTTTGGTTTACGGGGTTGAAGACGACGATTTCCGCGCCTTCCGCACCGGTGTCGTAGCTGGCTAAGTGGATAAGCCTACCAGTGTCGCTTTGCGCGGTTACTCTGGGGGGCGGTGCTTCGGGGGCAGGCCTGGCACCAGCACATGCGATTAGTCCAATGGTAATTGCCATCATGGCAATGCAAGCTGTTAGTGTTCTTTTCACGGTTATCTCCTTATCGGTTTGAGTTTCTGATGATGGGCCTAGTATAAGCATGATTTGTCAGGCTCTGGTAAAATGCGTGTTAGTTTTTCGTTAAAGTTTGGTTGAGGTATCGCACCCTAGGGAACCGCTGATTTTTTCAACGCTTCCCTAGCGGTTTCCGAAAATGAGCAACAAGATCCCAGTAATACCCAGGCGCTCCGCCTCTTTACAACTGCCACTCGCTGCCAGTGCCGCTCTGCATGATCACGGTACCCGTCGCAATGTCCAGCACCCGAACCTGTAGGCGGCGTGCGGCACCGGTTCCGGTTATGCCGACGACGATAATCGTGTTTGCCCCGGCAAGATTACCCACGCTTACAAAGTCGCTGTCGCTTACACTGCCGTCCAGATGAAGGTTCTGTTCGGCCAAAATCAGATCGACCCACTGCCGTTCGACGACGGGTATGCCGGAACTCAAAAACGACGATATCATGGTGTCGATTACGTCGTTTGCCATGCCAGGACTTACCATGGAATTGTTGTGGACCCACACCCTTGCGGTTGCGGGAAGAACCCTTCCGACCTCACGGATTGCATGGCTGGCAACCCTTTCCACTGGGGTCGCCACCTCGTCAAGCGCCTCGACACCGGCCTGTTCCGCCAGTTCCCTGTTAAGACGGACAAGCACCTGATTGACCCTGGGTGCCCTGGTCGTTTCGAAAACACCCTGCATAAGAATCACCGCATTTCCGGTTTCGCCCACTGCCTCGTATAGAATCGACGCATTTATTGCGGCGGCGATACTGCCGTGAGACTCCCAAATGGCAACGTAGGACTGCCGTGCGGCTACATAATTGCCCCCCCTTACCTGCGCAAGTGCCGCATCCATCTGCGGCCGCAAGGCCCTGTCGGGTTCCCTCTCCAAAGTACGGGAAACCCTAATCGTGTAGGGGGCGACATCCCTATGAAAATGCCTAAGCTGGTTCGAGATAATCCTTTCGGCAAGCGTTATTTCGGATGTCAGGTTGTGCCTGTTGTCGTTTCTGATGGACGTGCGCCCACTTCTGCTGACAGGCCCGATAATGGCCCCGTCCCTTGCCCGCACAAAATAGTACTCGAACGAAACCTCGACTTCCCGAACATAAAAGGTATGTATCACCGTGGTGCCAGTAGCCCTGTCGTGCCTGCGCTCCTGTCTGGGGGTCGTCCTGGCGACATAGCCCGTTACCCGCCCCGTGAACAAGGCATCCACGTAACTGTCAATGCTATCTCCCCTTGACCTGGCGGCGGTAATTATCGAGGGGCTTACCATGGTAAAGGCATTCGTCGCATGAAGCCTGCTGGTTACCTGGCTGGTAAGGGCGTTGGACAGAGCCATAAATTCGGATGTGTGAAACGCCGGGGTAAAAGGCATAACGGCGACACGGTTAATTCCCGTGATATCCAGGGTCGGCGTCCTTTGCGCCTCCAACCTAATCGTGGTGGCGCAGCCTATCAAAACCAAAGCCGCAGGCAGAAAAAGCAGCAAGGTCTTCCAAGTGTTCCTGATCATGTCTAGTCCCTCCATTTACAATGCTTGGGTATATTATATATGAAGGGCGGCTGGACTGTCCATGTGTTTCACGGCGCTGGGCATTCAAACAAACGGGTTGAAAAACCTGTTCCCGTCCCGAAATGTAAGCCAGATCCCAAATACAAAAATCACGACGCTTAGGGCGATGACAACCTTGTCCGCAGGGGCAAAAGGCTTCGACGAATACCAGCTGCGCTTTTTGTGCTTGCCGAAACCACGCAACTCCATGGCACGGCTTATCACGTCGATACGATCAAGGGAAGAAAAAATCAGCGGCATAAGAAGGGGGACTGTGCGCTTAATCCGTTTGAACCACGAGGCCTTTCGGGAAAGCTCCAACCCCCGGGCCTGCTGCGACTGGGAGATTGCCTCGAAGTCACGCTGTATGTCGGGGATGTAGCGCAAGGTAAGGCTCACCGAGTAGGCCGCCGTGTAGGGAACGCCTATGCGGTTCAGGGATGCGGAAAATTCGCTGGGATGGGTGGTCACGATAAGCAGCAATGCCGGGGGAATAATCGTGATATATTTCAGGAAAATGTTGAACGAATAGAAAACCTGCTCCCAGGTGAGAGTAAAACGCCCGATGCCTTCCCAAATGACGTTCCTGCTTCCGTAAATAATCACGCCCTCTTCGGGTGAAAAAATGTAGACCGCAACGAGGTTCAGGCCTAGGAAGAAGGACATCAGCTTGATTAGAAAGGATATGTCGGAGAAGCGGATTTTCGAGACACGGAAAAGGACGAGGCCCAGCACAGCTATCGCAGTGAGCATTGGCGTATGAAAGCTAACCATGACCAGAACCGACCACAATAGAAAGACGATGAGTTTGGTCGCACCGCAAAGCGAGTGTATGGGTGAAGATTCCTCGATGTACGCCAGCATTCTACGACCCGTCATACCCTCTCCTTTTTCTGCCTGTCGAAGGCAATGTAGCGGCCCACGAACCCACGGGGGTCGCTTAGGCCGGCCTTAAGCGCCAGATCGTACAGGCTTGTCCGTTTAAGGCTTGCCTTTTCGATGATCCCGTCATCGGTAAGCACCTGGAAAGGCTCCTGGTCGGCAATGCATTCCCCCTCGGAAAGAACCACAGCACGGGAGGTATACTCAAGCATAAGGTGCATGTCGTGAGTGATGAGCAGAAGGGAAACGCCCAGCCGCTGGTTAAGGCCCAAAAGGAACTCCATGAACTCTGTGTAGTGCCGATAGTCCTGCCCGGCCGTGGGTTCGTCCAGGATCATGTATGAAGGCCTAAGCACCAGAATCGAGGCTATCGTAAGCCGCTTTTTCTGCCCGTAGCTGAGGGCGTTAACGGGCCAGTTCCTAAACGGGTACAGGCCGCAGACTTCAAGGGCTTCGTGCACCCTTGCCTTTACCTCGTCCTCCGGAACGTCCCGTGTCCTAAGCCCGAAGGCGATTTCGTCGTAGATCATAGGGAAGGAAATCATCTGATTGGGGTTCTGCATCACGTAGCCGATTTTTTCGGCTCTTTCCATGATGGAAAGCGTCGCCATGTCCTGCCCTTCGCAGAAAATTGCCCCCGAATCGACACGGACAAAACCGCAGATACACTTGGCCGCAGTGGACTTGCCCGACCCATTCCTGCCCACAAGCCCCACGCACTCGCCTGGAGCCAAGGAAAAGGAAACGCCCTTGAGGGCCTCGGCACCCTTCCGGTCGTAGCGGAAGCGCAGGTTCCTTAGCTCCAGCCCGGCAGTTCCCTGGACGCAACCCCCGGCAGGAATCCCAGGCTCTGGTTCCCGAAGCCCGTCCCCAGCGGCAAGCCGTCCGTCCCACTCAACCAAGGGGCCGTAATCGGCGACCTTGAGCGTGGTCAGGCTTTGGGGTTCCATTTCAGTGGTAACGCTTATCCCGGAGTACGCCAGGGCGCTAAGGTACAGAGGTTCCCGGATACCCCTTGCCTCCAGCAAACCGGAGGCAAGCAGTTCCGCAGGCGCACTGTCCGCAACGATCCTGCCCTTGTCCATCACCACAATCCGATCGACTGGGCGGTGCAGGACATCCTCCAGCCGGTGTTCCACGATTATAATCGTCTTGCCCGTTTTCCCGTGAAGTTCGTCGATAAGCTCTATCGTGTCCTTTCCTGCCGCCGGATCCAGGTTTGCCAGCGGCTCGTCAAACAGGAGTATCTCGACATCGTCCACCAGAACCCCGGCCAGGGAGATCCGCTGTTTCTGGCCGCCGGAAAGGTCGTGGGGGCTTTTGCCCAGGTGCGCCGACATATCCACCAGCTTTGCGGTTTCGGATGCAAGGCGGCGCATTTCCTCCGTGGGTACGCAGTCGTTTTCCAGGGCGAAGGCGATGTCCTCCGCCGCGGTAAGCCCCACGAACTGGCCGTCCGTGTCTTGCAGAACCGTGCCGGTTATCTTTGAAATGCCGAAAATGTCGAGATTGCGGATGTCCTTCCCTTGCAGGGAAAGCTCCCCGGAACTCTCCCCCTTAAAGGCGTGGGGGATAATCCCATTGATGCAGTGAATAAGTGTGGACTTGCCGGAACCCGAAGGGCCAAGGACGAGAATCTTCTCGCCCTGGTGTACCTTCAAGCTTATGTCAATCAAGGTGGGTTCGGTCTGTGCCTTGTACCGGAAAGAAAAATGTTCAAACGATACGACGCAGCTCCTAAGATCTTCCCAGTCTGGCAATTCTTCTACTCCGCTTTTAGACTACCGGCCCTCGTTCTTGTCTTGGTATAGCCGACTGCCAGCAGGGTACCCAGAATCAGCACCGATGCGATATTGACGGCGGCTACCGTAACGCCCTGGGTGTAAACCAGATTGGCGGGACGTTGGTTAATCAGCACGTCCAGCGTCGGGGCGATACCAATCCAGACCACGATGTTGGTGACGGCCTGCACGATATTGAAACCCACTATTTGCCTAAGGCCGAATTTCCCTTCCTCGATGGGGTAGAGCTTTCGGAACAAGCCGATTGAAAGCCCGAACAGGGCCGAGCAGACCACCCAGGTCCACCAGACACCCCAGCCCCAGGTCAGATCGACCAGGGTATGACCGATGAAGCCAATCAAAAAGCCCGCCACGGGGCCAAAGACAGCGGCGAAGAGCGCAAGGATAGCGATGCCCAAATTCACGTTGACGTTGGGGATCCCGGTTGGAATGGCCACGAAGCGCATAAGCACGAACATAAGTGCGGCACCTATACCGATGGCAACGACGGTCTTGACTGGAATGGGTGTACGTATTTTCTCGGCAGTACCTTGATCTTCGGTAAAAGTGGTATTTTTTGAGACCCACTTATTAACGGCTATGCCATACACCCAAAACCAATAAATACCCAACGTGAGCGGACCTAAGATCAAGCCTAAAAGCCACCACAAAATATAATTGCCTATCAATCCTAGTCCCGTTCCATTGAACTTCAAACGTTTTCCCTCGACGACCGTATGGTTTGTCCTCCAGCGAAGAAACCAGCAGCATGCCCACGGGAAAGCTATCCCAAGGGTGAGCATAGTTACGAGAAAGGCAAGCAGACTCCAACCAATCAGCTGTAGCAAAGTACCATCAAAATAGGATCGTCCATCATTTGTAATCGCAGATTCCTTTTCCGTCATAGTTCCCTCCAATACAAAAAGCAGATTTAGGACATTGGCTCTACCCGAGAGCCTGGGCTATTTTACGCTTTTTTTGCGATTTTGCCAATATGTGGATCATGGGTATGGGAGTCAAGGGGCAATCAGAAAAAAAAGTGCCTGAAAACCCAACTTTTTTCCCACAAGGCTCATGCATTTTGCACTTTTACGCCATGTATAAGGTAGAGGCACGTTGATGCTTATACAAACTTGACGGCTGTACGGTCGGCAAGTACCTTGCCAACCGGTAACCCTGTGACTTGACGGAAAAGCGGTGTTTTACGGATAAAGGTTTCTGCATAGTTAAACCAGCCTTTCAAGCAATACGTGGAAAACCAGCAGATATAGCCCGGCAAACACAAGCGTTGGCAACAGTGCCGCAACGCCATAGATGACGATATTGTTAAACTTTGTCGGCTTGTAGGTGCTTTTTACGTTGTCTTCCTGCAACTGGTCGTGCACCCAATTAAGGCTGTCGGTTAGCATTTTGAAATACAGAGCCAGCAGGAGAAGGAAAGCCACTAGCGAGGTATTGAACTGGGTTGCCGAGGCCTCAAGGTCAACCTGGAGTGTCCAGGCAGAAAACGATAAAAATACCCCCAAGATGAAAACAGGCCGTTTCACCCAGCGTTGGATTTTCTGCTTTGCCTTTTTAGCCTTGGCCCTAAGACGTGCCCTCTCCTGCGCTTCCTGTTCCTGGCTGGCACGTTCGGCCTCTTCCTCGTTAGCATCCTGCACTTCTGCTTAGCTTTCCCCTCCAAAAGATATATGAGGCTACAGTTCCAGCGAACGGCTTTCTATCTTATCGATTGCATACTTGGCAAAATCCCCAACCTTCATCGCCTCAAGCTGCCTGCCGTCACGCAACCGAATCGACACCGTGCCCTCGTCCGCCTCACGCTGGCCAGCCACTAGCATGTAGGGAATCTTGCGGTTCTGGCAGTTGCGCACCTTTGCGTTGAGCCTCGCATCGCCCAGCTCGGCGGAAACCCGAAGGTCCTGGGCTTTAAGCTCGGCGGCGACTCTCTCGGCGTACTCGTTGAAGCCTTCGGCAACGGGAATGACAGCGATTTGTTCCGGGGCAATCCACACGGGGAAGGCTCCAGCGAAATGCTCGATGAGAACGCCGAAGAACCGTTCCAGGCTACCCAACAGTGCCCGATGAATCATGTACGGGCGCTTGTGCTGGCCGTCCGAATCCACGAAAGTCATGTCGAAACGTTCCGGCTCGTTAAAGTCGAACTGGATAGTTGTCATCTGCCATTCACGGCCAAGGGCATCGCTTATCTTTAGGTCGATTTTGGGGCCGTAGAATGCTCCGCCGCCTTCGTCAATCTCGTATTTAAGCCCCTCGGCCTCCACCGCCTTGCGAAGACTCTCCTGTGCGGCATCCCAGCGGCTCTGCTCGCCCACGCTTTCCTTGGGCTTGGTCGCCAGGTAAACCTTGATATCGTTGAAACCGAACACCTTCAGCATCGAAAGGCTAAAGCGTATCACCTCGATAATCTCCGCCTCCATTTGATCGGGCGTACAGATTATGTGTGCGTCGTCCTGGGTAAGCCCCCGTACCCGCAACATTCCGTGAAGGGTTCCGCTGCGCTCGTATCGATACACCGTGCCAAGCTCCGCCCAGCGAAGGGGCAGGTCTCGGTAGCTGCGCCCCCTGGTTTTGTAGATCATAAGGTGAAAGGGGCAGTTCATCGGTCGGACATAGTAGTCCTGACCGTCGATATCCATCGGGCTGTACATGCTTTCATTGTAAAAGCCCAAGTGCCCCGAAGTTTCCCAAAGCCAGCTTTTGCCGATGTGCGGCGTGTAGAGAATCTCGTAGCCGTTGCGGTAATGCTGCTTGCGCCAATAGTCCTCGATGGCGACACGCATTCGTCCGCCGTTGGGGTGCCAGTAAATAAGCCCCGCGCCAGCCTCCTCGTGAATCGAGTAGAGGTCAAGATCCTTGCCCAGGCGGCGATGGTCACGCTTCTCGACTTCCTCCAGGAAGGCAAGATAGGCTTTCAAATCCTTGGGAGTCTCCCAGGCCGTGCCGTAGATACGGGTTAGCATGGGACGCTTTTCGTCGCCACGCCAGTAGGCACCGGCGATGCTTTGCAGCTTGAAGGCTGCGGAATTTATCTCCCTGGTATTGGCAAGGTGAGGCCCCCGGCAGAGATCGGCCCAAAGCGCATTGCCGTTTGCGTCGTGGTTTTCGTAAATCGAAATCTCGGCATCCGCCGGCAGGTCGTTGATAAGCTCCGTCTTGAATTCTTCCCCGGCAAAACGCCGCAGGGCCTCATCACGGCTGACCGTGACTTTCACGAAATCCTGCTTCGCCTCGACGATGCGCTTCATTTCGGCCTCGATAGCGCCAAGGTCATCGGTGGAAATGGGTTTGGTCAAATGAAAATCGTAGTAAAAACCCTTATCGATGGAGGGGCCGATGGCGACTTTCGTCCCCGGGAAAAGCGTCACCACCGCCTGAGCCATAACGTGGCTTACCGAATGGCGGATAACTGCCAGTTTTTCAGAATGTTGATTCGTTCCAGACATGGTTTAGGGTAGCATTTTTCCGACGGCTAGGCAATGATATCCCCAAGCCTCGCAGCCGCCCGCTCTGGCCTCGGCGAGCACACCAGCCAGCTTCGGTAAAGACCGCGTATGACTTGGGGACAGCGAATTTTATTTTTAAGTGGTGGGCTTGTTCCAAAACCCGCTTAATTCTGGAACAAGCCCCCGGAAAGGCGATCTCTAGGGAAGCGCTGAATGAACCAGCAGTTCCCCCAAGAGGCTCAAATTTCCACGGAAAGGTCATCCATGATGGCACCGGAGTCGTATTTGTCCAGTATTTTTTGCTGCATTTCCGCTCGGAATTCCGGGTGTATGGGATGGGCCACATCCTTGTACTCCCCGGTCTTGGTCTTCCGGCTGGGCATGGCAATAAAAACCCCGGTCTTGCCCTCGATAACCTTGACGTTGTGCACCACAAAACACTCGCCAAACGTAACAGTGACATAAGCCTTAAGCTTACCTTCACCAACCACTTTGCGGATCCTGATGTCCGTAATTTCCATGCTTTTCTCCTTACTTTTTCAGATGGTTCTTCTGTGAGTTCCCACTGCCATTACTGTCCATTAGGCATTCTGCCCGGATAAGGACAGAAACCAAGCCGAATGCCGCCAGAGTGGTCGGCATTTTCCCAAATCTTCGTCTTCTCATCTTGCCATTTCTCCTTTACGATTGTAAAATAAAAACACCTTCGGTTCTAAACGCACCGCATGACATGCGGGGTCCTGCCAGACAAGTTTTGATCCCGAAGGTATTTTTATGCTCGCCGAAGCTGTTGTTGTAGAATAGGATGGACTAATACACATAAAGCCACTACACAAATCCATGGGGGGCAACCAATTGCCAGTTCCAGCATGCGGGACACTGACAAGGTTGCGAGCGCCAGTCCAATCGTGCTTTGCACCAGATCGAGACCCGTGACCACGGCGACTTCTATTGAAACGCCCCCCAGGACGACTCCCCTTAGTCCCGAATTTGCCACGCTGCCGACCCGAGCGTAGCCAGGAGATGGGTAAAGTCCACTTAGAGCAACAAAATGCCATGAGAAAATAATACCCCGTTTCTAGAGAAATAGTCAAGAGTTTCGTTCGAATATTTTTTATTTTCGGAGCAAAAAACTAAAGCCAGGCCGACATCCCTTGCCCAGATCCGCTCGGAATCATAAGGAACGGGCGTAAACAGTGATTTTTTGGGCAGCCTTCGAATTTACCACCTAAAAATGCATATGGTTAGTTGAGGCGTGGATTTACCGTGGAAAGTCCGAAGTCGTGTGGTTTTTGCGGAGTTTGAGCCATTTTATGAAATCTATGACAAATTGACGTTTTTCGTCGTCAAGTTGCTCGGCAAGCTGGGCGATGATCCGTACATCTCTGCTTGTTTTCTGTGAATTTCTGGTTTGTTTGTCGTCTCCATTTGTAACAAGATACTCCACAGATACACCAAGAGCCTGAGCAATCTTTACCCCAGCTTCAACCGAAGGTATTTGACCACGGGCATTCAGATAATTATCGATGCTATGTTTGCTAACTCCTGATTTGGCAACAAGCTCCTTCACCAGCATGCCAGAATATGCCAATTCGGACTTCAAATTCTCCCTGAATCCCATTGTTTCCAGTTTATAGGCTAAAAAGCCGATTTGCCGTTGACAAATAGGGTTATAGGGGGGTATATTGACGATTGATAGTACTATGGTACTATTCAAAAATGAAGGATATGCGGAAAGTCATATTCGCCCTTCGAAGTCTTTTTTGATTGTTTCATTCGAAAGAAAATGAGGTGACGACATTAGCGATAACATTCAGCGAAACAGCGTTCATTTCAATTGCAGACTAGCCTATTGCCTTGCCGCATTCGCTGCCTTTCTCGGCGGCATAGCGATCTACGCATTTTTCAGAAACATCGACAACATGGTACTATTTCGGCATTTTCCCCAGCCCTCGTTTCTGTCCGCGCCGCACATTCATATTAGAACAAACACGGTATGGTACCTGTTTGTCTTCAATTTGCCACACGGATTGTGGTGCCTGTCTGGGTTGCTGGTCATACGTGCGGTCTGGCTGACCAGTGTCAAATGGAGGGCGGTTTACGCCGGGGTGTTTCTCGCCGTAGCCTCGCTTGCCGAAATCATGCAGTTGAACGAGCACATCCCTGGAACATTTGATCTGTACGATCTTGCGTCCTATGGTGTTTTTGCTTTCCTGGAAAGCATGACATACAACAAATTCACAAGAAGGAGAGTTTTATGACTAACAGAAAATGGTTGTCGCATGTCATTGCGACAGTGTCCCTGGCGGTATTCGTTGTTTTAGGATTGGCGAGTGCCACTCCGCAACCAGATACCCCGCAGCAGGCTGAAATAAGGAGACTAAGCAGACTGGGAGGAGAGCAGGAAGGGGACTTCTTTATACAGACCGTTAGTAATGGGGTAATAATTCTATTCTACATCGGAAACGACACGCATGTAGAAATTCCCTCGCAACTGCGGGGAATGCCCGTTATCGGAATTAGGGGCTCGCCAGAGCGTGTGGTATTTGGAGAGAGAAACCTAACCAGCATAACTATTCCCGATGGTGTTATAACAATCGGCACCCGTGCATTTACGGGAAACATGCTAACCAGCATAGCAATACCTGACAGCGTTACTGTCATAGAAGATGGTGCTTTTGCAGGGAACCGACTTACCAACATAACTATTCCCGATAACGTTGTTACAATTGGGGACGAGGCTTTTGCGAACAACCAACTCGCCAATGTAACCATTGGCAATAGCGTTGCCGCTATCGGGGAAGGGGCTTTTGCACGCAACCAACTTTCCAGTGTAACTTTTCCTGACAGCGTCACGTCCATAGGGGATAACGCATTTACGCATAACCAACTCGCCAGTGTAACTATCGGTAACAACGTTGCCGCTATCGGGGAAGGGGCTTTTGCGCGCAACCAGCTTTCCAGTGTAACTTTTCCTGACAGCGTCACGTCTATAGGAAGAGGCGCATTTGCATATAATACAAGCAGCATAACCTTTCGAGACGGGATTACTTATCACGGTGCATTTGACGGGGCAGGGGGGTTCAGGAGTGGTCGCGTGAATCTTGGTGGTGGCCGCCTCCTCAACGAAATAGAAATAACTGGCCGTGCAGGAAACAGAACGGATATACGTATCCCCTTAGAAATACAAGGATTTCCCGTTACCAGAATTCGGCAATCTGCATTTTGGGGTAACCAACTAACCAGTGTTACCTTTCCTGACAGTGTTATACAAATCGGGCAATATGCATTTCGGAATAATCAACTAACCAGTGTTACCTTTCCTGACAGTGTTACCCACATCGGGCAAGGTGCATTTGTGAATAACCAACTAACCAGTGTTACAATTCCTGTCAACATTGCACACATCGGAAGGGAGGCGTTTCAGAGCAACCGACTGACAAGTATAACCATCCCAGACGGTGCTACTATTATTGCCATCCCAGAAAGGTTATTTCGGAATAACCAATTAACCAGCGTAACCATTCCCGACAGCGTTACATCCGTAGGAAGGGAAGCCTTTGCTGGCAACCCACTCACTAGAATAACCATCGGCAACGGTATTGGCTCCCTTAACGAAAATGTGTTTGCAGGCTCTTTAAGAGATGTTTCGCAAATTAGCATTGGCGCTAATGTTAGCCTTCACGGAAATTCAGAGATTGTGTGGAGGATGTTCAGGGCCGCCTACGAAGCCAACGGAGCCAGGGCAGGGGTTTACACTTTGCGTAATGGTAGTTGGAATTGGCAACCCAGGTAAATTCGTTTCTGGTAGGTAGCCGCCGTAGCTACCTGCCAGATGCCACCTGGAATTCTATTCTGCATAACGAACCTCTTGGGGAACGGGGAAACGCAGATTATATCCGCAAGAAAGGCGACCCAGAAAGAACAGGAGGCGTACAATGACTACTACAGAAAAAGCGCGCATAGCGGCTGAAATCGAGGCTTTCGACAACACCGACTTTTCCGACTGCCCCGAACTGACCGACGAGCAGCTGGCGCAGCTTAGGCCTTCCCACTACCGAAAACAGGCGGGGGAATCGCTGTACAAGATTCACCTGGGCATTTCCTTTCTGTCCTATTGTTTTTTCTGACAAAATACCGTATAGTGTCTACCATGAAAGCACATACACTAGGGCAAAGGATCACGGAACTTCGCGGCACTTATTCCCTTGACAGGGAGACACTGGCGGAACGAAGCGGAATTTCCGTTGATTTGATCGCCAAAGTCGAGGATGAGGGGCTTATCCCCGACCTAGCCACGCTCATCAAAGTAGCGCAGGCATTCGGCGTGCGGCTGGGTACCCTTCTGGACGACTACGAGGAACAGGGGCCGGTTATTACCCGTGGCCATAGTGCCTCGGCCTCGGCGGCAGCCTTGTCCGCCAGCCGCAAGGGGGTTGTCTTCAAGTCCTTGGCGGCGACAAAAGGCGGGCGGCACATGGAGCCTATTCTTGTCGATATCAGGCCCGGTGCGGTTCGGGAGGAGTCTGCCAGCGAGGGCGAGGCCTTCATACATGTCATTTCCGGGAACCTCAAGTTTGAATACGGCAATACCGTCGAAACGCTAAAGCCCGGGGACTCGGTTTACTACGATGCCATAGTGCCTCACTGCGTGTCATGCGCCGAAGATTCGCCCGTGCGAATTCTCACCGTCATTTACACGCCCCTGTAAACGGGGGGGAAACATGGACTACATCGAAAAAACTATGAGCGCCGTGCTGCGCGAAAAGGCCAAGGCCAAGCCGGATCATGACTTTATCGTGTACGCGGATCGTGATCTCCGTTTTACATACTCCGAATTCGACAGGCGTGTTGACGAGCTTGCAAAGGGATTTCTGGCAATGGGTCTTAAAAAAGGCGACCATGTTGGCATGTGGGCGACCAACGTGCCGGACTGGAACACGGTGATGTTCGCCTGCGCCAGGATCGGCCTGGTTTTTATTACCGTCAATACCGCCTACAAACTCCACGAGCTTGAGTACGTGATGAAGCAGTCGGACATGGCCTGCCTTTGCATAGCCGACGGCTGGCGGGATTCGGATTACGTTACCATGGTAAACCATCTGGTTCCGGAACTAAAGACAAGCCAGCGCGGGCACCTTAATTCCGAAAAATTCCCGTTCCTTAAAAACATTGTCTACGTTGGGCAACAGAAACAGCGGGGGATGTACGGCATCAACGAGCTGCTCCTGCTTGGCAAGCACTGCGACGGGGCGGAAATGCTGAAAACCGAAGCCTCGCTGGATTGCAACGATGTTGTCAACATGCAGTACACCAGCGGCACGACCGGTTTTCCCAAGGGGGTCATGCTTACCCATAGAAACATCCTTAACAATGGTTGGGGCATTGGTGTAAACCAGCGTTTTTCCGAAAGGGACATTATCTGCCTGCCGGTACCGCTGTTCCACTGCTTCGGCCTGGTGCTTGGGATGATGGCGGCACTCACCCACGGCGCAACCACGGCAATAGTCGAGTGGTTCGATCCGCTTAGGGTGCTGGCCACGGTCCAAAAGGAAAAGTGCACGGCTCTGTACGGCGTACCGACGATGTTCATCGCCGAGCTAAACCACCCCATGTTCAAGATGTTCGACCTTTCCAGCCTTCGCACCGGCATAATGGCGGGATCGCCCTGCCCCATAGAGACCATGCGCCAGGTTATCGACCAGATGTATATGAAGGAAGTGACGATCTGCTACGGCTTGACCGAGGCATCCCCGGTAACGACCCAGACTCGCTACGACGACGAGATCGAGGTTAAGGTGGCGACCGTCGGGCGTGCAATGCCTGGGGTGGAAGTTACCGTGCGCAATCCGGAAACCAAAGAAGAATGCCCCGTCGGCGAGGTCGGCGAAATATGCAGCCGTGGCTACAGCAGCATGAAGGGCTACTACAAAATGCCCGAGGCCACCGCCCTGTGCATCGACGAAAACGGCTGGCTTCACTCCGGCGATCTTGGAGTGCAGGACGAGAGGGGCTTGTTCAAGGTTACGGGGCGCATCAAGGACGTTATTATCCGTGGCGGCGAAAACATCTATCCCAAGGAAATCGAGGACTTCCTATATACCATGCCTGGCATTCGGGACGTGCAGGTGGTGGGTATTGCCAGCCACAAGTACGGCGAGGAAGTCGGGGCGTTTGTCATAACACAGCCCGACACGGAAATGGGCGAGGAGGATGTCCGCGATTTTTGCAGGGGGCAGATTGCCCGTTTCAAGATACCCAAGTATGTTTTCTTTGTTGACAGTTACCCGCTTACCGCAAGCGGAAAAATCCAGAAGTACCAGTTGCGGGAGATTGGCTCGAAGCAAGTTGTGGATATGGGCATTGCGACATAGAAAGGCGCTTTCCCAGATTGAGTAAATCGGCGGTTCCTGCGACAATGGCAAAAGGAGGCTCCGATGACATACAGGGCAAATGAAAATCGTTACGGTGCGATGAAGTACCGTCGGTGCGGAAAAAGTGGGCTAAAGCTCCCCGAAATCTCCCTAGGGTTTTGGTACAATTTCGGCAATGCGGATCGCTACGAGACCGGGCACGAAACGGTGCTTAAGGCCTTCGATGCCGGCGTAAGCCATTTCGACCTTGCCAACAACTACGGGCCGCCGCCTGGTTCCGCCGAAGCCACCTTTGGCCGAATCCTAAGGGACAGCCTTATGCCGTATAGGGACGAAATTGTCGTTACCACCAAGGCCGGCTTCGAGATGTGGCCTGGGCCTTACGGCGACTGGGGCAGCAGGAAGTACCTTTTCGCCAGCCTGGACGCAAGCCTTAAGCGAATGGGCCTTGATTACGTCGATATCTTTTACCACCACCGATCCGACCCGGAAACCCCATTGGAAGAAACGATGGGCGCGCTCGCCGACATCGTGCGCCAGGGCAAGGCCCTGTACGTGGGCATTTCAAAATACGATGCGGAGGAAAGCGCCAGGGCGATTTCCCTTTTGCGTTCGCTTGGCGTGCCGTGCCTTGTGCATCAGGCAAAGTATTCCATGCTGAACCGCCAGATCGAGGACGGCTTGCTCGATGTCCTGGGAAAAGAGGGGGTCGGCTGCGTCTGCTTTTCGCCGCTGGCTCAGGGCCTTTTAACCGACAGGTATTTGGGCGGCTCGATTCCCGAAGGATCCAGGGCCGCAAGGGGTGAGTTCCTTAGGCCCGACTCGATAACACCGGAACTTCTGGCAAAGCTTAACGCGCTAAACGGCATTGCCAAAGAAGGCGGCAGAACCCTTGCCTCGCTTGCTATCCTGTGGATACTGCGTGACAGCCGCAATACCTCGGTGATTATCGGCGCAAGTTCTTCTGCCCAGTTGCGGGAGAACCTTGCGGCGCTTTCCCAGCCAGTCCTTTCGGGGGAAGAACTCGAAAAAATAGAGAAGGTTCTGGCTTAGGGGTTCCAAGGAACAAACTTATGGATTTGACACTGCTGCTTGTCGTCATTATTCTTTGCGTTGGGATTGGGTTTGGCTTTTTTGTCGGGAAAAGAAACGGCTTGGGCTTTGCCTCAAGAAAGCATGATATACGATCAACCGTGATGGCTATTTTCCCAATTGCCGAATTTTCGAGCCTGGCGTACCACTACAGCGAGGTCGTACCACATTCAGACGTGGGCAGGCTTTTCAAGATTCCAATTCCAGGCACGGGAGTAAAAGCCCTCTACATCATAGACGGCAAAATAAAGCTGGGCTTCGACGGCAGGGAAGTAACTATTTGCAACCAGGGTAACAACATTACCGTGCGCATCAAGATAAAGATACTGTCGCATGAAATGCATTACCGAACCTACGATGAACAGACGGGTCTTTTTGCCAAGTATGCCCCACAGGACAGGGAGAACCTGTTTAGGAGATACCGAACGGAGAAAGAAAAGGAAATCAACGGCGATGAGGAGTTGCTGACACTGGCAAGGCAATCGGCGGAACAGATGTTTGGGTCCTTGCTTAAAAGCACCCCCGAGCTTAAAGGGGCCGAAGTCACGTTTAAATGGGAGACTGTACAAGGCAGCCAGTTAACGGGGGCTGAAAAACCTGAACTAACGAACAGCGACTGACGCTGTTCCTGGCAGGCCTGGAGCGAAGGCCTGGTTGTTATCCAGCCTCCGCTCCCTGGCCTTTGTTAGTTAATAATTTTCCGCCCGCACCTGGAAGTAGGCTTTGGGGTGATTGCAGACAGGGCAAAGTTCCGGGGCATTCTTGCCAAAGGCAATATGGCCGCAGTTGCCGCAGTGCCATGACTTGTCCATGTCGCTGGAGAAAACCTTGCTGGCTTCGATATTGTCAAGCAATTTGCGGTAACGCTCCTCGTGTTCCTTTTCGATTTTGCCCACGGCCTCGAACAGGCTGGCGATATCGTTGAAGCCTTCTTCCTTTGCCGTCTTTGCGAAGCCTGCGTACATGTCCGTCCACTCGTAGTTTTCGCCCTTGGCGGCATCCTTAAGGTTCGTCTTGGTGTCTGGCACATTTTTGTCGTGAAGAAGCTTGAACCAGATCTTTGCGTGCTCCTTTTCGTTGAGCGCGGTTTCCCGGAAGAAAGCCCCGATTTGCACAAAGCCTTCCCTTTCCGCCTTGGAGGCATAGTACTGGTACTTGGTATGCGCCTGGGATTCCCCGGCGAAAGCCGCCATCAGGTTCTGTTCGGTCTTTGACCCTTTCAGTTCTGCCATAATTTTCTCCTTAAAAAATGGTGAGCTAGAGAACCGCCACTGATAGGAGTTAACAAGAAGAAACCCCCACCGCTACGCGACTGGGTTAAGTATGGAACGATTCCTGGGCAACATTATGTTCCAGTGGGCCTCCCCTGTCAAGTCTTTCTTTTGTGTGAATATATACAGCTTATGGTTGAAATTGGAATGCCAGGGGTTGGTCTAAGGCCAAATTCGCGAAATTCGTGCGGCAACCCCAGCCTGGCTATTGACTTTTGCCCGCAGAAATGCATATTATTCAAGCAAGCCCAGATGGTGGAATTGGTAGACACGCTAGTTTCAGGTACTAGTGCCTTAAGTGGTATGGAAGTTCAAGTCTTCTTCTGGGCATAACGCTAATTCCTTACAGGCTAAGGAATTACGTAAAACAGCCTACCCGAAAACGGATGGCATATCATGCTGAAGCGCGAAAAGGGGCACTTTTTGCGGAGGGGAGATATGCGCAACCCGTTTTCGCTCTACAAGAAGCAAACAAAACAAGGCACCGTCTGGTATGCCCGGTTCTGGGACGACAGGGCGGGGAAATATGCGGTAAAACGTTCCACTGGCATCCTGGCCGAGGGCAAGAGGGAACGCCGGCGGGAAGCCGAGGCGATTGCCAGGCAAATGCTCTCCGAAATCCGCATCGATCAAAAGGCCACGGGCAAGCCCCTGGCCGAATACCTTGCCGACTTCTGGAGGCCGGGCTCCCCCTACGCCAGGGAATGCGCCCTTGTCAGGAAAAGGCCCCTTTCCGCCTACTACGTGCGCCAGAACGCCGTCAACGTGCAGCGATACGTCGGGACCTTCCCGGGGTTCGAGGGGCTGCGCCTGCGGGAGCTTACGGCCGGGCTAATCAGGGACTGGATGGCGTGGATGGCCGGCAGGAAAGGCGCGGCGGGCAGGATGCTTTCGGGGCGCAGGATCAACGCCGTGGTGCAAACCGTGCGCGTGGCCGTCCGTTATGCGGTGGAGCGCGAGGAGCTGGAACGGGATCCGTTCCGCGCCGTCAGGAAGGCGGCGGAAACCCCCGGGGAGAAAGGCGTCCTTACGCCTGGCGAGGTCGCCCGGCTTATAGCCGCACCGATAGCCGATCCGCGCCACCGCCTGGCCGTCCTGCTGGGGACGCTGTGCGGCATGAGGATGGGCGAGGTACGTGGCCTGCGATGGGGGAACATCGAGGACGGGCTTATCCGCATCCGCAACAACTGGATGGACGGCGAAGGTTCGAAGGCCCCTAAGTGCAAGGGTGGAACGGCCCGCAAGAATTCAAGGACGGTCCCGTTGCCATCGTCCATAGCGGGAATACTGGAAAGCCTGCGGGGGCAAGACCCCGCGCCCGAATCCTTCGTCCTGGAGGCATCCCGAAGGGCGGGGGAGCCGGTGGGCAAGGGGTATTTCAGGTACGCCATGGACAAGGAGCTTACCGCCATAGGCATTCCGGGCAAATGGAAGGGAAAGGGCGCGACACCCGAAGGGTACGTGGACGAGCATAAGCGGCGCAACCTGTCCTTTCACTGCACAAGGCACACGTTCATCACATTGGGAAGGCTTGCGGGTATAAGCGATCTTGAGATACAGGCCATGGCCGGGCACAAGTCAGGGGCGATGATGGAAAACTATTCCCACGCCGCCCAGGTTTTGGATTTCGCCACGGCCAGGGAGAAATTGGAGAAAGCCGTGGGGCTTTAGGGGGTTGCCTAATTCCTTGCCCCGTAAGGAATTAAGGCGCGTTCGGGGCGGGAATACCCCCGAAATGCGGGGTTGGCCCCCGTCGTCCTAATTCCCCAAAGCCCATATATCGCAGGAACCGCCGGGGGCCCCGTTTGGCTGCCTATGCCCAGAGAGGCCGCCAAGCCCCCCCCTTGCAGCCTGCATAAGCAGGCTGCTATTGGCGCCTTCCAGGGGTACCCCGTCGCCCCCCTGCCCCCGTTCCAGCCGTCGCCGGGTTCGCCGGGAGGATTTGGGGTGGCCGCACGACAAACGCATGAACGGGAAAAGTTCTACGGATTGACACTTTACCCACAAAATTCCAGTCATTTTGCGTGTCCACTGTAGTGAGAAAATGTGACTTACGTGTCTGTAGTAGCAATTCAGCATG
>Ga0209755_10001179_pt1 | contig 42622 bp, 25 predicted proteins | sample TergutCo191P1_FD_187301 | JGI IMG/M metagenome (GOLD analysis project Ga0209755, IMG submission 187301) | Cornitermes sp. P1 segment gut microbial communities from Petit-Saut dam, French Guiana - Co191P1 (SPAdes) (version 2) | ecosystem: Host-associated > Arthropoda: Insects > Digestive system... | reverse complement strand
AAGGGCTTTCAGCCCATTTGTGAGAGATTGTTTTTACTAAAAATTCTCCGACAAAGGCATCGAAGATACTCGATAAGGGTCTTCGACCCTCTTGACGAAGAGTGCGAATGCAAGCAGAATCCTATAAACCAGTCGAAGACTGTTGACAAGCATCTTCGACCCTCTTGACGGAGATTGCTAGTCAAGCAGAACCCAACAGAACAGTTGAAAACTGTTGATAATGGTCTTTGACCCTTCTGTGAGAGATTGCTATTACTAGAACTTTTCCGACAAAGGCATCAAGGATGCTTGACATGGTTTTTCAACCCTCTGTTGGAGAATTTCCAGAAGAAGCAGTTTCCGACAAGGGGGTTGAAAACCCTTGACGAGGGTCTTCGACCCGTTTGATGCTGAATGCAAGCAGAACCCGACAAAGCAGTCGAAGACTGTTGACAAACTTCACTTGCTCCCAACCTGCCTATTTTGGAATCAATGTCGTGGACGGAATGAAAGCATTAACGGACACATCTCAATTTTAACAAATGATATTTCTCAAAAAACTAAAACTCAAAATTATGGATCCGCCAGACCCGGAGGAGATTGTTCTCAAAATTGGCAAAAGAAGCATCATTTTGGTGGTTGGTTTTTTGCTTGCGATTATTATTGCGGTTGGAATTTTGACATTTGTCATTACCCCGGGAGCATTTCAAATTTGTCCCTACACTGGCGAAATAATAGAAGGCTCTTTTGAATTTTTACCCTACAGTCCAACAAGGCTTTCTCCATGGCGTTGGTTCACCGCTCCATTTGAAGTTCTTTTTGATGGGTTTGGAATTCTCCACGGACTCATCGCGTTCATTCTCATTGCTGGAGGCGCTCTCAACATCGTCATTAAAAGTGATGGAATGAAAGCACTCATGACAATATTAGTCAAAAAATTTAAAAAAGCAAAATACTCTCTTATTTGGGCAACGACACTTTTTTTCATGCTGTTCGCCGCATTCTTCGGGATTTTTGAAGAGGGAATAATGCTTCTTCCAATGATGTTGATTTTGGCAAAATTCATGGGTTGGAAAAAAGAAGTTGGACTAATGATTTGCTTATTGGCACTCGGAGTTGGGTTCATGATGGATTTAACAAACCCATTCACCATTGGCCTTGCTTCAAACATCGCAGGAATTAGTGTTATCGATGGAATTTGGTTTCGTCTAATCGGATTTATTATTCTTTGGGTTGCGACATCTTCGTTTATCGTTTGGTATGCAAAGAGAAAAGGAAAAGGGGAGATTGCTGGCGGTGGTGGACTTGCGTCAAAACTAGGGATGATTCATCCTGTCCACAATGACACCTCAAGGGGCAATCTTTTTTCTCTCACCCAAGAGAACAAACGAAAAGCACGCATATTCGGATTCTTCTTCATTTCACTTCTTGTCGTCATGATTGTTGCGGGTGCCGTTCCATTTTTTTCGAGTTTCTTGATTGAAATCATTGCAGGCTCGTTCCTAGTTGGAGCTTTTATTGCGGGCTTTCTTGTTATTCGAAGTCTAAAAAAAGTTGGCAAATATTTCCTTCAAGGTGTAATCGCGATGAGTCCCGCGGTCTTCATTATTATGATGGCACAAGCAATAACGTTCATTGCTGACCGTGGAAACATTCTGCATCCGCTCATCTTCAACCTCTCAAACGGACTATCTGATGTCAGCCCCTATGTCGCAGCATTAACAGTCTTTGGAATCGTCATGCTGACAAATTTCTTCATTCCATCGGGTTCGGCAAAAGTTATGTTGTTGTTGCCTCTCCTTCTTGCAATCAATTTGCCAATTTCATCACAAGTCATCATACTTGCTTTTATTTTTGGCGACTCATTTAAAAATGTCATCTTTCCAGCGAATCCGCCACTACTCATCGCTCTCGGTCTCTCCGGCATATCCTATGGAGCATGGTTCAAAAAAACAATATTTTTCCAACTTTGCATCACCAGCTTCTTGCTGGGTTTCTTGATGATAGCTGTTGCAATAGGGTATTAATTAATAGTGTCTAGTTTTTTAGTGTCCATATCACAACGGAGGTCAAATCAAGTTTGACCTCCGTTGTGCATTTTGTTTCTTGATTTGTAATTTGCCACGGAGATGATGTTGATTTGCAATTTGCCAAAGGTCAAAATAAAATAAAATTTTTTCAAAAAATCCTTGACAAGGAACAAGATATGATGTATAATCATATTAATATCAGATGATAACAATATCAATTCTGCTATTTTTAGAAAAGTCTAACAAAGGGATCAAAGCCCTATTGACAGACAATAGCCATTAAAAGGAGAAGTCAACACTTTATGAAAAAATTGAAAATCATTTTACTAAGCCTAGTGATGACAGCACTGCTAATCACATCTGTCGTCATGCTTTCAGCTTGTGGCGGACGCCATGATGTCACAATCAACACACCTAGTGAGGAAGTGTTCGGTCGTGTCAACAATTTTGTTGTTCGCGACGGGGATACTATTTTGACTGGAGTTTCACAAGTGAGAAACGGAACGCGAATCACCATTTCATGGGATGAAGACGGTTTGATGTTTGCGAATGCGTTTCTCTACATCAACAACTCTCGCAGAGTTGGTTTTGACAACGGCGGAGAAGTTCGCGTTAATCAAGACATGAATATTGAAGTGAGAATTTTTGCCGACAATTGGCAACTCTCTGGTTGGATAACTTCAATTATCCTTGCTCTTCCAAGCCCTGAAGATGTTCAACTTTCACATATGTCGACGATTCGCGAAGTGGAAGAGTTGCTTAATGGACTTTCTTCATCTCAAAGAGCCTATGTTCACGCGAACACTCAAAATCGCTTTGGCAACATTTTAACAGCTTTGACAAACCACATTGAAGCTCCGGGATTCATCGCTCAAGTCAAACAACTTGTCTTGGCTCTTAATCCGAATGGAAACACTCCAGCAGAAATCGGTGACGCAAGGACTGCAAGAGATGCTCTTTTTGCTCTGACTCCACAAGCAATTTCAACACTGGACGAAGCAACCCACAATGAGTTAATTTCAATTGTTAACGCTGCGATTCAAAGAGTAATCACTATTTTAATTGCTCCAGCGCAAGACATGATTGAGTATCTTCGTTCTCTCTACCTCAATGTCAATGTTGATGTTGGAGGAATTGACCACCTTTTAATCGCGGTTTCGGGACTAATTTTTAACGAAGAAACAACAGGAACAATCAGAGTCTTTGAAAGCACATTTGCTCCATCAAACAACAATGGAGTCGTTCGTCATGACTATTTTGAGTTCTTTGGAAACGCATGGGGAATGAATTTGCTTCAATCTTTTATCGTTGAAAATGACCCAATTCAAATTAATGCAATAACATATGAAGAAGAGTATGACCTCGATGAACTTCTTGCCGAACTTCATCGCCATGGTTTTGCCGTGAGGGTTCAAGACGTCACAAGAAGAAGAGACGTCATTGTTGTTAATGTTTCAGGAGAATTCAATCAAAACCCAATGAATCTTGAATTCCGAATCTATGAAAGCCAAGGGATGAGATGGTTGTCTCGTCAATATGAACAATTTGACGAAGCAGTCAGAAACATTGCAATTCGCGGAACTGGCGAAGAAGTCGAAATTTTTCATGACTTTTTCTATTATGCTGGACTATGGCCAACAATGAGAAACATGCCTCAAAGAGTCAGAAGAATAGTGACTCTTGGAATTAACCCATCGAATTATATTGAATATCTTGCACTTCGCGTTGGATATCTTTTCCCAACAGCTGACAACAACATTGGACTCGGCTGGACGAACAGAGAATATCTTGCTAACACATTCGCTCCTCAAGCAATCGTCATCAGAGAGTGTTTTGTTTTTGAAAATGAATACGGTGAACTTCGCGGAATGTATGCAGTCCAATTTGTTTGGCGCGCGGTCTATGGCCAAGGAGCAAGAGTTTTCTATGGAAGAAGTAATGCTGGCGGAAGAACGGGTGGAAGAATTCTCACAATTGAGAATTCAAATTTTGCAATTTCAATTGAGCATGAAGCTCCAATCACTCAAACAAGAAGAGAAGGACTTTATGACTTCCAATATTTCATGCTCTACACAAATGGCATTTGGTCTGTCAGAAGCGATATGATGATGAAGGGCTACTTGAGGTTGCAATTTTCGTATCTTTGGAGATATCGCGCAGAACACCCAAATCCAGACTTTGTGGCATTTATCAACTTCCTCAAAGCTCATCCAGATTTTTCTGACACAGTTGGAGAAAGACAAAGAAGTGGAGCGCACTACCTTTATGTTGAGGGAGTCATTGACGAATTTGTTGAACTAGTAATTTGGGAATATCGACGCATGGAATTCAGCGTCTATGGAAACACGGTGATGCTTTCACAACCACAACAAGCGGTTCAAACATCAACTTGGACACCACTTAGAAATGTTGACGCGGGTGCATGGGAGTGGACACTTTCAACTCCATTAACAATGATCCACTTTATCAATGGCTATGTCGATGTTGTCATTGACTATGAGTCGGATTTTGGAACTCTCGCAGTCCATACTGGCGGACTTTTTGGCATTCGTTATTTCGTTGTCTATGGCGAGGAATACATGCCACATTTTTCGCCAACAATTTGGGGTGGTGGAGACTTTTATGGTTTCTTCGTTTGGTGTGCTGACTCAGTTGGTTTTGCAGACTGCGGAAACGAAGATTGCACACATTGCGGTTATCTCTACTCAATTCGCGATGAACATGCTGACATTGAATTCTTCAAAGGACTCCTTGTTCAAGCATTGCTCGCTGATCAATATGCCCCAACCTATGCCGAGGCAAGAGTTTTGGCAGGGCGCATGATTGAATTTTATAGAAGCTTTGGTTTCTCTGTCGACCACAGTTGGAGTGATGGAGGAAGTCTTGAGGGAGCATATATTTCTGCTCATGGGGATTATGCACTGTTTGGGGTTCATGAATATTATCTTGAAGAAATTTTCACAGAACACGTCAGAGGCGGATTCTTCACCATCAATTCGGACATTTGGAGAGAACAATCACTTATCCACAACCAAAGAGTCGTTTCAAGATTCAGTGACTACCATGCGATTTGGACAATGTATTCATTGCATGAACATCACCAAGAATCATTAATATTCCTAAGACGCATTCGCGGACAACTCAACTATGCTCCAGTCTTCCGTTCCTCGCATTATCGCATTGAACAACACATGGCAGACGGGGAATACAATTTCTGGTATATTTTGGTTCACACCCCGGGAGAACTCCACAGAAATCCTTTTGTTAATGATCCTGAGCATTCGCAGTATTATGTTGAAGGAATATTCATGATGGACATTGAAGATTTCATCGAGCATTTGTTTGATGCTGCGATGACTGCTTGGGAAGAATATCGAATCAATGGAAATCAAGATGCAAGATTCGGGCCATTAGTAGAGTTCATGATGCAACACGGATTGTTGACCTATGAGCAAGCAATCAGAAGATTTGCTGAAACATGGGCAAGTAGCTATGCCGATGTTCAATATATTGTTTCTGGAAGATATATGGGAGCGTTCAGCGAAACCTATGGAATGATTTGGAACTATCACACTGTTGAACAAGAAGTCGCGTTTGAAGGATTTTATATCTATTCTCTCTATGCATTCAATGTTTGGCAGGATTTGAGGGCTGCGGGACTAATTCATCACTGGAACACAGTTGCATTCTACACCGTTGGTCAGTTCTATTTCCAAAGAATATTTGGAGCAACTGTTCAACATCAAGAAGGAGTGTCAGTAAGCGAATGGGGCTTTGCCTATGAAGTCATGTATGCGAGAAATTTCCATCTCGATTGTGACTATTGCGAAAATTCTCCATGCAGATGTTGTGATGTTGATGAAGATGCCGATATTTGCATGTGCCCTGTTAACATAATTGGAGTTTCAATAAGAGGTGATGGCTACGCTGTTGGACATAATCCATATTATGGCGGATTCACTCTCGACAGACTTGCAACTCATGCAACTTTTAGTGTCAACATTTGGGCAGAAGGAATTTGGCCTCCAAACTTGACTCCGAACCTAGTTGAGCATTCAATTTTATGGACTATCACAGGCGACGCAGCGACATATGAAGTGATTAACAATGGAAGAAACATTGTGATTTCAAGAATTCAAGGTGAATATGGCAGGGTCTATGTGACTGTCACAATCACATTGGCAGGAGAAACTTTCATTGCTACTATTTGGGTGGACATCACCGATGATTGTCCTTGCGCAAGTTGCTGGCGCTATGGTTGCACTTGCGAAATGGACGGACTTTGCGGTTGCGAGCAATGTCAGTGTGAAAGCGATGTTATCTTGTGTAATTGTTCAGGCGAAGTTTGCGATGAACATGGTTGCAATTGTGGTGAAATGTTCGGAGTTTGCGATGCTGATAATTGTCAATGTGAAGGCGGAACAGGAGGTTGCAGAGCTTGCTCATGTGAAAACGAGTGTAATTGCGTAAACGGAAACTGTCACACTTTCTGCACTTGCACTCTGGCAAACAGTCCAATAACAAAACCAGATCCAAGCTGTTGCTAGAAAAAAGGGGTCTGACCCTTCTGACGGAGAAGTGCTGTTATCTGGAATTCTTCAACAACGATAAAATTATTCGGGTTTATCATTCTTCACATTTTAAAAACACTAATCAAAATTGTAAGGGGTGGCATCGCGAGACCGAATAATCAAAACTCAAAAAACCCCTCAAAAGGAGAAACAAAAAATAATGAAAAAAACTATCAAAAAACTATCATTAGTCCTAATATTAGCCCTATTTCTTTCATTAAGCATGTTTATGTTTGTTGCATGTGATGACTATGAAGAAATGGCTCAAGACTTCATTGTGTCGTGGAATGTGTCAGCAAATGATTCACTTGAGGTAATCGCGGGCGTTGTCGGTCGTGAAACGATTTCAAATGGCGACTATGTCGAAAGAGGTTCAAATGTTCGTTTCATGTGGAGCGGAGCAGAATCTCAGCGCGTTGAAATAAGAAATGGCGCGACTCTTTTCCACTCCCATGCGGGAGACGGACAATGGGACATGAGAAATGTCACTGGAAACATCACTGTGACATTTCAAACGGCTGAAAACTCATTCGATGTGATTTCTCATCAAGAAGCATGGCACAAAATCAACTATGGCGAAAATGTAGTTATTGTCGACACCCGCTCTCACTCGGAATGGATTTACTCAAGAGTGCCAAATTCAGTCTTGCTTCCCTATGACAACTATGTCGAGTTCTATGCCCCGATTCTTTTGCCAGACAGAAGCGCAACAATCTTGGTCTATTGCAGAACAGGAAGAAGAAGTTTGGTTGTTTCCGACATCTTGGTTGAACTTGGCTATGTTAATGTTTTTGAATTCGGAGGAATTGAAGAATGGAGGGGCTATAACCCTCGTCACCCATCTCCACCGCCAGCAGACTCGGACTATCGTCTCCCATGGCCGTTTGCGCTCGTTCAAGGTTGTCCAGATTGCGGATATTTTCCGTCAAGATGTTGTCCAGTCTATGAAGGAGAGTTGTGTGAGTGTCCCGTGGCACCAGTTGGGCAAGTAAGAATTAACCTCAGTATTGTGAACGAACTTCCGGGTTGGTTGTTGCAATCAAACGCGGTAACATTCCAAATCAGAAATCAAAATAATGACATTGTCCGTTTCAACAGAGTCTCTCATTGGGTCTACTATGCATATGTTGCAGAAGGCGATGTATTGACAATAAGATGGAGCAATCTTTCTTCAGTTGAAATTCTGACAACAACAATCACCTCGGCAGAGGGAGTTATCAACAGTGGTTGGACAAATGTCAGTGTTCGAACCTATGAACATATTCTTCCCATCCGAAGCGAAGACGTCGACAATCCAATAAGAATTCTCTTCTCAGCGCTGCCATGCACAGATGGCTGATAAAACTAAAAAATTAAAATGTCCGTGCGACATTAGAAAAAAACAACCTGTCAGTTGACAGGTTGTTTTTTAGTTAATAGTGCTAATAAAAATTAATTTAACCATAACTATTCATTATTTTTTCTTTTCTTTATAAAACGGTTTCAAAGTCGGATAAATTTGCCTTCCAAATGCTTTGTTGACTATTGTTGCAGAAGCGAGCCAAAGTCCCAAGAACGCACAAACAACAAGACAAATTCCAGAAATCCAACCGAACACTTCAAACGCTCCCGACTCAATTCCAACTCCAAAATTTCGAAGTATCATAAAAGGGAAAGCAACATTCAAAACGAGAACAAGCAAGAACAACTGCCCGGCAGACTTGAAAAAGATTGGTGTCCAAAGCAAGAACGCAATCGCGAGCGCAATCCAAGCAAAGCCATTAATCAGTGGAGAAAGTTCAACATACCCCCCTCCAATCGCTCCGCCTTGAATAAACCTTGCAATAGCGCCATTTAGCATGAAAAATCCACTAAAGTAAAGAAACGTGTTTCCACCGCCAAAATTTTTATTCTTAAGGTCAATCATCGCAACAATGAATTGAATCAAAAATCCACCCAATAGCCAGCCACCCATAAACAAGTATGAACGCTCACCCTCAATAAGCCCAGTCAAAAGCGCGAAATAACAAAGACACGCAACCGCAAGGGCAACAAGTCCAGCAGGCGTCGCATCTGCCCACATTCTCGACTCAGTCTTCGCTTCGCAATCACACTTGACCACAACTTCTTTTTTCTCTTGCATTTAAAAATCTCCTTGCCATATATATATATCATACATCCTTTCCCCATGTCAACCATTTTTTGAGTCAAAATCTCAAGATTTTCTAAACAACTAAATTGCCAGAAAAACATTGACTTTGACTCAAAATCCCTCAAAAGGGCTTTCAGCCCTTTTGAGGAAAATTGCTATTACTTGAACTTCTCCGACAAAGGCATCAAAGATGCTTGACAAGGGTCTTCGACCCCTCTGTTGGGGCAGCTTCATGTAAAAGTAACCTCCGACAAAAGGATTGAAAATCCTTGACAAAGGTCTTCGACCCGTTTGACGCTAAGCGCTAATATAAGCAGAATCCGACAGAACAGTTGAAAACTGTTGACAAGGGCTTTCAGCCCTTTTGAAGGAAATTGCTATTACTTGAACTTCTCCGACAAAGGCATCAAAGATGCTTGACAAAGAGATTTTAGTGTAGTATAATACCAAGGCATGGGGAATTAGCTCAGTTGGCTAGAGTATTTGGCTGGCAGCCAAAGGGTCACGAGTTCGAATCTCGTATTCTCCACCAGCCACAGAAAAACGAACAAATTTTGAAAAAATGTCGCGGCTATTGAGGTGATAAGACTGTGACAGAAGCGTCGTTGACGCAAAGGAGACCAACAAAAATGGTAAAACACATTGTCCTGTTCAAACTCAAAGACCAAAACGACAGACAAAAAGCGCTTGATGCGTTAAACAGCATGAAAGGGAAAATCGAGGGACTCATCGATCTTGAAACAGGCGAAGATTTCCTTTCAAGCGAAAGAAGCTATGACATTGCGCTAATCTGCACCCTCAAAGACAAAGAGGCGCTCGATTTCTATCAAGCCCACCCAGTCCACCAGCCAGTCAAAACAATCATGCACGCAATCCGCTCTGGTTCCGTCGCAGTCGACTTTGAATATTAGTGTTAAGCTAGGAGCAGGGAAGTCCCACGACATATATCAAAAATTCAAATTTAAAAAAACCACCACTTTTCCAAGCGGTGGTTTTTTTGTGTCAGTTGACTTTAACGGATTTTAATATTACGTCAAAACTGTTATTCAGCGAGGGCAAGGAATTCACTGATGAAGTCTAAGACTATGTCGATTGTTGTCAAGCCTTTTCCAAGCATGATTCCGAAGTATTGTCCGTTGAGCGCATAGAACAAGTCTCTTGGCGCATCTGGTGCAATTGCTTGGAACACTTCAAATGTGAACAAACCGAATTGAGCAATCATAGCATTGCGATACTCCATGTCGAACATCATCGTTTCTTGAGAAACTCTCAAAGTGTTCATGATTCCTGCTCGAATGAATGCACCCGGAGTCGTTAAGAAGCCATTAGCAATATAAGACAGATGAACAGGAGTGATGAGATTGAACGTCTCAACGCGTTTTTCAATCAACTCAAAGCTAGTCAAAACAGCGCTAGTCATTGCGGTCATGTTCTCATTGTGTCTTGCGAAAGCATGACCAACAAATTCATGAACGTTTTCAGCAGTTATGCGAACATATTCATTCGCAGTCTTGCTCCAGAATCCGTGAGCGTGGAAAATGTTGACATATGAGCCGTCAGAAAAATTCAGTTGAAGAACCTCTTTCAAATCTTCTTCACCTTTGTCAATGATGATAACAGGGGCGATGTCAAAATTTCCAGTGTAGAAATTCCAAACTTTGATGAGGTCGCCAACACGAACATCTTCAACAACTCTCTGCGTTCCGTCCGCCATAGTGATTAATGTTCCAGTGACAACGCAAGAGACAGGATTTGAAGTGTTAGTTTTTTCGTTTGTTGCATCGTGTTCGCCATGCCAAGGAAGAGGTCTGTTTTCGTCAGCATAAGTGAAAGTCATTGTTGTTCTGACTCTAGTGTCAGCATCAATAACATCATGGGCATCATAGCGACTGTTGGTTGTGTATTCACGGATTAAAAGAGTTTCTGAACAAACAACAAATTCTAGCGTTAGCCAATCACCATCTCTATAAGTTGCTCCGCCAGATAATTCGCCGGCACGAACAATTCCATGAATGTTTCTTTCTCCTGCTAAGCGAGCATTCAGAACAATCGAGAAAACAAAGTTGTCATTTGAATCCAAAGTTATTGCTTGTCTATTAATAGTCTGATTCACTCTTCTACTAGTAACATCGCCGGCAGCACCTTGATTTCCGTTAAAATTAGAGAATGTTTGATAAGTTGAATTGCTTATTGTTTGAGATGAAACAATGTAGTTAAACAGTCCATATGGTGAGAGAGTGTAATAATCATACCATTGAGCTAATGTCATTTCTCTTCTAGTGTTTCTTTGTCCATGCCCCCATCTAACTTGAAGATTAGCATTTGTGACCATTTGGTTTTGTGCTGCTTGACTCATAACAGATTGCTTATTAAGCATTTCAGTTTCAGCATTAAAGAAAACTCTGTCTCCTCTTGATGCTCTCTCAACCGCAACACCACTTCCAATGCCAGTTCCAGTTGCAAAAGCAACCGTTCTGATATAAGAGTTGATAACATTTCCGTTTTCGTCTCTGTTGACAACAGCATTTCCGCCAACTGACAAGTTCATGTTAACAACAAGAGCAGTAACAGCCGATCGACCAACTTGATTAACATTAACATAACGTTGGGTCTCAAGGTTTGCAACAGCAGTGTTGACAAGAAGTGAAATTAGTTCGTTGCGGTTTGCACCGACTGCGTTGTTTTCAGCAAGCTGAACAAAAGCTTCGTTCAAGTCAAGGTCACTTAATAGTAATGTGGCAACGTCATAAAATCCGTCAAATGTTGGAAGTTCGTTTTGAACAACCGCCCCTCTTGAAATTCCATCTTGAAGATTTGCAACAATTCTTATGTTGGTGACAAATCCTCCAGTTGAAGAAATGGTGAAAGAAGTTGCATTTCCGACTGGGTGAATTCTTGTTTCGACTAGGTCAGTTGAATATGAAATGAAATCATAGGCAATGCTTGCTGTTGTGTTCAGTTCGCTTGCGTTTTCAGTCCACTCAACTGTTAATTCGTCTCTAATGATTGTTGACTCAAACCAACGAGTGTAAAGATTGAGAGTTTGACCGACTGTTGTTCCATGGAGTGCCCATGGCAAAGATGCGCCACCTGCAAAAGAAATCTCAAGTCCTGTCCAAGCCCAACCGCCGAAGCGTTGTTCCATGACAGCATCTTGAGCATCAGTTGGATTGACAAGATTGAAACTAGTTCCAACTTCACGAAGTTGGTTTTGGTTTGCTCCACCAACTGCCCAAGCGGCAGTGGTCGAGTCTGGTCTTGAGTTCGCATAGTTAACTCTGAAGAAAGTTCTCCATTGAGCAACAAAAACAAGTTCACTTCCAGATTGAATAGTCTCGCTCATTGCATAGTTCGGTTCAATTAGAATTGTGTCATCGCCAACAGCGAACCAACCAAGCAAAACGAAATAAGCATTTCCTGCAATGTTCGCCATGTTGAAGTTGACTTCTCCCGGCATGAATTCAAGCGTCACATTCTCGCCTCCTCTCTCTCCACCAAGGAAAGTGATGAAAGCAGGAACAACAACAGTGAAAGTCACATAATCTGAAACAGTCGTTCCTTCAATCGTTGCAGAGATGATTGTAGCACCTGCGCCAACGAAAGAAACAACACCATTTGCTGAAACTGTCGCAACGCTCGTGTCGCTTGACTGCCAAATAATGTTAGTCGCTCTTGTCGTGTCGATTGTGTCTGGACCAAGATTCACAGAAAGCGTGACATTTGATGAAGAAGTCAAAACAGTTCTCTCGCTCTCTCCATCAATCGTGATTTCTGATGGGAAAGGGGAGACATCAAGGGTCAGCATGTGTGATGTGATGTGAAATGGGTTGTCAATTTCTGCCAAAGTGACAAAAACGAAAACTTCACCATAACCCGTGAATGTTGCAAGACCTGTTAATGGGTTGATAGTTGCAATAGAAGAAATGTGGTCAGAAGTGATGAACGACATTTCGTCAGACACTGTCCAAAGAATTGTGTAGTTTGCATAAAGAGGTTCAACAATATATCTAAATTGATAAACATCGCCTTGGCGAAGATTGATCGTTGGGTCCACGATTGAAACGTTAGTTGGATGAACAGGGGCAGAGTTGACAGTGAAAACCAATTCAACATAGATGCTTGTTCCGTCAATTGAAATAGTAATTGTTGATGTTCCCGGAGCAATGATTGAGACAAGACCGTTTTGGTCGATTTCAATAACGTCGCCGTCACAATCTGTTTTGAATGTCAAAGAGTAGCCAGTTGCATGAGGGTGGGGGACAACAACAGCAGTCAATTGAACAGTCGTGTCAATTTCATAAATAGCCGAACGAAGTCCAGTGACTTCAATTCCAGTCGCAACAGCGCCAACTGTGAAGTTAGCCGATGCCGAACGAGTTGTTCCTGCAATCGTCGCAGTGATTGTGACAACTCCGCCAAGAGAGGTTGAGACAAAAGAAACAACACCATATTGGTTGACAGTTGCGATGTTCTCGTTGCTTGTTGACCAAATGACAGAGAAAGGAAGGTTTCCAACAGGGCTTGAGCCGTCGACCAAAATTTGAGCGCCAAGGTCAATGTTTGCGTTGTTCGCTGAAACCGAAGTGTTTGGAGCAAAATCAAGAGAGATGTTGTAGGCAATCCAATGAGCATAAAGGACATGATTCTCAAGTGCAGAAATTGAGGCAATTGAAGTTCCAGCGCCGTTTGCTTCAGTGAACCAGCCGTCAAAACGGTAGCCGTTTCTCAAAGTTGGAGCAGAAAGATCGAATCCAGCAGTGTGAACAGTGAAAGTCAATGGGTTTGAATGAGTCGCGCCCGAAAGATTCAAGAAAGCCAAAGTGAAAGTGTCAAGAGACCAACGAGCGAAAAGAGTGTGAGGAGAGTAGTTTGCAACGGCAGTCGTTGCAAGAATTTCTTCTCCGTCAACGAGAGCAGTCCACCAACCGAGGAAAGTGTAGCCGTTTTTTGAAACAGATGGAAGAGTTCCATATTCAGCACCGAAAGTCACTTGTCTTGATATTTCGCTAAGTCCCTCTCCGCCGTTTGGATTAAAAGTGACTTCAATATCAGTTCTTGCAGACCAAATTGCAACAAAGGTTATTCCACTTTGCGTGATAGTCGTTGTTGTTAATGCTCCAGCAACATATATTGTTGCTGTCCCTTGAACTTGCCAATGGTTGAAAGTGAAACCACCTTTTGTTGGAACTTCTGTTGGAAGTTGAATTGTCGTGTCAATTTGTCCAGAGACTGGATAATCCGTTCCATATGGCCAAACTCCGCCGTCAAGGTTGAAAGTTATGCCATAAGTTCCTGCTGGCAAGAAAGTGAAAGTAATTGAGTCTTCATCAATATATGTTCCAACAACATCAAAAATAAAAACTGAAAAAGTGACGGTGCCGTCTGAAATGATGTCAACAAGTCCGTTAGTGATTGTCGCAACCGCTTCGTCGCTTGAATGCCATCTTATGCCAACCGAGCCAACACCCGGGTTGAGTCTTGCATTGAGTTGAATGACACCAGCATAATCAACATTAACGCTTGTTGAGCCGTCCCAAATGATTTCAACAGAAGTTGGTTCAGCCGAGACAGTGATGGTGATTGTTTGAGTGAATTCAGTGTTCGGAATGGAAACAACTATTGTTCCAGTTCCGTGAGAAGTGAAATAGACAACTTCGCAACAGTCGCGAACTCTTGCAACATTGTTTGCAGTTGCAGGAGCTGTGAAAACTAGCTCATATGATGGAAACAGTGGGGCAACAAAAATCATTTCAGCAAGTTCATCAAGAGAGATTTCAAAATCTTCTCTTGCATAATGGTTTGTGCCGATGATTTGAATTCCAGTTGGAACATTGAAAATTTGGAAAGAGACTGAGTCGCTGTCCTCGATTTCGCCGTTAATTCTAAGGTTTGCAGTGATTGTGACCGCGCCAGTTCGCAAGAATGTGACCGCGCCGATTTCAGTAACAGTTGCATATTCGTTGTTGCTTGAAACAAATTCAACAGAGTAGTCCGTTGTGTTTGCAACAGTTGTCGAAATCGTAGGGTTTGCAGTGATTCTGACATTTCCAGTGTGAGACGATGTAATTGCAATCGTTGGGGCAGGAGCTGCTTCACGCTCAACAACTGTGAAGTTGACAGTCGATGTCAATGCTGGGTTTGAGCCAACAACAGAAACCGTGACAGCAACAGCGCCGACTTCGTTGAAAGTCACAACGCTTGAAATGCTCGTTTCTCCAACATGCGTTGAAGCAGATGGAGTCATCGTCGCTCTTGATGCCGGATTCGCTGTCCACTCAACACCAAACTCATGCAAGTTTGAAACTGTTGCATTAAGAGTTACTGATTCGTCAAGGTAAACAGTGCGAGTGAGTGCGCCAGCAATCAATATTGCAGGGACTGGCTGAGTTGTGATTGGAGTTGCGTTTGTTGAGAAAGTGACATCTCTTGTGACAACATGGGTCGCGGAATAAACTCCGTCATCCAAAGTGCCATTCAAAGCAGTTCCGTCGATACTAACAGCATGGTTTTCATGAGTTGCTTGAGTTTCCCAACGAATGGTCAACTCAGTGCCTTCTTCAATCCTAGTTACTCCGCTTAAGCGAGTTGAGCCGTTGTAGACCCCGAATGAAGCAAAACCTGCATGAGTTGGTGCGATTGTGATGTCGTGGAAAACTGGTTCACGACAAGCCGTGAGGGCAACCAAAGATAGCATAGTCATAGCGAATGCAACAGCAAACACTAATAATGCTTTTTTCATTTTTTTCATTTTTTCTCTCCTTGTTTTTGATCGGAGAATATTATTTCGATTTCAAATTAACTTCCTAAAGATAAAGATGGTGTGGCCCGCCGAAATGACGCTCAATCAAAGATTGAGATGGTGTTTCCCGCCCGCATCAACTCTCAATGAAAAAAACAACGCAAATGAGACGCAGTTAATTTCAGCAAAAATCGAATTGAACGCAATGTTCTAAAGGCGAAAACTAAAAATCAAAATGCAATATTCAGAACAAAAACTTAAATTTGACAATGTCAAATTTATTATGAATGCCCAGTTAAAATTTATTTGACATTCAAATCAAATGAAAAAAGATAGTAAATATGTTACTATCTTTTTCCAGTATTTATATTATACACCTTAAATATATGCAATGAAAAGCGAATTCAAACGAGAATGCCATAAGAAATATTATTCTCTTTTGACATTTTCAGCCTTTTCAGTTAAAAAAACCACTGAAACTTCCAATTTTTTCCAACTTGTCCAAAAAGGCCTAAAATCATTGAAATTAAACAAGCAATCAGTCAAATTAGCCAAGCCAAACAAGGCGAGCTTGAGTTCCGCCAGCTCTCCACAAAGCATTCCATGTTGAAGGAGCGCTAGTGCGACCTTGGACATAAATAGATTGAGTGTTGTTCCAACCACTAAATATGTGGCTTTCCATAACAGTGACAGACGCAGGAATGGTAATTGAAGTTAAGTAGTGTGTGTTTGCAAATGCCATTTGTCCAATAGTTGTGACTGAAGGTGGAATTGAGAAAGATGTCAGTCCAGTGGCGCTGAAAGCGTGTCTTTCAATAGTTGTGATTGATGGAGGAAGTGCGATTGAAGTTAGCCCAGAAGAAGTGAATGTTTCCCATGAAATAGTTGTCAGTTGACTGCCGGGAGCAAATGTGACAGTTGAGAGACTGTCGGTCATAGCAAACGCCATTCCGCCAATGTAGTTAACTGAAGCAGGAATATGAATTGATGTTAAACTTCTTGCCATGAAAAACGCACTACTGCCAATGCTTGTTAAGGATGCTGGAAGTGTTATTGATGTCAATGCTGAGCCTTGAAATGCACTATTTCCAATGCTTGTTAATTGACTGCCCGACGCGAAAGAGACAGTTCTAAGATTTGCAGTGTTTGCAAAGACAGTGTTGCCAATTCTTGTCACTGACGAAGGAATAACGATTGTTGCTTGCTCACGGCCAAGGGCAGAAAGAGATGTTATCGCGCCATCCGTGAGAGTGAAATAACAGTATTGAGAAGTGTTGATAGTGAAAGTTATTGTTGCTTGGCTCATTAAAATTCTTCCACTTCCTGTGACAAGATATGCCCTAACTGTTATCACGACATTTCCAACAGTTCCAGCGCTAATAAATGTGATAACACCGTTTGAATTGACAGTTGCTCTTGCTGAAGCATTGGTTCTAAAATCGAATTCAATATTTGTGATTGCGCCACAAGTCAAAGTGACCGAGTTCATCAAATTGATAGTGTCGCCAACAGTCGCGGTTCCAGTCTGTGAAGTTTCACCGTCAATCAAAACAGGTGAGGTGATGTTGAAAGTGAGGGAGGTGTTGCCAACAAAGAGCAGCTCTTCAACCGTAGTCATTTCATAAACATAATTGCCATAATTATTGAGAACATAGTTTCCATATTCATCCGTCACTCGAGCCAAAACAGGGTTATTCACAATGCGTGACAATGTTGCATTAACCGTCACAATTCCAGCAGTGTGGAATGAAATAATGCTTTCAGAAATGCTTGCAACAGATGAACTGCTTGACGAAGACAATGCGAATGCAATATGATAATTCACACTTCCCACAGGCAAAACAGAGACAAGATTTCTAAGATTTTGAGTGCTATTAACAGTGACATTTCGAGTCACAGCGCCATTGACCACAATTTCTTGCGGAAGTGGTTGAACGATGAATCGTCTATAAGCACTGCTGTAGAGAATTTCTCCACACAAGCTCCATGTTTCAGCACGAAGATAAACAGTGCCATGAGCAGTGAAGTTGATGAAACGCAAGACAAAATCACCCGAAATTTCTTCGGAAATATAAGCAATGTTGCTTCCCTCAACTCCAGCAAAATTAGTCAAGAAGAGACGAGTTTCACTTTCCCAAACAGTAAAGAGTGTGAAAACATTGTCAAAGACCATTTCGCCAAGCTCCAGATCCCAACGATAAGTGTAGATATATGCTCCTTCAGTAGTAGTGGCATGGAAATTAACAAATTGAGAAGTTCCTTCAACAACAGTTGTGGTAGAAGACTGTTCATTATTAATTAATGTTAAACTAGGTTTGATAGTGGAAACAATATGAACACTTTCAGAAAGCAATGCATTGTTAGTAAGAGTATCAATTGCTGTTATTGCTATTTCCACAAAGCCAGCGGAATGAAGTGTCACAAGTCCATTTGAATCGACAGTTGCAACAGTAGTGTCAGAAGAGATGAAGAATGTTGTGACAAATTCAATAACAGGAGATGTTGACACAAATTCAAGTTCAATTTTGAAAGGATCGGAATCACTTCGGGCAACAATAGACGAGTTTACTATTGTGATGTCTTCAATTGCAGCGAAGATGTTAAATTCGATTGAATTTGAAACTAACCAGTCACCATTGACAAAAACTCTCAAATAAATTAAAGCCGTTCCAATGCCGATTGGCGAAACAATTCCATTGCTGACGGTTGCAACATTTGTGTTGGTTGAGCGCCATTCAACTCCAAACATCCCGATGTTTTCAATAATATCCGATGGGCTGGCGCTAAATCCAAGAGATATGTTGCTTGCAAAACCATATCTAAAATTAAACGAAGGTGGACTTTCAATAGTAAGAGTGGTTGGGACTGCAACAATTGTGAAATTCGCAGATCCCGAAGCAATCCAGTTTCCATTAAAATAAAGTCTGACTGTCACATAAGCACTTCCTCCGCCAATAATAGTGACAAGACCAAGTGAGTCAACTGACACAACGTTTGTGTTTGAAGACGAGAAAACAAGGTCACCAGATGCGCCATATGGGGAAATATTGACAATGAGCTGAACAGGCAAATCATCGCTTCGAAGCATGTGATTGTTGTTTGCAACCAATATGCCGTCTGGAGGAATGATGACAGTGAAAGAAACAGTTTGAGAGATTCCAGTAGGTTCATTATTAATAAGAATGAACGCCGAAATGCTTCCACTGACTCCCATAAACATGGTGGTAGTCACATGTCCCGTTGAATTCGTCACACCCATATTAACGCTTTCCCAAACTATTTCATAGGTTGCCACTGTCCAACCAACAGGGTAAGCAACAGCCGTCAACTCAATATTTGTTTGACCAACTGAAATATAACGATGGTTGCCCACAATACCTTCTCCAGAAATAGTGAGTCCAAGCGGTCTTGTTGTCACTCTGAAAACAACTGAATCAGAGACGATGGCTCCATTTAGTCCGTTCACACTGACAGTAATAGTGACATAGCCAAAAGTAGTGGGGTTGAAAGAAACAACACCCAAAGGATTGACAGAAGCAATAGTTTCGTCTGATGAAGTCCATGATAGCCCTAGCCCAGAAGTTGAAACTCCTGTTGGGAAAAGAGTGTGAGAGAGGGGAGCGTCTCCAACGTCGTTTTGTCTGTGAATGAATCCACCAACAATTTCTAGTGCCCCAGTGTTGATTTGAATATTGGTTGGAGCAGGTGTTATGTTGAATGTTGCTTCATCAAAAACAGCTGGATTAAAAGCAAAAGTCGCTCGAATTGTCAAAGACCCAGCAGTAAGGAAAGTGACAATCCCCGTGTATCTTCCAACAGTCGCAACATTTTCATTTAGCGATGTCCAAATGACATAGCTAGTTGCATTTATTAAAGAGGTTTGTGGAGACGAAGCGGTGAGCTGAGCGTCAAGAGCATCTTCTCGGAATTCGGTTGTCGCAAAGCCAATGAAAATATTTGTCGGCATAACGCTTAGTGGACGAATGTTGAGAGTGACATTTGCACTGAGCATGTGTCCATTAATTGAAACGGTAATAACAACGTTACCAGATGAAACAAAATGAACAACACCAAAAGCATCGACAGTCGCAACACTTTCATTTGAAGAAGTCCAAAGAAAATCATAGCCAATCGCCGCGAGTGGCAATGTTCTTGCGACAAGTGTTGTTGAAATTTCACCAATGTAGAAATTTCTTTCTCCGTCAACAATTTCAACACCAGTTGCAACTGGAGCAACAGTGATCACAATTTGAACACGATAAACTTCAACGTTAGCAATTCCAATCAATGTGTCGAAAAGAATAATATTGATTGTTGAAGTTCCATAATTAGTTGTGCTAAAAGTGGCAATTCCAGTTGAAGAATTAATAGTGACAACAGAAATATTGCTTGAAGTGAACATGACGTCATATCCCATCATATTAATAGGATAGAGAACAAGCTCATTTTTCAAATTCATCGCACTATCGCCCATTCTAACAACTCTTGAAGTTTCTCCACCTATAGAAAGACTTTGAGGGCGTGCCATGACAGTGAGTTCAACTTCGGAATATGCTCCAAGTCCCAAAATATTGTCAGAAATTATTGCCCTAATAGTGACGACCCCATGAGAGATGAAAGAGACAACACCACTATTTGAAACAGTTGCAACAGAGCTATCACTACTTTCCCAAACGACACTAAAACCAATGGCATCAAGAGGGTTGACAATAGCTGTTAGAGTGATGTTTTCACTGTCTTCTCGAACAGTAGTTACTGGGGAAGAAACAGAAATTTCTCTTGCAAGAGGCATTGCCGTGAAAGTGATTTCAACATAATGATTAGTGAGTCCTAAAACAGTGTCATAAACTCTTGCTCTTATTGTGACAAGTCCATAAGAGAGGAATGAAACAACACCATTTTCATTAACTGTTGCCAAAGTTTCGTTTAAAGATGTCCAAACAACTCCATAGTTTGTTGTTGGAAGAAGAGGGTTGTTTCCAAAAACGCTAGCACTCAAATTAACAACAGCATCTTCGCGAACAGTTCTTTCAATTTGAGCATAGTTGTCGAATTCAATTCTCGTTGGAATTTGAGCAACGTGGAATGTGATTGTTGCATAGAAATCTGTCCAAGGAATGTGAACAGTCACAATAGCTGTTCCCGCTGAATGGAATGAAACAACGACACTTGTGCCATTTGGAGAAATAGAAGCAACAGCGCTATTTCCAGTTGTCCAGTGAATTTGAGTTCCTGCTGGAAGTAGTGCATAGTTAAGAGGATAAGCATCTGCAACAAAAGTCATGTCGAGAGAATCTTCTCTCACAGCGATAGTTTGAGATTGATAGCCATTGAGCGAAAGTGCAGTCATGACTGTCATTATGCGAAAAGTCAAAGAATCTGTTGCTAAAACAGTCTCTCCGCGAGTGATTTGAACAGTGACAACAACCGTTCCATGACTCAAGAATGAGACCAATCCAGTCGCACTAACAGTTGCCCTGTCTTCATTTGAGGAAGTCCAAACAACGTTGAAATAGTTAACAGCATTAGAATCATTCGGGGTTTTTGTCGCGCTTAGTTGAATCGGGCTGTTGTGAACAACCTCAAGATTGACTTCAACAAAATCTCCCGAAGTGTTAACATCTGTGCTTGCGATTCTCACTTGCTCTGGAAGAAAAACATTAAAGACATAGAATGTCACAATTGCTGAATCAACATAAAGGTTGGAAATAAAGCAGAACAATGTTGCAGTGATAGTGACAAGTCCAGATGAATTAATAGAAACAATTCCGTTTTCACAAACAGAAGCAATCAACGGATTGCTTGATGAGAAAGCGATGCTAAACGCGTTTGGGCTAGCGTAGTTTGGTGTTATGACAACAACAAGAGAAACATCATCATGAAGGTTGCTCACAACTCTGTGTTCTTCTCCCTCAATTTCAATGCTCTCCGCCAAAACTGGGGGAGTGCCGTCTTTGATGCCGAGAATTTGAATAAAAGCACCACCAGCAACCATGACAAAAGTGAAGTATGCCCCCATCTCATCTTTGACAAGAGTTTCAATGTCGAATGAGTGGTAAACTCTGATGTTATCACTGTCGTAGTTAAAAATAACTATTTCAAAATCATCTTCAAAATAAAAATATGTCAAAAGATTAATTCTGATTAAAATCTCTTCACCAGTCGCAACGCTCGAAGGGGTTGCTGAAATTCCAAAGCCATTGCCACCAGCACCTTGCATGAGGGAATAAAGGTTGATTAGTGTTGCAGTGATATTAATGACATCATAAACTTCCGGATGTTCTAAAAATCTAACAATGATTTGAACAGTTTCAGAGTGATAAATAGTGATGAATCCTGTTTCGTCAACTGACACTACGGATGGATTGCTTGATTCCCAAACAAGAGAAGAATAGTCCGTTGAACTAGGGAAAATAGAATAGGTTAATTGATAGTTTCGTCCAGTCCCATCGGGTCTGAAGAAAAGCTCTCTGTCTCCTCCAATGATTGAAATGCTTGTCGGCAAAACCAAAGACCTAAAAACAGCTTCAAGTCGAACTGTGCCCTCAGCTCTAGTGTTATGGGCAAGAAAGGGAAGGGTGTTTAAAAAGACATAGTCTGCTGGCCATGTTGGAGTGTCTTCATTGTCTTCGTTATTACCAGTTTCATCGTAATAGCCATTATCATTATTATTGTAATAGTAGTAATCGTCAGATGCAACAATATCTTGATTTTCAGCGGTATCCGCACTATAAATTCTCCAGCCCAAGAAATGAAATCCTTCTCTAGCAATCGTTGGAAGGGAAATGTTTTCTCCAATGTCATGTCTAGACGATGGAGGCATTTCATCGGAATGTTCGCCAAAAAAATAAACAGTGAAAACTTGCGAAATAGCACGAGAAGAAATTTCAATAATAGTTCGATCTCTAACGATATGAGTGATTTCACGATAGCCAGTCTCGGAATTAAAAGTGCTGTCATTCAAAATTCCGTTAACCATAATCTCCGCTCTAAATGTCAAAAGCGTTTGATAGCGAATAGTCAAAGTTTCGCCCTCTCGAACGAGAGTGTGCCCACCCGTCAAAGGTTCTTCTCTACTTTCAACAAAAACCTCAAAAGACACAATTCCATTTGGAGTGTCGCTTGGAACCGTGACAACAAATTCTGGCGCTCGGCATGCAAAAAGCATGCTGACGCTCAAAATCGCAAACACAAAAACAAATAATATTTTGAATTTAATTAATTTTTTCATAAGATTTTTTCACCTTTGATTAAGTTTGCAAAAGGGGAAATATTAAAAGGAACCTATTCACCCTAGAACAATACTTGAATACAGTATAACAGCATAAACACAATTTGGCAACCATTTGTTCACAATTTATTAATAAAAAACATATTCTCTTTTAAATTCCAAAAAATAAAAAAAGACGAAAGTCAACAAACTCTCGCCTTTTTGAAAAATATCATCAATGGTTTCATTATAAAAAGCACGAAAACCAATGCTTCGAATCGGAAATCTGGTTGCAGTTGGAAGAGTAGTCTCATTGCCAACAATCAAATCTCTATTTCTCAAAAAACCCGAAAATTCTATGTAATATCCATATGTCAAATGATGTCTTTTGCTTGATAGAAAATTGACCGAATTAAGTGCGTTGTAGAGGTTGAGTCTTTGAACTTGCTGGGTTGGAATAATGACATTGCCGCCTATATTTATGGGAGAGGTAGAAATCGTTATTTCATCTCCAGAACTAACCAACAACTCCCTAATTTCATGCGGGTGTAAATGCGGAGCAACTGACATAACAACAGCCGCCACCTCAGCAACTAGTGTAGCAACGATAACACATAGGTAAAAACACTAAATAATTGCCAATCTTTAATTATATCAATTGAATATAATTTCACTTGAGAATTTTAATTGAGCTTCCACTGGTGGAACAGCTAGTTTTGCAACTTTAAGATCCGTTGAAAATGGAATGAGTCCACTTTCAAATGCATTTATTACTTCGCATATATTATTCATAAAATTTTTACAATCCTCACATATTCTCATTTTTAAAGAATCTTCTGTAATTCCAAAAATTCTATAGATATGATATTCATTTGGCAATCTAGATATAAATTTAATTTCTTTATCACTAAATATCATCTTTTGATCAAATGTAAAACTCGTAGCCTTAACATCTAAATATATAATATTTCCTTGCAAATTTTGAATCGTAAAATCATACGGATAAGCACTTTCACTACTTTTATTAACCCAAACAAAATTTTGTATCTCACCCTTATCTAATTTGTCTAGCAAATACTTGTTAACCAACTCTTCTCCTCTACGACCTATGCTTTCAAAAACTTCATTGGCTCTTTTGATGTCATATCTTCTCAATTTTACCATTGATTTATGGGGTTCAGTTTGAGAAGCGACCTCCAAGTCCCGTAATATCGATTCACCGCTTTTATTTATTATGTTTTCCAGATATTCTACTAACTTAGAGAAAACATCATCGCAGGATTCCATTCTTCCTTTCACTTTATCACTCAATTCTATTCCCATGCTTAATATATCTTTAAATTCTTGAGAATGACTGTTAAATAGAAAAAATACAGGTTGTTCACTCTTCAGCCCAAACCAAAAAAGAAACCACTTCGTATCAGTCGACAACTGCTTAGCATAATCTTTTATTGCAGAAACAACTGTAACCGCCTTTACTCCACCAGTCTTTATTTTAGGAGCATCAAATCTTCCACTCGCCCTTTCTATTCTATCAAAACTTAAGGGGACAACTGTGCACTGTCCATTATATATAAACATTGCGTCTTCTATTTCAATTTTATTCGGAAGAAAAGTCAAAACATCATCAAACAACCCTATATGTGTCTGATGAGATTTTGGAGCTCTACCCAAATCCGCATCCGTGAGACTTTTATATCCTATCCTATTTTCATTATGTATTTCAAAAAACATATCTATCTCCCTAATATTCCAAGTGCTGTCAATAAATAATGAGTTATAGCATAAACTGTATTTACACTGACGGCATTGCCTGCCTGCTTATAAAGTTGGGCATTACTTGTTCCAACACTTTCAGCTTTAGCGAAAAACTCTTCATTAAACCCTTGTAATAAAAACGCCTCTTTTGGAGTAATTTTTCTAATTTTGTGCTTCGCCAACTCTTCTTTTGAAAAATGAATATTTGTATACTCTACTGGGTTATCACTATTGATAAATTCATAGCTATAATAATTATCTTGACAAGCCCTATGCATCTTCACCATCGTTGCAGTTAAAGGCTTGGCAATCAATTGGTTTATTTCTGATTTTGAAACAAATTTTTTCGTTCCATTTGAAAGAATAGTCGGCTTGATAATTTCTGACAAATAATACTTTGAGTCAACTTCTTTTTCCAATATTTCAAGTGTATTTTCATGTTGCAACAAAGAAGTTGTATTTTTAATTGCATCAAAATGCCTTTTTACTATTTCTTTGTTAAACTCAAAATTATCCATTTTCGTTTTCGATGCAAATACATATACCCTATTTCTTTTTTGTGCGAGTCCAAAATCAGCTGAATTAAAGACATCATAATAAACATATGGATATCCAGCCTCTTCTATTGAACTTAGAACAGTTTTGAAAGTTTCTCCTTTGTTATGAGTTATGATATTACGAACATTTTCAAGTAAAATATACTGTGGTTTTTTAACTTTCATAATATCAATGATTTGGAAAAATACATTGCCTCTCATATCTCCAAACCCATTTTGCTTGCCCATCATACTAAAAGATTGACATGGAAAACCACCTGTAAGTAAATCGAAATTTGGAATAGACTCAATATTTTTCTTATTTTGCACAAAAGATACTATATCCCCCATTTCAATTTCTTTTGATGTATCAAAATTAGCATTGTAAGAGATAGCAGCACTTTTGTCAATTTCTGAAAAGCCCACGCTGGAAAATGGAACAGCAAAGTCACGCTCCAACAAACGAAACGCTTGTCGAAATCCTCCAATACCTGAAAAAAGTTCTAAATGTTTTATATCCATTTTATTATCTGCTCCCCAATTGCCTTTGCCAATTTAACCGGCACGGCATTTCCAATTTGAGTATACCAATCTTTAAATGCTCCAGTAAAAATATAATCATCTGGGAATGTCTGCACTCTTGCAGCTTCTCTCGGAGACAATCCTCTTGCTTGAGTTGGATGAATATACATGTGGCAATCAAATTTCATATGCGCAGTTATTGCTCTGCAGACTTCATCCACTTTAAGTTTATAATATTTATCTTTGAAAATATGGTTTCTATTTGTATATGGCATTATATCTGCAATGGATGGATGAAGAGAATTTCCACCCTGTGGCAGTAGAGAAAATATCTTAATATCTCTATCATTATTATATCTATTTTTATGATTGTAAAGTTTATATATTTCTCTATCTCCGTTTATATACTTATAAAACTCTGTTTTTTCATACTCATAAATCTTTTCAACATAACCGCAATCATCATTCTCAACTTTCGAATTATTTTTTTCTTTTTTAGCTTTTAATTCTGGCAAATCTAAAATCGCATCCCCTAATGTGAAGTTAGCATATTCTCTTTTTTTCATGTCTTCAAAAATTTGCTGGGAACTAACACCGACACAATTACCAATCACAAACAGTCTCTCTCGGTTTTGAGGGACCCCATAATTTTTTGCATTCAACACAGCGTACGCTATATCATACTCGTCATTTAGGGCATTTTTAAAATCTTGAATAATTTCTGTCATCTTACTTGCCATTCCTCTAACATTTTCCATTACAAAAAATTTAGGTTTAACATTTGAGACAAAAGTAACATATGCTCTATATAAATTATTTCTCGGATCATCTATGATTCTCTGTTGATTTGCTATCGAAAAGCCTTGACAAGGTGGACCCCCGCATACAACATCTACATCTTTAAAATATTTTTCAAAATCACCAAAATTTGCGTTAAGTGTATTAACATCACCAGCAAACACTCTATTCCTGTCTATTTTTCTATTTACTAAATAAGTATCACAACTACGAATATCTATATCGCTAGCAAAAACAACGTTGAATCCTGCTTGCTCAAATCCAAGATCCAAGCCTCCTGCCCCTGAAAACAACGAAACTATTGACTTTTGAGTTTCTCTATTCATATAAATATTATATCATCTCTTAAATAAAATGTCCAATATTTAAATGCCCATATTTGAATATATTTAACCTATGTGTTATGGTCGCCCCAGCAACTAATGGAGCAGAAAGAGAAGTTCCTCCCGAGCTTCTAATGCTTCTTCAATGTTATAAAAATAGCCATTTCTCCAAACAAAAAAATGTTCGTTTCCAGAACGAATAAAAGTCACACCCGCCAATCGAAATTCTCTAACATCCAAAAATCCAAACCAAGAAAAGTTAAAGACGAGCAATCCATTATGAACCCCATAAAATCTGTCGTAATTAAACTCTCTGTCAATCCTTTCATAATGCCCTTGCAAAAACTGCACCTTCAATTCATTGTTTGGGTCAGTGCAGTAATCTCTTGAAGAACACCCCAACATCGGCACCGCAAAAGCAATCCCCAAAACTGCAACTAATATTAATTTCAAAATTTGTTTTTTCATGTTAATCCATTTCCTTTCATTGATTTTCCAAAACAGGGAACATTCCCATTTTTGAAAATCAAAATCTCTTGACAAGAGCGCTGAAAGCCCTTGTCAAGCGCTTTCAGCCCATTTGTGGGAGATTGCTATTACGAGAACTTCTCCGACAGAGGCATTGAAAACCCTTGACAAGGGTCTTCGACCCTTTTGACGGAGAGTGCGAATACAAGCAGAACTCGACAAACCAGTCGAAGACTGTTGACAAGGGCTTTCAGCCCCTTTGTTGGAGTGTCTCTAGTAGTAGCAATCTCCGACAAAAGTATCAAAGATGCTTGACAAGGGTCTTCGACCCCTCTATTAGGGAATTTCTAATAAAAACAATTTCTCACAAAAGTATCAAAGATACTTGACAAGCATATTGTAATGATATATATTTAAATTGCATAAAAAAAAAGGAGACCTTACATATCATGGCTGAAGAAAAGGCAAAGAAAGCGACGGTGACGAAAAAAACTGTCGAAACGAAAGAAAAAAGGGCGACCACTCCGAAGACTGCTGCATCAAAGACTGCTCCTAAAAAAACAACCACAACTAAAACCACTGTAACTAAAGCAGTGGAATCAAAAAAGGCGACCACGACTCCAAAAACAAAATCAACTTCCAAAAAGACGACAGTTGCTCCAAAGTCAACTCCGACAAAAGAGACGAAGTCTTCGAATAGCCCAAAAGTCCTATATGTTTCAAGTGAAGCATATCCTTATGCCGCGACGGGTTCAATGGGGGAAGCACTTCTTGGATTGCCGAGAGCAATGAGAAATTCTGGTTCAAAAGTTGGAGTAATCATGCCTCTCTATGAAAGAATTGACAAGCAAGCGCTAACTCATGTGACCAACATTGAAGTTCATCTTGCATGGAGAACCCTTTCATGCGGTCTTTTTAAAACAATTCATGACGGAGTTGAATACTATTTCGTTGAAAATGACTATTACTTCAAAAGAGAACACCTCTATTCATATTATGACGATGTTGAGCGTTTCGCGTTTTTTTCAAAAGCTATTCTTGAATTGCTTCCTCACATCAGTTTCACTCCAGATATTTTGCATTGCCACGACTGGCAAACCGCACTAGTGAGTGTCTATCACAAACTATTTTTTGCTGACCTCCACAAAAACCTTAAAACAGTTTTCACTATCCACACTGTCGACTATCAAGGGAATTTTGATTTTTCAACAGTTGAAGACATTTTTGGGATTGATGCTTATCACTATCCATCTCTTGAGTTTGATGGTCAAGTCAACCTTTTGAAAAGTGCGATTGAATATAGCGACGTTATCACAACAGTCTCTCCAACATATTTAAAAGAATTGTTGTCTAACACTTCAAATCTTTCAAATATCATCAAAGACAACGTCCACAAGTTCAAAGGAATTTTGAACGGAATGGACACAAAAAAATATAACCCAGAAACAAACCCGTCACTTTTCAAAAACTTCTCTTCAAAAACTTTGGAAGAAGACAAAAAAATCAACAAAACAGAACTTCAAAAAATGTTATCGCTTCCAGTTGATGAGTCTGTTCCAATTCTTTGTGTTGTTGGCAGAATGACAAGAGAAAAAGGCTATGAATTGCTTCGCAGAACAATGGACGATATGCTCTCAAGAAACATTCAAATGATTCTGTTGGGAGAAGGTGACATCGACCTTGAAAACTATTTCATGCACATGTCCCATTCCTATAACAACAAAGTCAGCGCAATAGTTGCTTATAACCGCGATCTTGCCAACAAAATTTTCGCAGGCTCTGATGTTCTCTTGATGCCATCAAGGAGAGAAGCATGCGGGCTTGCCCAAATGGTCGCGTCTTGCTATGGTTGTGTTCCGCTTGTCAGAAAAACTGGTGGACTTGGCGACAGCATAGTCGATTGTGAAGGAGGGGATGTTGGTAACGGATTCGTCTTCCAAAACTTTGAGCCGGGCGAATTTATGCATGCGTTCGATAGGGCTATCGGTCTCTATTTTGACTATCGTGAAAAATTCAACGGACTAGCAAAAAGAGTAATGCAACACGATTTTTCTTGGGACAAAAGTGCCAAAGAATATGCCGAACTCTACAACAACCTAACAAAATAACTATTAAAAAAAGAGATGCCAATTTAAAAATTGACATCTCTTTTCTTTATTTTCAAAAGATAATTTGGAACTGTGAGGTTTTTTTCAATAGCAAGCAGTTGCTGGGAATCCGACATTAGTTGAGAGGAACATGCAAATTTTTGCGGGCAAACTAATCAAAAAACACCGCTAGGAGAAGTGGCGGTGTTTTTTTGATTAGAATTTTTTTATTGCTATCCTTCAAACTTTGTTTTTACGATTTTGTTCAAAGTTTTCTTGGGCATTAGCTTTGCGCCAACTCCTGTCAAAATGTTTTTGAATCCAGTCGCTATTGTGAGTGGAGGATTTTTTTTCTTCAAAGTCCCAACTATGATTTTTGCGACTTCGGTTGTTTCCATTCCTTCTTGCTCGTCCTTTTTGAGGTTCTCTGTTGAACATGAGCATGCTTTGTCATAACAAGTGTTTGCAGTGTCTTCAATGTCACGGCTATATGAAAAGCTTGTTCTTGTTCCTCCCGGCATGACGAGTGTTGAATGAAGTCCAAGCGGTTTGATTTCTTGGCTCAATCCTTCGTTGAAACTCTCTAGCGCTGACTTCGTCGCAGTGTAGAATGTCAAATATGGGATTGGCAAGCGCCCAGCTAGTGAGCCGATGAGAATGATTCTTCCGAATCCATTTTCTCGCATGCTCGGAATAACTCGCTTTGCGAATTGAACCGCTCCGAAAAAATTGACCTCAAACATGTAGCGACATTTTTCCATGTCCATGATTTCACATGGTGTTGCCATGCTATAGCCTGCGGAATAGATTGCAACATCAATCTGTCCTTTTGACAATTTCAAGACATCGTCAACTGCTTCCATGAATCCTTCTTCATTCGCAACATCCGCAAGATGATTAGAAATGCCTTTTATGTCCGAAAAGGTTCTTGAAATGTTGAAAACTTCATAACCATCTTGAACAAGCTCCATTGCAGTTGCATATCCAATGCCACTGCTTGCCCCAACTATTAGTGCTGTTTTTCTTAATTTTTCCATGTCTATAGTATTTGCTTGCATAGCAATATATTATGTGTTACAATATAAATATTATGGCATTTGAAATTCACGATGAAACAAAAAACAAAAATTGCACTTGCGGTTGCGGGGAAAAAGCCGAGATTGTCATGCAAGTTGGAGAAAAAACTGACATACCATTGACAAATGATTGTCTTCACAAAATGGTGCTTGAACTTTTTTCGTTCACGGACAGAATCAAAAAAAATCCGATGAAAGAAAAATTTGGCTCATTCAAAGACCGATATGGAATGTTAACGGATTATGGTGTTGCAGATGAAGATGATGGACACAGTCTTATCTTTTTCAACGAAGAAAAGAAAAAAGGCATCCGAATTGAATGGGATGATCTCTACAATTTTGTCAAAAGAACGGACATAAATAATTAATAAACGATTGAATATTCAATGTTCAATATCCATTTAAACATATGATTTATTTAGAAAATTTTAAACTAATAGACGAAGAACAAGATTTTCAAATTGTTCAAAAAATCAAAAATGCTCACACAAGGGATGAACTTTTCCCCCTTGGTTTTTTTGCGAAAAAGCAATTAGCGCGAGTCGATTTTGACCGCATAACTATTTTCTATGGCGGAAATGGTTCGGGGAAATCAACACTTTTAAATCTCGTGGCTGAAAGACTGAATCTAATGCGACATGCTGACAACACCTTAACAGGCGGTTTTTATGACTATGCTGACAATTGTGTTGCGAAAGTCAAGAAAATCCCGGGGGAATCGAGACTATTAACAAGTGAAGATGTTTTTAAAAATATTTTTGAAACCCGATCGAAAAACACTCAAATCGCTGAACGCAAAAGCATGCTTGATGAAGAGTTTGATTATTCATCAAATGACTTCATGTTTGACGGATTTGAAAATTCTCACTTGATTTCAAAAAAACAAGTCAAGCGCTCATTTGTTGAAAAAAACACTGCGTCAAAAGAAAGGCAGTATTCTAACGGTGAAAATGCGCTCCGCTTTTTCAAAGGTGAAATGCAAAAAAAATCGCTTTATTTTTTGGATGAACCAGAAAATAGCATGTCACCGAAATATCAAATGGAGTTGAAAAAGTTCCTTGAAGGGCTTGCTTATGCAAACGATTGTCAACTGGTCATCGCAACTCACTCTCCATTCATACTTGCTTTAAAAGATGCGAAAGTCTATTCATTAGACGACACTCCCGTTAATGTTCAAAAATGGTATGAACTCAAAAACATTAGGCTTTACCATCAATTCTTCTCCGAACATCGCGACCTTTTTGAAATCGAAGACTGGGATGGAAAAATGAAGAAAACAAAGAAAAAATAAAACCATTTAAACTGAAAATTGAAAACTTAGGATAGGATTATTTTTTAAAATTTTAACAATAAATTTCAATTTTCAGTTTTTATCTGGAAAAAGGAAATAAAAAAATGAGTTACGCTGATAAAATTTTTATCCAAAATTGCAAAGACATTCTTCAAAATGGAGTCTGGGACAAACACATTGACGTTCGCCCGCGTTGGGATGACGGCACTCCTGCCCACACAATCAAGAAATTCGCACTCGTTAATCGCTACGATTTGTCGAAAGAGTTTCCGCTTTTGACTATTCGCAAAACAAACACAAATGCGGCAATTGACGAACTCTTGTGGATTTGGCAAAAAAAATCAAACGATGTCAAGGACCTTAACAGCAAAATTTGGAATCAATGGACTGACAAAAACGGAACGATTGGAAAAGCCTATGGCTATCAACTTGGAGTCAAGCATAAATATAAAGAAGGTGAATTCGACCAAGTCGACCGCATCTTGTTTGATCTTAAAAACAATCCATATAGTCGTCGAATCATGTCAAACATCTATGTCCATCAAGACTTGCATGAAATGGAGCTTTATCCATGTGCTTATAGCATGACATTTAATGTCACAAATGGAAAGTTGAATGGCATTTTGAATCAACGTTCCCAAGACATGGTTGTCGCGAACAACTGGAATGTTTCGCAATATTCAATACTCATCATGGCGTTTGCTCAAGTCAGTGGACTCGAGGTTGGCGAGCTTGTTCATGTCATAGCTGATGCTCATATCTATGACCGCCACATTCCAGTGCTTGAAAAAATCATGGAAAACAAACAGCACGAAGCACCGAGTCTCAAAATCGACAAATCAATTAAAAATTTCTATGATTTCACAGTAGACTCTTTCAAATTTGAAAACTATGTCTTTTCCGAAATGCAAGGAAGACTTCCAGTTGCAACCTAGAAAAAATGATTCTAATCTTAAAAAACATAACGCGCCTACTAACTCCTCTTGGAAAATCTCCCATCAAAGGGAAAGACATGAATAGCCTCAAAATTATTGATGACGCTTTTTTAATTTGTGAAAATGGAACAATCACTCACATTGGCGAAATGAAAGATTGCCCAAAATTTTCAGTTGACAGCTTTGAAGATAGCCAAATTGAAACAATCGACTGCACGGGGAAAACAGTTGTTCCAAGTTTTGTTGATTCCCACACTCATCTTGTTTTCGGGGGGTATCGCGAAAACGAATTCATGTGGAGAATGAGCGGAATGTCCTATATGGACATCATGCAAAAGGGTGGAGGAATCGCAAAATCAGTTGAACTGACCAGTGAAGCAACGGAAGAAGAACTCTTCAAAGTTGCAAAACAAAGAGTCAAGGACATGATTCATCAAGGCATTGGAGCAATTGAAATTAAAAGTGGTTATGGACTTGACTGCGACACAGAGTTGAAACAACTTCGAGTCATAAATCGCTTAAAATCTGAATGCGATGCAGAAATAGTTTCAACATTCATGGGGGCTCATTCAATTCCAAAAAACTACAAACAAAAGGAAAAAGGAAGCGGGGAATATATTGATTTCATAATAAAAGAAGTTCTGCCAATTGTCCAAAAAGAAAAACTTGCCGAGTTTGTTGACATCTTTTGTGAAAAAGGAGTTTTTAGCATCAGTGAAAGTGAAAATTTGCTTTCTCACGCAATGGAACTCGGATTCAAGACAAAAATCCATGCGGACGAAATTGTCACTTTGGGCGGAGCAGAACTCGCCGTGAAAATTGGTTGCACTTCTGCTGACCACTTGTTGCATGCAAGCGAAAAAGGAATTAAGAACCTCGCAAATTCAAACACAATCGCAACACTTCTTCCGCTGACCGCATTCTGCCTAAAAGAGCAATTTGCAAACGCACGCAAACTAATCGACTCGGGAGCAGCGGTCTCAATCGCAACCGACTTTAATCCGGGAAGTTGCTTTTCATTTTCAATCCCACTTCTAATCGCTCTCTCGGTCATTAAAATGAACATGACGATTAACGAAATCATAACTGCTTTAACACTCAATGGAGCATGTGCAATCGACAGAGGTGAAACCCTTGGAACACTTGAAGTCGGGAAAAAAGCAAACATTACAATATTAAAATATCCATCTGAAAATTTCCTAGCCTATCACACAGGTATTAATATAGTCGAAAAAACCATTATCAATGGGAAAGTAATTCCAGCAAACTAATGTTTGAAATTGTCAAGCATCTTTGATGCCTTTGTCGGAGAAGTTCTAGCAAAATCAGTTTCCCACAAAAAGGCTGAATGCCCCTGTCAACAGTTTTCAACTGTTCTGTCGGGTTCTGGTTTGTATTCGTGTTCAGCGTCAAGAAGGTCGAAGACCCTTGTCAACTCTCAAAACAGCGAACGGATTGAAAAAAACATCGCCATCGTAACAAATTGCGTTTTAAAAGCGAGTTGAAATAAAATTAATAACAATCGTGCGAATTTATTTCGCACACGCCAAAAAGGAGAAAAATATGCTAATCGACCTTAAAGTAAAAGATTTCATCGCAGAAGTGGCGTCTTCTTCGCCAGCGCCGGGAGGAGGAAGTGTTTCTGCTCTTTCATCAAGCTTAGGAGCAGGACTGATCTCAATGCTCGCAAATTTGACTGTTGGAAAAGATGGCTATGAAAGTGTTCAAGACGAAATCAAAAAAATTGCAGATCAATCAAAAGTGGCCGCGGATAAATTTCTCAAAGTCATTGACGAAGACACAAAAGCATTCGACAAATACATGCAAGCAATTCGCATGCCAAAGGACACGGACGAAGAGAAAACAGTTCGAATTGAAGCAATGCAAGTCGCCGCGAAAGGAGCAACTAATGTTCCATTGCAACTAGCAAGAGATGCATTCGCTCTCATTGAAGTGGCAAAACGTGCAACTGTCATTGGCAACAAAAACGCCGAAAGCGACGGACAAGTCGCAGTTCAAATGCTCCGAAGCGGAACGCTCGGTGCGATTTATAATGTTCAAATCAACCTCGGCATGATTAAAGACCAAGATTTTGTTGCAACTGTCGAAAAAGAAATCAAATCCCTCGAAGCAAAAGTCTCAAAATTATAATGATTTGTTGATAATTCACGATTGAGAAATTGCGAGTCAAATTACACAAATCCCGACAAACAAAAAAATCCGAAGGAGGACATGAAAAATGGCAAAAGGAATACAATTTTTAGTAAATGGTGACAGCATGGCCGCGAGAAATCTCGTCTTTAACACCATGAGTCAAGACAAGTGGAGAATCGACCTAACAAACGATTGGGAAGCGAAAGCCGAACGCGGAAGCAAAGCAGGCTCTTTTTGGGGAGGTTCGTTTGCAGGTAAAGCAGGAAGACATTGTATTTTGAAAATAATAATCACAACAAACACCCATGGCAACACAATAATTGAACTTTCTCAAAAAACAAGTGGAGCGTCTGGCGGAATGATTGGAGTCTCTCAAGCAAACGATGTTTATCAAATGACCTTTGACAACATCGGACGAGCCCTTTCAAACGCAGGAATCTATCTTGACAGTCGAAGGTTGTAAAAAAAGAAGAGAATTATGTGATTTTATAAAGATAAGATTTTATAAAAATGACAGAGGTAGCACTACCTTTTATCCACTGTGAAAAGAGGTTGAAAAGGGATGTTTTTGCGGTGAAAAGTGAGCTCACACATGATTTCACACACATTTTTACTCATATGTGAAAGAAAAAATCAAAAAAGGAGTAAAGTTCATATCGCTGTTTTTGAAAGAATGGGAGTTTTGGCTCTCATTTTTTCTTTCTTTAATTGCATAACAAAAACCATGAAGCGAGAGAGGATGGGGCTTATTGTTCATAAAGCACATCTAAACGAGGTTAACACAAAGTTGGAAATCTAGGTGTGCCCCTTGACACAAAAGGGAGGCAAGCCCACGCCCGCCCTCTCTCGTTTTTTTGCATGGTTTTGTTTTTTGTTTTATTTTGTTGAAAAAAAAGAACAGACATGAGTTTTTGCTCATATCTGTTTTCTTAAAATATTTTTAAAGAATCATCCTCTTTCCATATTAATGCATTGCTAATCCTCTTGACAAACTGTTAAATCCTTCTTGATAGTATCTCCAAGAAATATATCTCGGAAAAATACTAGTTGGACTTGGTGAAATAAATTGCTGACCAGCACGATACCAAGGATTTGAAGAGTTGTAAATTATGATATTAAACTCTCTTGTTGTTGGAACATTGATGAACCACCAGTTCGTTGTTCCGTTTGGGCATTCTCTGGTCATGTTTTGGCGTGGAGTGTTCCATCCACCTAACAAATCCTTAGTCCAATTCCAAGCATGGGCACGAGGTTGACTCCATGCCCCATTTCGATTATAGAAAAACACCGCCACATAACCCTCAGCGTGCATCCTATGCCAATTAAGCGACCCATGTTGATTATAATACCATGTTATATATCGTTGTGAAAAATTTGTTATTCTGTGTTGAGTTCTATAATGACAGCGAGTTGTATTCCACCCCCAATGTCCATGCCCACCATTATACACTATAATATAAAATGCTTCTTCATTAACATTAACAGGAACATCAATATGCCACCAATTTGTCGAGTAATTTGAGCATTCTCTTGTCATGTTTTGAGAAGAAGTATTCCATTCCCCCAACAAATCCCTATTAGTTTCAACAGTCCAAGCGTGTGCTCTTGGCTGAATCCACCAGTCGAAACCACGAGCATAAAAATAAATTCTAGTTGAAATTGGTCGAACGATAGGTCTATCTATTTCTTCTAAGAGAATAACTTGTGCAGGAGTTCTTGAGTTGAGAATAAAGTTATGATTTGTCCTAACATAAATTCTTTGCAATCCGCCCCATGTCTCAAACGCATTAGTGGTATTGCTGACGCCTCTAGGGATTTCAATCCTCCATGTCCTATTGTTGTTTGCAAATGCTCTTTGCCCAATGCTCGTAAGAGTTGATGGCAAATTGACTGTCAAAGTATGCCCAATTGGCGGAGGAGTTCTTAATCCAGCAAATGAATCATCGGGAAGCATCGTTCCATAGCTCAAATTAATAGTGTGTAGATTTAAAGGCAAAAAATCATTATGATTTTGAATAGTTGTTGCACCAAACATTCTGCCAAAAATCCCACTCCATGCTATTGGCAATGTGATTTGTTCAATCTCAACACCATAAAATGCATTGTCAGCAATATTTTCAATATTTACAGGAATAACTAACTCACTACCAAAGAAACCTAGAAATGCTCCATCTCGAATTGTCGTAATATTTCTTCCTGCAATACTCCATATTTCCCCAGCAGGCAATTTCCCTAAATATCTCAAGAACTTATTTCCTCTAAACTCATATCTTCCAACCCAGTGAACATTAGTCCAAATAGGAAAATATATGTCGTCAATGCTTGCAATTGTGTCGGGAACTATTACTCTAGACAATCTTGCCATGCCATAAAACGCATTGGGATATATTGCTGTCACCATTCTACTCGGAAGCCCAACTCCAATAGTTTGTCTCGGAATACTAATTTCACTTGAAGAGCCAACATATCTAAAAAACATTAATTCACTATTAAGTGTTCCTTGAGGAGTATAGAGATGTCTACCATGCAAATTTACAAACCCCCATCTTATTGGACGATTACTCGGATTCCAAATCGCTGCATTTGGGGCACTTTCTCGTGCCATGTTTATAGTAAGATTATTAGCGCCTAAAAAAGCATTTCTAAGAGGTGTTCCTATGTTTCTAGGAAGAAAAATCTCTTCAACATTAGAGTTGGCAAATGCATAAGAACCAACAGTTATGGTATGACTTCCTCCACTTTCAACAGTAATCGTTCTTATGTTAGTTGCGTTTCTAAATGCATTTTCTGCTATGCCAGTAACATTCCAAGGAATTATTATGTGTCCGTCAAAATTAGAAAGTGGGGTAAAACCTGTAACAATGCCACCTATCCAACCTCCACCATCTTCAATATGCAGAGTATAATTCCCCAAAAATTCTCTAATGATAAGTTGACTTGAATTTCTGCTGTTAATATTGTTTCCATTATATCTTAAATAAAAATAATGAGTTTGCCCTGCCTGCAAAAACACAGTGAAATCATTAACATTAAAGTTGCTATACCATTGTCTATGTAGAACATCAATTCTAAAATAGCCTGTTTGAGGGGCAATAAATCTAAAATGATTTGCATTCAAAAAATGATTATAGACTTCCATTGGAGCATTCAAGAACGCTGTCCTCACGAACATTTCTGGCAAATGAACAAACCACCCATTCCTCCGATACAACACGCCATTTTCAACAAAAAAATATCTATTGTTTTGTTGCACAGTGATACTCTCTAGATTTCGTGTTCCAACAAATGCATTATGAGAAATAGCAGAAACATTTTGAGAAATGTGGACACTTCTAATTAAACACCTGTTTTCAAAAGCATAAAATGGAATAGTGTGAACTCCGTTTGGAATTGCAATATCCCCACTAATTCTATTTGGAACATGAAAAAATGAAATCCCACCGTCATCCCACACTCGATACAATATTCCGCTTTGAGACATGAAGTGGTTGTTTCCGTCTCCAACTTCTATAGACTGAAGGTTGGGAGTTCCTTCAAAAGACTCATTGGGGATAATCTGCAAAGTGGAGGGTAGAGTGATTGTAGACAAATTTGTGTTTCCAGCGAAAGCAGATGCGCCGATTGCGGTTACTCCTTCGGGTATATTTACTGTAGTTGCTGTACCATTAAAGCCAGTAACAGTCGTTCCAGAGAACACTAAACCGATCGTACCTAGTTCCGCTGTTATTGGGATTTTGACAGAGAAGAAAGGACCGCTCACGGGAGTTCTTGTGTTAAAACCTTGTATGGATACATATGTCGTTGATGTTCTGTTACTATTAGTCACAACTTGATTCCAGTTAGCACTTGACACCGTATGTGTAAAATTTTGGTTAAAAGCAGTTGAACTACTTATATTGCCAGTTGTATGAAGCAAAACATTATTACTGTTATAAAATGCAACTCTAAAACGATTATTAGGATTGTGATAACTTCCGTTTATTCGCCAACGCAATTGTGGTGCAGTAGAAAAAGAAACATTGGCGGCATTAAGCACCGTAACATCTCGTGGTGCAATTTGATTTCGTCCAAGTATGTAACCAACTCGACTCCTATATTGCGGATAATGTGCGTTTATGACATTGGCAAAGTTCGTCAATGTGTATGTCCCGGCACGAGCAGTCATATTCCACCATGCTTGATAATTACGATAACCCGAAATAGTGCTATTGGTAAAAATTTGCCATAATACTCTAGTTATTGCTCGTATCTGCCCTTGTCCGCTATCATTATCGCTTGAAGCACTATTCATATTGAGATTAGCGATAAATGAACCACCAGCATCAGAAATAATAGTATATCCACTTGCAAAATAATTTTGTGCTATCAAAGAAAAAGCATCTGCCCATCCCTCTGACCATGCTAAATTTTTCGCATGTCTTTTGTCACTATGTGTAACCAACATATCATCCCATCTATTCCAATTCATACCAGTAAACCATCTATCACCAGAGAAAAAATAATCCCATAAACTCACCCCCAAAAAGCCTAAATGAAATTGCACAAAATGTGCATATTCATGAACCAATAATTGCCAATTTCGCCAAGCACCAGCCCCAACCCCCGAAAGAAAATTCCACGCAAAACCAGATGTTCCGGCGAACGGAAATGGAAATACAACAGCCATAGAATTATTTATATTTGAACCTGTCATTGCCCTAACAAATCTTTGACCCACAACATACCCCTGCATCACATAAAAACCTCTATAGATGTTAGTATTGAATCCTTGAACAGTAATAGTAGAACCCGCTGTGCTACGAGTAGTCTCAATAAAATATTCATTAAGACCAACCATTACTCCTACTGTGGGCAATTGTTGTGTTCCAATTCTTCCAACAGAAAAAGTGTGCGTTCTTGTGGCTATTCTATAAAAATCACCCGAACCAAATGAAGTTCCTCCTTGCAACGCATAAGTAAAGTTACCCGAACCATCTGTAAAACCGGAGCGAACAGTTGTTATGGGCGAACTCCCAAATATTGGATTAAATGCTCCTCTTCGCATTATATCCACTCTTGCATATCTAATCGGCAAATGCCCAATAACAGCAGTTCCTAAATCATTATAAATCGCCAATCTGAAGTGAACTGTATTATGAGTTGCACTCATGGGAGCAAAAAATACTTCTCCCGAATTTGAGTTAGTGCTTACAAGATATTCACTTGTAAATAATCCTACTCTATATTCCCATTCAAATTCACAAATCATTTCGTTTTCAATCAGATAGTCCAAGCCCAAAAACAATGCTACATCCTGTGCCTTATCACTCACAAAAACCAGTCCATCAGCATTGTATGTCCAAAATCTACCTACTTGATAATCGCCGCATTGCAATTCGACGCTTATTAAAACTTGTCCAAACTCTTCATAAACTGCAATTTCAAGATGAAGTTGATTGCCAATATGATTGACAACCAAAATCAGTCCACTCTTTTCAAAAGAGTAACTTTCTATGTCACCAAAAGCAATGGCTTTCACAGTTGGAAATTCCGTTCCATTATCTTGCACTTCAAAAGATAATGTTTCTTCTATGGCAACTCCCTCAAAATGTGCATGAGCCACATTTGTGCTACGACTAGTCATCATAACGACTAGAGTTGTTGCTAATAGTATTCCTAAAAGGAAAATAGCAACTGTCAATTTTGTTTTTAAAGTTTTTGTTTTCATATGTTTTTTTACTCCTTTTGTGATAAATTTTTACCTATGTTGAAGTTCTTTTAGAAATTTTATCCTAAGAAGAACTGAACTTCAGAGACAAGTCTTACTGTATTGTGATTAACTAATTGAAACCAAACAATTATATGAGGAGCAAATTCGCCGCGCAAAATTCCCTCTTCATCTAAAGAAAATAGAGCAACCATAAAACCTATTCCCCCTTGTGACAATAACAAAATGTCTTGATCAATAACTATAATTTGTGAATGATTAAATTGACGCACCCCTCTGCGAGGCGAGTTTGTTGCGAACTGTTCTGAACGAAAAACATCTCCACATATTGTTTCAATATAATGTAAATATTCAGAAACGCTTTTAACATCCTTATGACCATAATAGCAAAACAAATCATTCAATATTTTTGAATGTAAATCGCTAGAATCGAAAAAATATAATACAAAAATATCTCTGTAATCAGTAAATTCACTCCATCCACTTGGTGACCATCCAAAGAAAAACTCTAATTCAACATTATCAACATCAAATTCAAAACCTTCACTCCTAACAGCAATCCAAAAAGAGTCCTGTAGACCAACTTGTCGCCTATTAAAACCTGCATTGATTCCGTAATGCCTGTCCCCACATCCCCCTAAACTCACTATCGCAAAGAGCATAGCTATCACTATACCAATGGCTATAATTTTTTTCTTCATTATTTCTTTGTCTCCTAAATTTTAGTTTTTTGTGTTCTTACCATTGTAAATTAGATATTCTAATACCTCGGTGGCTTGGACTTCTTACTGGTGCATTTTCCACTGAATACCGTCCTCCACCAAATCCAATTCCGACAAAATATTCCCCTTCTCTTATCATTGGATAAAACCAGTAACCCTTGGCCATTCCAGTTGGTGAAAGGTATTTTCTCTGTTCTGCTATTCCTGCAACATAGAAATGACTTCTATAATGTAAAATTACTGGCTGTGTTCTTTCATCTCTCCAGCCACGATCTCTTGAAGTAAATCTTCCACAATTGCCCCGATAGAAGTTAAGAGCATAATACTCATTTCTATGAATTGTACCATAGAAAAATCCGTTGGGCTCAAATTCCACCATGAAAAATCTTGGTTCTTCTGCAAGACTATATAATATAGTTACTGTAAAATCTGTGTATGGATACTCTGAGCCTTCACCAAAAAATCTTGCCTCAACTCGCTCAGATATTCGTTTGATATGTTCTTCGTTAGACAGATTTTCATATCCGCATCCTGTTGCAACGAATACTGTCCCTAGCATTGTGAATGCCAATACTATAACCATAATTATTTTCTTAATTTGTTTCATTTACTTTTTTCTCCTTCTATTAAAACTTTTTAATTTCTCTCCCATCTAGCATAAATGCGAGTTTCTTGAAAAACAATATTATTATTTTTGTCTAACAATTTTTTAGGTAGTGTATCAGTTTCAAAATTCAAGTTAAATGAAATATTTGCAGGTCTAGCTTTGAATTGATGAGAAACGCCACCCCCAATCCCTAGAGCTATTTTTTCATATATTAATTTAGGCACATAATATTTTCCTCTTTCTGATGCAAAAATTGCTCTTGGAATACCCCCACCTCCATTAAAAAACGAAATGTCCCAATCTATTATAATCGCTCTTTTGAAATTAGGGCTATATGAAAGTGAATTCTCGTGAATGTCAATTCCGCTTGTTGAAAAAAAACTTTTTTCAAATAATCACTTTGTAATGGATGAGAAATTGCTCCAATTCCAAACCCTCCATCTCTTCCAATTCTAACTCTTCGCCCCCCAATCATTTCTGGAATAACAAGAACTCTTTGCCGTTGTCCTAATTCAGTAAGTTCAATAATTGCAGCTCCATTTTGCCTTGTTGTCAAATAATAAAAATAATTACCATATCTGCGAACACGCTGTTCTTCGCAACCACCCAATGCAGTGGTTGCGAGAATGATAATAGTTGCGACCATTAAATACATACTTTTTTAATAAGTTTTTTCATTTAGAATCTTTCCTTACACAAAGTTATTAGTGCTTACCTTTGTTGAAATTCAATATCTCAAAATAAAGCTGTTTTTATTAAAATTTATTTAGCCTATGGCAATATAATATTATATTTTCCAAAGATTGTCAACTATTTCTGGGAAATTTGTTTGTTAAGTATTTTAATATTTGAACATCTATCCCACTAGGTGGGGAGGCTTGAAAAAGTCTAGCAAATGCAAAAAAGTCGGTCAAGGGCGAGCGAAATAAAAAAGCACCCTCTAGCAAAAAAGCGGAAGATGCCTATATTTTGACAACA
>Ga0209755_10001178_pt1 | contig 42627 bp, 40 predicted proteins | sample TergutCo191P1_FD_187301 | JGI IMG/M metagenome (GOLD analysis project Ga0209755, IMG submission 187301) | Cornitermes sp. P1 segment gut microbial communities from Petit-Saut dam, French Guiana - Co191P1 (SPAdes) (version 2) | ecosystem: Host-associated > Arthropoda: Insects > Digestive system... | reverse complement strand
GATATTTTCCAAAATCCTCTGGGAGTTTATTTTTTTCACTGCTTCTTTGGCATCTGACACTTCTAGCTTTCCATAGATGGCGTCTAGGTGCGTGCGCAGCGTTGGTATTTTTATGCCTAGGGCAGCGGCAATGTCACCTCTGGTTTTGCCTTGGCACAAAAGCTCCATCACAGCCTTTTGTTTGTCTGTAAATTTTATGCTCACTTTTTTCTCATCTTCAGCCGCGTGGTCCATGCCGTCTGCGCACTTGGCGTAAAGAGCCTTTATAAAGTCAAGATGACCTTTAAACTCTTGCTGCTCCACACGCTTTTGCAACCTGTATAGCATAACGGCAATATGAGCTTTTTCTGCCACAAACATCTGTTCATATCCATAAGGCTGTGCTGCCAAAATGGCATTTTCCAGATATTCCAAGGCGGTCTTTTGAAACCCTTTTTTCTTTTTCCAATAAGCTCTTGCAAGCAAAATTCTTGCTTCTATAATATCAGGAGTTCTGCCAAAGTCGCTTACTTTTTTGTGAATAGTGCTAAGGAGAACAACGGCAAAGTTATAGTGCCCTGCTGCCAAATATGCTCTACAAGTTGTAATGTCAGCATATGTCCCATGCAAAGTGGTATCGACCAAATCCTGGTTGCTAAAAATCCACTGCTCGGCGGCTTTTGTATCCCCTTTTGCAATTTGGCGGCGGGTTTTAAATGCGTTGAAATTGCGGGCAAGGTGATAGGCATTCTCCGCTTCAATCATGTTTTTTGTCGAAGCGACAAGTTCGTCAGCTTCGCGGGCGTCGTCACCGCCTAGGGCGTCCAGCACACAAACAAGTATTGACATAGCACAAAATTTGGAATCCGTCGAAAATTCATTTCTCATTTCAGACAGAGCCTTCATTGCGTGCTCATAAGCATCTGTCAGTTTGCCTTGTTCGTACAAAAGGCTTGCTGTCACTATTTCAGTCCGCATTGCCCTTAGCTCGTCAGAGTTAGGAGTCATTTTTTTGAAAAACATGTTCAGTTTTTCTTCCATGTCCTCTTGTTTAAGCCCTGAAAAGTCAATAGCACCCCGGTGGTAAAAAGGCATGTGCATGGAAACGCTCCTTACAGGGGTGGTGTCCACCAAATCTGGCAAATCTCCCATCATTTCCATTGCCTTGCTAAAGGTAATGCGAAAATCCCAAAGGCGCATAAGAGTGATTTCATAGGCAAGTGCAGGATAGTCTCTTACTATTTCGTCATGTCTTTTGTAATATTCATCCATGTAAAAAATAGCGTCAGACGCCCTGCCCTCAAAAGATGCACAGGCAGCTGCAATATACAGCAAAAATGGATACTTTGCTGTGGCATTTACAATTTCTGGGTGGCTCAAAGCAGGCAAAAGCTTCATCAAGGCAAAATCCTTGCTGATAGAGGTGGCAAATTGTATGTAAAACTTCCCAATGCCCTCATGGCTTTTGCAGCGGATAAAGCAATCAATTGCTTTTCTAAAGTCATTTTGCCCAAGATGCCAATAGCCCTCTTTCTCAAGCATCAAGCGTGCAAAATCAGGGTCTTTGTCCTCTGCAATCCGCTTCATTAAAAATTGCTGAAACAAATGGTGGTAGCTATAGGTGCCTGATTGGTTTTTGGACACAAAGGCACCCTTTTGTGTAAACTCGGCAAGAAGCTTGTCGCTGTGAAAAACCCCCGTAATCGCCTTGCACAAGTCAGGAATAAGCTCGCAAACTTGCGCTGTGGCAAGCATAAACTCCTGAGTTTTACCGCACCATCTATTCCAGATATTTACTTCAATAAAATCTTCAAGATAGTCACGTACAGAGTTTTCTGTTTGCCCGCCAGAAAGCAGGTAGGCGTTCACGCCCATTGCCCAGCCGCCTGTCTTTCGCATAATGTCTGAGCCCTCAGCCTGGGAAATTTTCACTCCCTGCTTGCCATACAAAGAAACTATTTCCTCAATTGTAAACAAAAGGTTTTCTTTGCCCATGGTCGAGCCTTGCTCTTTTACCCACAGCTCGTGATAGCTTTGGGGCATGTCGTGACGGCTAATCAAAACAATTTGAAAATTCTTTGGCATTCGCTTGATAAAACCAAGCAAAAGCTGCAAAACTTCGCTGTCATGCAACAAGTGCAAATCGTCAATAGCCAAAGTCACTTTTTTTCTCCTAAAAAGAGCAGTAATGGAGCGAAGTGTAAATGCGTCAGGGCTGCTTTGGAAAGCTGGATGTGACACAATCTCAGCCAAAGCCTTGTTTTGCGGCTGCAAAGCGCAAAGACAAGCGCAAAAACGCTCGCAAAATGCAACCATGTCTTTGTCAAATCCGTCTAGGGATAGCAGGGAAAAAGGCTTGGTGTCCTTTGTCAGCCACTGGCTCACCGCCACCGTCTTGCCATAACCCGCAGGAGCACCCACAAAAACAAGTCGCTGCTCTTTAAGCTCGCTCAAAATGCGGTTAACACCCCGCCGTTCAAGCATTACATATTCAATCGCCAAAACAATGACCGCCTTTCTACTGTATTGTATTTCAATTCTTATTGCATACCAAAACATATTACACCATAATTCAGATTTTGTCAAGCAAAATTGTCGTAAAATCTGCACAATTTGACTGACAAATTTTTACCAATTTTCCGCTTCAATACTTGGCCCTAGCCCCGCCAATAAGCTTTGGGCGAGATGTTAAAGCCGTAACCCGCGCCTGCCCCACATTCTTGATGCTTGACCTAAAAGGAACCTGCACAAATTTAACCTGCATGCCAATATGGGTATCCCCAATGTCCACTCCTGCATGTGCTGCAATATTTTCCACCATTACGGGCTTTTCAAACATAGAAAATGCAGCGTGGGCGCACGAGCCGCCGGCTGCAGGGGTCGGGCGCACGCTTACAACCTCAAGCCCGTAAGCTAAAGCGCACTCTTTTTCAACCACAAGTGCCCGGTTAATATGTTCACATCCTTGCACCGCCAAATATATCCCGTGCTCTGCCGCTGTGCGTATTGCCGCGCCCACCACAGCGCGCCCCACATCCTCGCTCCCCGCCTTGCCAATATTTTCCCCCAAAATCTCGCTGGTAGAACAACCCAAAACAACAATCTGCCCGCCCTCAAGCCTCCCCGCCTGAATAACTTCCAAAAATATCTCACAAACCTGACCAACAATCCCTTCCATGCTAAATTCCTCCTTAAAATTTTAAAATTACCCTCACCACCCGTCACCCCGCACCCGTCACCCCGGGCTTGACCCGGGGTGACAGTGTGTGCGGTGTGTGCTTTCTGGTGCTGCTCCTGCAAACACAAATTAACTCATCTCAAAAAGCGCACATGAGTGATAATTTCGTTCTCCACTTTGTATATTGCCATTACGTGGCTCTCAGTGTCGTTGCCTGCGCGGCCTGTCACCCGCTCCTCGTCTAACACCCAGCTGCCCACCACAGTGCGGTTTACCAGGTTGCAATGAAGGTTTGGGGAGGCTTCAAACATTTTTTTGTAGGATTCATACATGGCTTGTTTGCCTTTTAGAAGGATTTTGCCTTCGCCGTCTTCGCATATGCAGTCCTCATGAAAATTTGCCATAAAGGCGTCAATGTCACGGCTGTTGTAGGCGGCAAGCTGCGCTATTACTGGTTTTGTTACATTCATAATATACACCTCGTTAAAATTATAGTGAAAAGATATGGGGCAGAAGTTCTGCCAGTGTAAAAATTTGGTATTCAGTTGTGTTTTTGGCTATTATGACTGTGAAGTCGGGGGCGCAAAACTCCGCCAGCACTTGGCGGCAGACCCCGCAGGGGAAGCAGTTTTCTATAAGCTCATTTTCACCACCTACAACTGCAATGGCTGTGAATTTTGTGTGCCCTGCTGCCACAGCGGTGCTAATTGCCGTCCGCTCAGCGCAGATGGCCGGGGAATAGGCGGCATTTTCGATATTACAGCCACCAATAACTTTGCCGTCTAAAGTCAAAAGTCCCGCGCCCACCTTAAAGCCCGAGTATGGCGCGTAGGCGTTTTTACGGGTGCTAATTGCCACTTCAATTAAATTTTCAATTATTGATTTGTCCATGTGTAATCACCTCATATACTTTTTAAGGGGTGGTTTTGTGCCAGCTATGATAACTCATTTGTTGTGCGGTCAAAGGGTGCTTGAGTGTGTGGACGCCAAGCTCGCAAATATAGTGCATAGACATAGGAAGCTGTATGATTTGGGCACCCAGGGTGGGGATATGTTTTTTTATCGTCCTTGGGGGGCGACCCGGGGGATTGGCTCTAGGATGCACGTGGAGGGTGCTGGGGTTTTTTTGAGCAGTATGGCAGCAGGGCTTAAAGGGCTTGAGAATGATGCTTGCCGCGAGGGGGCTTTGGCTTATTTTGCGGGGTTTTTAACCCATTATGCTATGGATTGCGCTGGGCATCCTTATGTATTTTACAAGACAGGCTTTGATGAAGATGGGGAGCTTACAGGGGTATATAAAGTGTATCATGTGACCTTTGAATCGGCTATTGACACCCTTTTATTGCGGCATTTGGAGAGCAGCCGTCCCATTGACAAAAAATGGTATAAACGTCTAAACATCAGGCGCAAGCACGCGCGAACGACAGCGGGCGTGCTTTCAGGTGCCATTAATAACGCGTATAATACCGAGCTTAAATGCCGTCATGCCCTGTCTGCTATGGCATATATGTCCATTGCGTCAAGGGTTTTGCGCTCTAGATGGGGCATATGGCGCGGGATTGTTGGGTTTGTGGAAAATCGCTTCACAGGAGATGGAGTGTGGACAGCCATGATACACCGGCAAGACATTGGAGATGGGATTGACTACCTTAACAAGGGCAATAAGGTGTGGAGAGAGCCTTGGGATGCCGAATCTGTGCGGTATGACAGCTTTAAGAGGCTGTTTGAGGATGCTGCAGATGATGCTGTGCGGATGATTGAGGCGGTGTGGGAGTATGTGCATGGCAAAACCAGCCTTGATGGGCTGTCGGCGGTGCTTGGTGATAGGAGTTTTTATTCAGGCAGACCGATTAAGGAGCAGGTTGTTTTTAAGGTGCATGATGTTGTTTTTAGGCGGTAGGGGGCGACGCCCAGCGCCTGCTTTTGGTCATTTTGGCAAAAAATCCCTAATGTCATGAATTTTATCCCACCCCTCAGGCAGCGGGGGCAGGTTTTTTTCTAATATTTCGATATTTTTCAAAAACAAATTATACTCCCTAAACACCTCTTGCCGCATTTTAATCACATCTTCAAGCATATTCTCCACAGCATCATAACCGCATGCGGTGCAGGCATAGCGGGCATTTAGGGTGTCTTCGCCGCAAATGGGGCAGGGGGTAAGGTCTGGATTTTCTTCTAGGCAAATGCCAGATGCCGCTTGGGCAATTTCTTTTGCTCTTATATCTGCTGCCTCCGCCTTTTTGCGGATGTCGTCCATACGCAGTTGCAGGGCTTCTATTGTACTTCTGGTATCTATCATTTATTTCACCTCAGTTTAATTATAACGCATCTATCAAGTTTTTACAATACCTTTATTGACAAACTTGCACCTAAGTGTTATTATTGACATAATAAAGCGCGCTCAAACAAGGAGAGATTGCAATGAAAATAGGATATTACGGACACACCCAAACTATGGTTATTATGTTCACCCATAACGGAATATATAATGACGGCACGGTTGCCTCAGGCATTAGGTTTCTTGAAAATGCGGTAGAAAGCTCCTTTGCCGCAGGGGAAACAAAAGGATTTTCAAACTCTACACAGATAGATTGTGACAAATACCGTAGGACATATCATGAAGCGGAAATTTTTGAAACCGAAGATGGTCGTCCTTATTATGCCTTTAACAGGTATTTAGGGATGAGAGAAGGTGTCACGCCCCATAACATTTATTCAAACATACCAGAAACAAATGGAGAGCCCCTTGACCTCTTATATGTGATGGAGTTTGGCTATGGAGGGCTTAAAATTCCCACAGACTGCCGCAATTATTTTTGGGCAACAGAAACAAAGCTGCCTTGCACTGAAATATTTGCAAGCATTGCAGACAGGACGTTTTTTATGCTTGATGCCAATGTGCTTAGGGGTGTAGGAGCAATGATAAGCCGCCAAATTTCTTGGGAGCGCACAGCAAGCGAGCTTATTCGCGAACTGCACAATAATCCTACAATAAGCTATTTGCTTGATGCAAAATATCTATTTATAACCTTTGATTGCGACGGTGCCGTCTTTTTGATGAAAAAAGACGGGGTTTTAGATGTTGCTATAATGCTCACTCACGGGCATAGCGAGGGGACTGTGGAAAGCTCTATGCAGGGCTATAACCTAGCAACTTTCACCTTGATGTCAAGTTATTTGGGTCAGTTTTTTCCTACAATACTTTCCCAAAATATGCCAGAAGGTGAGATTTTTGACATTTTTATGACCGCTTTTGAAATTGCTACCCAAAGTAAGGCTGGCAGTGTTTCTGCAATAGATGTTGGAGAGCAGCTTCGCACCATTTTGGAGATTGGAGAGAGTTTTTACAAAGCAGGACTTACTGTAAGCGATAATACAAGCAATATGAATGTTGAAATTGACATTGAATCAAAGGAATGGCCGGCATTTCCCATTCCTGCTGAGGGCGGCATAGTGCCTGAGGACTGGATTATCACAAACGGCGTTGGCGATAATGATATGTATGATGTTGCTTTTGACTATGTGCAAAAGGGGGCGGAGGTGATTGCCGGGCTGCCCCAGCTGAGCTTTGGGGCACTGACCACCATTGACCGCTGGGAGATTGAATCCTACCAAAATATCAGGAATTTAATTTTGAATTATGCAAACTCTAATTCCACCCGCCCGCTGTCCATTGCGGTTTTTGGTTCGCCGGGCTCTGGCAAGTCCTTTGGCGTGACGGAAATTGCAGAAAACATCCTGCCCGGCAAGGTGGCAAAGCTTGAATTTAATGTGTCGCAATTCATAAGCCTTGACGATTTGGCGGCGGCGTTTCAGCGGGTGCGGGATATTGTTTTTGAAAATAAGCTCCCTCTAGTGTTTTTTGACGAATTTGATTCGGATAAAGAAGGTGCTGCCCTTGGCTGGGTGAAGTCCTTTTTGATGCCCATGCAAGACGGCAGATTCCGCGACGGCACAGGGGAGCACCCGCTGGGCAAGTGCATCCTGGTCTTTGCAGGGGGCACGGCAGCCACATTTGAGGAGTTTGCAAACCCCGCAGACCCAGCACACTTCAAAAACATAAAAGGTCCGGACTTTTTAAGCCGACTGAGGGGCACAATAAGCATCCTCGGTCCAAACCCCAAAGACGATTCAGACAAAAACTTCATCCTTCGCCGCGCCCTTCTCCTTAGAAGCCTCGTACTTAGAAAGCTAGGGGGCAAAACCATCTCGCCTGCCATAATCCGCGCCATGCTCCTTGTGCCCTCCTACCACCATGGGGCTCGCTCCATGGAGGCAATCCTTGACATGAGCCGCCCCGAAGGCAAAACCCTAGAGCCCGCCGCCCTCCCATTTCACACCCAACTTGCCCTGCACCTTGACGCCGACGCCTTTATCAAGCTTGTGTCAGAAAAAATATAAACACACCCGTCATTGCGGGCTTGACCCGGGGTCCCCTCGGTTTAGCCAAACGCTTCTTCGTTGTATAGTCATTTGGCTATCTTGATGGGATTGCGGGTCAAGCCCGCAATGACGGCTGGCAGGCTTTGCAAGTTAACTTTTTTATTTTTTAGCATAATTTCCTATTGCTATTTTTTACAATATGTGATACATTATTATTATAAAATTTAATCCAAGGAGGAAGTAATTAAATGAAGAGAAAAACATTTTTTGGAGCAATTGCTGCTGTGGCTCTCACCACGGTGCTCGCAGCCTGCATGTATGAGGGCGGAGCTGGTGCTGGCGACGGGGCGGCTCAAGGCAGGTTCACGCCAGGCACAATCAGGGTGGAAGCTCCAGCAAGCCCAACCTTTAGCATGGGTCCTCCAAGGCCGGGTGCTAATCCAGAGCAATATGCTTGGAGCATGGAATATCCAATCGTGCTTGACGTAACCTTTAGCTCTAATCGTATTGAAGCTATCAACCTTATCTCTCATGGCGAGTCTGCTTATGGTGCCAACTGGTTCCAGCGCGCATACCCCATGGTACCTGACCAAATTGTTTTCCGCCAGTCCACAGTGGATATTGACACCCCCGGTGGCGGAACAATTACTCGTGATGCCATTGTTTTTGCTGTAGAGCAAGCAATTATCCAAGCTGGCGCAAATCCAGCGGAGCTTGTGCCGTATCGCGGCACTCAGCCCATGGCTGGTGACCTTTTTGTCCCTGGTTGGTATACATTCTATTTGCCAGCTGGTGTTTATGACATTTGGGGCGGCCCTTTAAACCCTGAAATTGCTTTTGGCATGACAGGCAACCGCGCACTTTTTCGCCCAACTAGCCTAGCCAACCTTGAAGCAGGACTGGCTGGCACAGTTGAAGGCAACGAAATTTACCTAAATGATGCTGACAGAGTTGCAGCGATTATTGCTATGCAAACTCCAGGACTTAACACCCACACGCCGCAAGTTGGCAACTGGGGCGGTCTGTTTTTGCAAGTAAGTGTAGGCAGAAATACATTCTTCCTAACGGAAGCTTCAAATGATGACGGTATTTCCCCATCTCAGCAAAATCCATTTATTTTTGCTGCTTTAAGCGAATCTGTTAACAGAGTGGGTGCTCCTGCTGTTCAAGAAATTGGCGGCAATATGAACAATCCTTATGGTATTGCTTTGGGCGATTACTGGTGGATTCAGCAAGCCCACCGCCAAGTAAACCAAGAGCAATCCACTCTAAACATCACTCCTGACACCACATCAGGCTCTACCTTCTCAGGTATGGCTGTGCGCATTGGCATGGAGCGCGTATTGGCTTTTGCAGCTGGCGGCGAATTGCCTCACCTTGAGCCGCGCGCCTATTTCCCAATAATCGTAGATGACCATGCAACTCTTGGCACTCAGCTTATTCCGGGTCGTTTTAATTCAATTCCTGTGCCTGGTTTTGACGTAACAATCAACATCGGCACGTGCCGTCAGGTGCTTCGTCATATCAATATAACCTCTTATGTGCGCTCAAGAGTTAACATGAACAATACCACAGTCCCAACCGGGCAAGCCTTTGTAAGCCAGCTTACACAGTCTGAGTTGCCGGCAGGTCTTGAAAGAGCCGCGTGGAGCGCGTTTGTTGCGGAAATCCTAACTCTTTATGCTCGTCCTGTTGCTGAAGGCGGTCGCACCTATGCTGCTGTCCTTGAAGCTGCTGACATTGCTGGACATGAAGCGTTTTCACAAGCTGTAAAAGGTGTTATTGTTGCACACATTCAAAACTATTCAATTACAATTGCCCAGCAAGCTTCGCGTATTGGCTATTTTGGACCAAGAGTTGCTGCTACTCCAGCACCAGCTCCTGACCCAACCCCAGACCCAACCCCGGCTCCGGACGCTCCTGCTGGTGGTCCCACCACTTTCCGTCCGGGCACACACACAGGAACTTCTGAAAACACCTACTCTCACCGACCTGATAACGATGGCGGTTTAACACCTACTACCATTGTAGTTGAGATTATAATTGCAGCAGATGGCGAAACTGTTGAATCTTACAGAGTTGTTTCCCACGGCGAAACTGATTTTTGGATTAACACTTTGGCTATGCCCACATTCACTCAAGTGGTTAACGCAAGAGGGGATATTGCCGGCATTGACACCATAGTTGGCGCAACTTACACTTCATACGCTTTAAGAGAAGCAGCTGCAGCGGCATTTAATGCTGCAAGAAACTAACAAATGCCAAAGGGCGGTCATCTCGACCGCCCTTTTTTGTTTCACTAGAATAAAAATTGGAAAAAATGTCCATGCTCTAAAAAATTGGAAAATTAAGGAGCGAAGGATATGAATAGTATGGGTGCCATGCCAAGCCGCAAGGTGGTTTTGCTTAAGGGGGATAGGGATAAATGGTATGAACAGGCGATTTTTATCATGCGTCATGGGGTGGACGAGGAGGAAATTGATTTTGTAAAAGAAGCGGAAAAGATTATAAACAATCAGGCACTGCATGATAGCATACTTGAAAAATATGAGGATAACGCACTTTTTGCACCTCCTGCGGCACTTGCCGCCCCCGCGCCAGCCCCCCCAAAAGAAAAAGCCGGCGTAAAAACGCAGGCTACAGCCACAAGACTTGATTTTAAGCTTAATTTGGCTTTGCTTATTGTTGGTATTGGAGTTTTGGCGTTGTTTGTCTATAACTTTTTGTAGGTTATAGCGTTTGTAGCTTGCGTTATCCATCTGCGAGCCGAAAAGCCGCGGATTTAAGCGGTTTTCGGCGAAGTAGAGGGATTACGCAAGGTAAAACTGCTATATGATGCTATTTTTTGGAAATCGGCATATTTTGCAATTTCTTCTAAGGCGTGGTTGTGCTCGCGCATTATGTGCATTTCGGACATTTCAGCGCGGCGTGCTAATACCTTCCATTGCAAGCGGCAGATGTACCGCCATGTTAAAATGGCGCGCTTGACAGGGGTTAGGTGCAAGGTTAAGGCGCGGATTTCTTGCTCAAGCTCCAAAAGCTCAAGCTTTAGCTGAGCCACTTCATCCTCCATAGATAAAATTTTTACAAGCAAGTCCTCGCCCGCAGAAACGTTGCGGGTTTTTTTAATGCCCAACTCGTTGCCAATGCCGCCTCCCGTCGGGCTTGTCAGCCTGTGGCGCAGGTAGCCAAGCTGCTCGGTCAGATGGTTAATACGCTTTTCCAACACAAAGGTCTCATTAAAGTAAATTTTAAGTTCTCTCATATGTATTCCTCCAATATTAGATTTATTAATATTAGTAAATCTAATATATCATAACCAAGCTCCTCTGTCAAGCATTTTTTTCAAAAAATTTTTTGGTGTCACCCCGCGCTCGACGCGGGGTCCCCTCAAGTTCGCCGAGTGACTTTAGGGCGAAGAAACGTTCGGCTAAACCGAGGGGACCCCGCGTCAAGCGCGGGGTGACAATTTGGACTTTTTTCAAAAAAATAAAAAAATTTTATGAAAAACTTGACTTGTGAGTTATGAAACTTTATAATGGAATTTATAGTCTATATAATTGAGAGGTTATTATGGAAAAGACTAGGATTATTGTGCATGGATTAGGGCGTTTGGGGCTTTGTGTGGCTGAAAATGCGGCAGGCGGCGTTGTGGCAGCTGTGGATGTGGCAGAATCAGCAGCTGATTTTCCTGTTTATGGAAGTTTTGGGGAGGTTAAGGAGGCGGCTGATGTAATTGTGGACTGTTCTCATGCTGAGGCTATTCCGGCACTTCTCACAGAGGCTTTGCGCCTTAAAATGCCTTTGGTTATATGCACTACAGGTTTTTCTGGAGACACATTTCAAAAAATTGCAGAAGCTGCAAATGAGCTCCCTATATTTGTGTCGTCTAATATGTCCTTGGGCGTTAATTTAATTTCAAAGCTGGCTGCCATGGGTGCGCAGGCACTTGATGGGGCGGGCTTTGACATTGAAATTTTGGAAAGCCATCACAACAAAAAGCTTGACGCCCCCTCGGGCACGGCACTTTTTTTGGCGGACAGCATAAACAATGCTATGGAAGGGCGGTTTAGGTATGTTCATGACCGTTCAAAGGAGCTAAGCCTGCGGCAGGCGGATGAAATTGGCATTTCTGCCATTCGGGGCGGCTCTGTTGTTGGGGAGCATACTGTGTTTTTTATGGGGGATGGGGAAGTTGTTGAAATTACCCACCGCGCCCTTGACAGAGGGATTTTTGCCCGCGGTGCCCTTAGGGCTGCCGAGTTTATAGTGGGCAAACCTCCAAGATTATATACAATGACCGATTTACTAAAGGAATAAGGAGAATTAAAATGATTACACAAATGAAAAGGTTTTTTGCTTTATCAGCTTTACTAATATGCGCCTTTGCATTTACAGGATGCGGCGGCGACTCGCGCGGCGCGGATTATTCACCATTTTTGCCCTTTACAGAGAACTTAGTTTTGGTTTATGAAATTGAAGGCACCGATGGTTTTCATGACATTTTTTTGAAATTTAATGCTTTTGTTCAGGATAACCGTATGCAGCGGCTTTTGCAAATGAGCGGGGGCATTGCCATGGTTGAGGTCATTGAGATGATTGACGGGCGGGCTGTGAATGTTATTGGGCGCACCAACCGTGAGGAGCGGTGGCTCTCGCCCCACGACAGCATTATTGATGATGGGCGTGAAATGTTTTGGGTTATTCTTCCAAATGAGATTAATGAGGGTGCTGCTTGGCATGTGGAGCCTTTATTTGATGATGACAACTCGGTCAAGACCATTACTGGAGTCGATGTGCGCATAACCACTCCTGCAGGTACTTTTAACACAATTGAGGTCAGCCAGACAGGCATGTCTGACGGGGATTTTCACGTTGAGCCTGTCACCCGCCGTTTTTATGCCGAGGGGGTGGGGCTGGTGAAGCAGCGGGCTTATGGGGGTATTCCTGCTACTGTTGAGCTTTGGGAAATTGACGATTTTGAGCAGTTGGTCCGCACCACAATACTTATGGAAATCATCCATGGCGGGCTGCAGGCGGACACTTCTACATTCCATGTGGATGCTTATGGGGGCATACCGCGTGTACCCATCCATTTGACCACCAATAATCACCTTTTGGACGTGCTAAACTCTATTTTGCAAGGCACCACACAGGCGGTGCTTGGGCACGAGCTTCCAAATGATGCGCGTCTTTTATCATATTTTGTAAACCCTGCTACTGAAAATCTCCATTTGGACTTTTCTGCAGGCTTTTTGCGCGAGATGGGGCTTATGACAAACAGCCAGAATGAGGAGAGCTTTTTGGCATCTCTAATAAGCATTTTTGGCTTTTTTCTCAATGTTCAGGCGGGCACCATAACTGTGGAGGGTCAGCCCTATTTGGGCGAGCATGTGAGCATAAGGTCTATGGAGTTTTGGAGTGTTGAGGATTCCTTCGGATTTTTGCCTGAAATCCCGCCTTACACTGACGAAGAAATTGCAATGGCACTGTCAATTACAGAAAGCATGCGCCAGCCGCTTTATGACATAATTGGGCAGATTATACCTGAATTTAGGGCGGTGGACGAGGACGAGTGGCATATGGACGAGCAGGGCAGGGGATTTGTGCCTGCCGCCATGCCCTTTGAAAGCATTGACCAGATTCGCGCTGCTGTAGAAGGGGTGTTTACCGAACATTTTATCACAGGTCATTTTGAATGGTCACTTTTTGACGAATACTGGGGATATTTTACAGAGGTAGATGGTCAGCTTTATCACGCGGCAGCGGACTTTCCTGTTGCAGAGATTTTTTGGTGGAGCTGGGAAGCTGGCGAGGAAGTGAACCCTTGGCACATTCATGACGATATTTTTGCAGCGAGTATTGGTGAAAGAAATGTGCTCTTTGTCCTTGAAGATGACGGTCGCTGGCTAATTGACGATATTTGGCTTTATTGGCAATGGTAACAAATAGCAGCCTTTCATCAAAAAATTATATACGAGAGCTTTTGCAAAGCCGCGGAATGTACGCAAAAAAGCATTTTGGGCAGAATTTTTTAACAGACGCCCATGTGCTGGCAAAAATTGTGGCGGCGTGCGAGCTTGAACCTGAAGACTTGGTGCTGGAAATCGGCCCAGGTCTTGGCGTGCTTACAAGAGAGCTTAGTATCCGCGCAGGCAGGGTGGTTGCGGTTGAAATTGACCATGAGATGGTTGAGATTTTGAATGAGACCGTGGCACGTGAAAATCCCAATGTGACCATTGTGCGGGACGACATCCTAAAAGCCGATATTAAAGGGATTTTAGGGGATGCCCGCACTATAAAAGTTTGTGCCAATTTACCTTATTACATCACCACTCCTGTGATTTTTGGGCTTTTAGAGCAGGGGCTGCCCATTAGCCAAATGGTTGTGATGGTGCAAAAGGAGGTTGCGGACCGCTTTTTGGCACCTGCCGCCACAAAGGCATATGGCATACCCACCATCACCCTTGCATATTACGGCAAAGCGGAGCTTGTGGCAAATGTGCCGCCCCACTCTTTCCACCCCCGCCCTGATGTGCACTCTGCCGTCATCAAAATCACCGCCGCCGCCCCCGACCCCACCATAAACCCCCAAAACTTCTTCCCGCTGGTGCGCGCAGCCTTTGCAAACCGAAGGAAAACTCTGGTAAATAACCTAAACGCCCACCTAGGGCTAACAAAAGAAAAAGCCCATGCCCTTTTGGTGGACACGGGACTTTCACCCACAATTCGCGGGGAAGCTTTGACATTTGAAGATTTTGCAAACCTTAGCAGGAGAATGTGACTAAGGCATGTGAGGGTTCAAAAGCTGTTTCAGAAATTTGTCAAGTTCAGGTTGCTTTTTGATGTCCTCGTTAAAATATTTGAAAATCGCATAATTTATGGCGGTTTTTGCGTCCTCAACTCTTTGTGTAATGACCGCTTCGTTATTTGGCGAAAGACCGCTCTTGATGCGCTTTTCATGTAGTTTATGCAGGGCAAGTTGTGCAAACAACACTGCTTGAAAGTGCTCAACAGGAGTTTCTACAATATTTCCTCTTTCGACATTGCCGTGAAGTGCGATATGCGCCAATTCGTGAACAATCGAAATTTGCCGAAGCAAGAAATTTGCCTTATCATTATGCCTTGTGTTTATTCCGTAACGTATGTCGTATAAAGTGATTTGGGAGCCGCCTGTTGGAAAGGCGGTAACTTTAGCTTTGCCTTGATACAAATATGGAGATTTGTCTATGTGAATATCAAGGTCTGGCGAAATCCCTCTATCAGGGTCTGATATTATGTAGGCTCTTATGATGCTTGTGAAATGCTCCAAAGAATAGCCATCCTCAGGACAACCTTCCTCAATTTCATCTAAAATTACTCTGAAAGGCTCTGCTTCACTCTTTGATAATGCGTCCAAGCCTTTCTCTTTCAAATGCTCTTGAACACTTTGAGGGATTTTGGTGTACTCACCCTCAAGCCACTCCATTTGCGGCTTGTACACTTTTTTGCGCCGCTCCAACAAGATTTTGGCAAAGCAAATAAACCATGTCTGGTTTGCCATAGCTACACCCACTCCGCCTGCCTTGTCTGCCCGCTTGAATGGATTTTTGGTTGCTGATACGGCTTGGAAGACCTCGTTAATGACCATAGCAAATCCAGTAGACAAATGGAAACGCACTCTTGCATAATAATCTCGAAGCCCTTCACCGTCTTCGCAGAAAGGAAAATAAACAATTGCTTTATTAAGAGTACCATTGCTATTTTTCTCAAATTTAGTCTCTTTAACTGTAAACCCGTTTATTTCTGAGCAGCACTTTTTGATTATATAAAAGTGCTTATTCCCCAGTTTATTTCGGCAATATTTTTCCAGAGCCTTTGTGTGGTATCCAAGAAAACCCAATATGTCGTTATTGTCCTCAGCAATGCTAAAAACTTCACCAAGGACACTCATAACCCATGGTTTGTTTACGCCGTCTAATGCACCTTGTAAAACAACTTCGGGACTAGGAATTGGCATGAACTACGTGCTCCTTCCATTTGCGCTCTGCAAACATTTCCTTCACAAGGGCGTACTCATTTTCGTAATCCTCCACATTATCTTCTAGGGTATAGCTACGGAAGGTATGTAATACCCCCATGGCACCCTCTAGATAAGCTACACGATGCTTTAGAGTCTCCAATCGATTATCGTCAACAACGCCGATTTTCATTTTGTCTAGCAGATTGTCAATATCACCTGCGGTTACATTATTGTACAACCTAAAATAGTCACTACTTGTAGAAGTTGCCATGATATACCTCCTTCAAAATTTTTTAATCAAAAAATTACCTTATAGTATATCATATTCTAAACAAAAAAACAAGTGTTTTTTTCTATATTATTTTTATGATTTTGTAGAGAGTAATTGGGTTGTGGCTGTCAGATGCGGCGGTAAGAGACTATGACAATCTCCTGCGTTTTATTTTTCTTACGATTTTGATGGTTGTGAATGTGATGATTCCTGCGATTGCTAGTGGTATGATTAGGGCTGACAGGACTACCATCATTTCGCCAAAAAATGTGCCAACACCTCTGGCTGATGTGCCAAAACCGCCTGTTATTCTGCTCCACAAGCTCACTGCCGCTTCTTCAAGGGGAGTGATTTCCGTCACTTCGTTAAGGATTGCGATAATTGTGGAATATGCCGCTTGGGTTTTTAGGTGGTCAATGCGCCCTCTGTAGAGTTGGATTTCGGTGCGCACCTGTGCCAGGCGGCGTTCAAGGCTTAGAAGCTCGGCTAGGTCTGTGGCTTCGTTAATGAATGTTAGCACACGTTCTTCTTCAATCAGGCGGGTTTCAAGCCTGCCTTCAGTGTCAAAAAATTCTGCCGTCACATCTTGGGCGGTTTCTGAAAAGCTTATGGTGTGGGCAAGCCCCTCCACATGGGCAATTGCCTGTTCAAAATCCGCAACAGGTACACGCAGGGTAATCTCGAAGGTGCGCAGGATTATGCCGCTTCGCCAGTCCTCCCACTGGTTTAGGCTGGAGCTTTCGGTAAAGCCGCCAAAATCAGTGGCTATATCTCTAAGCCCCTGCATAGCCCCGTCAAAATCCTCATAAACTGCCTGCATATTGAGCCTTGCGGTGCGAATTAGCATACGCGGGGCGTTGTCAGGGGTGCTGCCGCGTTCAAAATCGTCGGCTGGCGACCAAAGGGCGGCGGGCTCAGCAACGTAATATCTGCCCTGTCTAGGTGCCACCGCCATGTCAGCACTGGCTTCCCCCAAAGTCATATTCATGCCGCCGCAAGCAGCCAAAAGTGCTATAATAATCAGCAAACCAACAATTCTTAAAGTTTTTTTCATGACAACTCACTCTCCTCACTTTTTACGGGCTTTTTGCGCAGGATTAGCCACACGACAAGCCCCAGTCCGCCCAAAATTCCAAGGGGAATGATGGCAAGGGACAAAAACACCACAAAATGCCCAAGCCCAGCAATTATCATATTCCATGAGCCTGCAAAGCTGTTTGCCATGCGCTCTCCTAGTGTATAGGGCTGGGCATCTGTAAAACGTGCCATAGCAGGCATGGTCTCTGACATTGAAATGACGATTATAGGCTGTAAAGCCGAGGCGTTAAGCACATTTAACTGCCCTTGCAGAGCATTGCGCTCCCTCTCGGCGCGGGAAAGGGATTCGTCCACTGCAATCAACACATCAAGGCTTGACGCCCCTGCCAAAAGCTCCAAAAGCCGCTGTATTTCGTTATTTGCAGCGTCCAGCCTAATGCTTAGCTCTCTCATTTGGCTGCCATAATACACAGTAAACTCGGATTCGTGGGTAACATCCCCAAATTCTCTCAAAGCGTCCAAAACTGCCCCATGCAAAGCCCTTGGCACAGCCCGCTCAATATGGGCAAAGCTTGCCCCATAACGCTGAGAAATAGCCACATCAGACGAGAGATTTTGCCCGGCAAGCCCGCGCAGTGCGCCCACCGCGTCCTCCACATTATCTACCCGAATGGAAATGTTTGTAACCCGCCTATAGTCACTGGCATAAACCGTCATGCCTGCTGCCAGCACAGCCAAAATCACAAAAACCAGCATCAACAATTTTTTTCGCATAAAATCACCTCTTTGTAATATAGACGTAACATAGGAATAATTTGTTCCCTATCGGGGCTTGCAATTTCTTTTCAAAGATGTTATGATTAAAGGCGACCTAAAGTTAAGGAGTGATTACATATGAAAAGTTTTCTAATGGGTGCGGGCATTGCCGCGCTGGTGCTGATTGTTGGGCTTATTTTGGTGGTTGTGCTGCATCCTAATTTTGGTGCTGCGGCAGATAATGGCGGTATGGATTTGGGCGCGACTGAGGTTTTTGCCACCACCGCCCCGCCCACCACAATTGCCCCAGAAACTGAGCCGCCCGTAACCGAGCCTGAGCCTGAGCCAGAACCCCTGACAATTCAAGAGTTTTTACATATAAACCCTGTGCCCGAGGGCTTTACAGTTGACAACGATTTGCTTCCATGGAATTTAACATTGCTTAATCGTTACAACTTTTTGCCGGAGGATTTTTTGCCGACTTTGGCACCTGTGGGCGGCGGGCATTATTTGGATACCCGCATTGCAGTGTCTTTTCTTAACATGATGGATGAAATGCGGGGCGAGGGGCTTTTCCCTGTGCTCATCTCGTCCACCCGCTCGGTGGCTCACCAGCGCACGCTGTTTACCAACCAAGTAAACCGCTGGATTGACACAGGACAAAGCCCCGAAGAAGCCTTTGAAACTGCCCGCCGCATTGTGGCATATCCAGGCAGCAGCGAGCATAACTTAGGGCAGGCGGTGGACATTGCAGCCGAGCACGCCCGTGGGCTTGTGGCCGCCTTTGGGCAGACCCCTGAAGGCATTTGGCTTGCCCAAAATTCCTATCGCTTTGGCTGGGTACTGCGCTATCCCGACCATAAACAGCATATTACCAACATAATCTATGAGCCATGGCATTTTAGGTATGTGGGCATAGAGGCTGCGAACTTTATGTTTGAAAATGATGTGGTGCTGGAAGAATATGTGTTTTGGAGGCTTAATCAATGAGAACACTGCACTATACAGACAATTGGGATTTTTATCCATCACGCCTAGCCAACCTGCCGTATTCGGTGCGTTATGATACAGGTGTGGAGCATATGGACGACATTACCCGCGCTAGATTTCCTCACACCCTGGAGCTTATTATTGATGCTATGATTGTAGAGACAAATGGATTTCCTGTGGATGCCGAGTTTAAGCGGATTAACACCATTGAGGACAATTTTTCCACAGGTAAATGGGAAATTTATCTGATGGGGATTGTGACAGGGGGCGGAAGTGTGCGCTATGTGTTTTGCCTGACCAATGATGCCGCTGAGGATGCTGATGAAATTGTGGAGCATCTTATGGGGGATGCCATCCATGACAAACATGACTTTAAGTTGTTTATTGAAGATAGATTCGGCTATTATTACGAATATCTTTATCCCAATGAATTTGAGCGCAGCTGGATTGCCAACAGGCACATCTGCAACCAAATGCACCTAGATGGCGAAAAATTCGTCATGCCCAGAGAAATTGACTTTTACTGCACATTTGAGTCTACACAGCATATGAGCATTGCCGCTGCCGAGCTGCTTAAAATGGGCTTTAAGGAACATAGCCGCAGTGCTAATGTAAATGGGTATGTGCTTAGGTTTACCATTTTTGGTATACCTGATTTTAACTGGATAAATGCGGTGACAACAAGGATTTTGGAGCTTGTGCACCATTCAGATGGGGAATTTGACGGCTGGAGCTGCCCGGTTTTGAGGTAGCGCGTGGAGGAGAAACAATGGGCAATAATCTCAGTGTTGAGCTAAACGGACTCTGCAAAAAATTCGGCAGTTTTACGGCACTTTCTGACATTAACCTGAGCGTGGGTGCTGGTGAAGTGCTGGCGTATATCGGACCTAATGGGGCTGGCAAGTCCACCACCATCCGTGTGATGCTTGGGATTTTGCAGGCATCCAGCGGGCAAGCGCGCCTTTTTGGGCTGGACGCTTGGAGGGATGCGGTGGAGGTTCATAAGAAGGTGGCATATGTGCCAGGGGACGTGAATTTGTGGCCAAACCTTACAGGCGGCGAGGTTATTGACCTTTTTGCCTCTTTGCGCGGCTCTTATGACAAAAAGCGCAGAGCGCGGCTTATTCAGGATTTTAATTTGGATGTAACAAAAAAATGCCGGACATATTCCAAAGGAAATAGGCAAAAAGTGGCTTTGGTGGCAGCTTTTGCCAGTGATGTTGATTTGTATATTTTGGACGAGCCCACAAGCGGGCTTGACCCACTTATGGAAAATGTTTTTCAAGAATATGTGCTGGAGCAGAAAAACCTTGGCAAAGGGGTGTTTTTGTCCAGCCATATTATGAGTGAGGTAGAGCGGCTTTGTGACAGGGTGGCTATAATTCGGGATGGGAGCATTGTGGAGTGCGGCACCTTAGCCCAGCTTAGGCACCTGACCCGATATACCATGAAGGTCGCCACAGACCGCCCTGTAGAGGGGCTTGAGAGGTTTGGGGTGGCTGACTTGGCAGTAAGTGGCAGCAGCGTGAGCTTTGGCATAGAGACCGAGAAAATGGGCGAAGTCATAGCCTACCTAGGTGATTTTGGCATTGTGAAGCTTGAGAGTGCACCACCAACCCTTGAGGATTTGTTTATGAAACACTATGCCGCCGAAAAAGGGGGCGAGGGGCAATGAGGGGAAACTTTGAAAATACCTTGAAATTAACCCGTTTTGCCCTTAGGCGCGAAGGGCTTATAGCCCTGATTTGGACTGTTATTTTGGTGGGCTTTGCATGGGGCTATCCTGCACTGATTGTGTCTGAGTACACCTCATATGAGCTTGCAAGCATGAGGGAAGTGATGGCAAACCCCGCAATGGTGGCACTTTTGGGCATGACCCAAGGGGGTGCTCAGTTTACCGCAGGGGCAATGTACGCCACAGAGCTTGGGCTTTTTAAGATTATTGCAATTGCTATAATGAATATATTTTTGGTGGTGCGCCACACCCGTGAGGACGAGGAGAGCGGGCGTTATGAGGTTTTGCGCTCTCTGCCTGTGGGGCGGCTTTCGGGCATTTTAGCGGCACTACTTACGGCTTTGGTGGTGAATTTTGCCATTGCCGTGGGACATGGGCTGGCACTTGGCTCCCTTGGAATTGAGGGCATGGGCTTTGCCGGCTCGTTCACCTTTGGGGCTATGCTTGGGGTGTCGGGGCTTATGTTTGCGGCTGTGACCGCCCTGTGCGCCCAGCTCTCCGCCAGTGCTAGGAGCGTTAAAGGCTATGCTTTTTTGGTTTTGCTGGTGTTTTATCTTCTACGCGCTGTAGGGGATGTAAACAACGAGACCGTGGCGATGGTGTCCCCTTTAGGGCTTATTTTGCGGGCTTTGCCATTTTATGAAAACAACCTGATTCCTATATTTCTAGTGCTTTTCTTTGCCGTAATTTTAACTGCAATGGCATTTCGCTTATGTGCCCGCCGCGACATTGGGCAGGGCATAATCCCCGCCCGCGCAGGACGCCCCTTTGCCAAAAAGTATATGACAACCCTCTTTGGGCACACATGGCGAATTAGCCGCGGAACGCTGATTTCGTGGGCGATTGGCATGTTTGTGTTTGGTGCGGTCTTTGGGCTTGTTATTGGGGATGTGGAGGTCTTTACCGCAGAAGCCGAGTGGTTTGCGGCAATGATGCCTCCAAATGCCGATTTTACCCTGACGGAAATGTTCACAGCTTTGCTAAACACCTTTTTGGTGTTATTTGCCGCTGTGCCGGCACTGATTCTCGTCTTAAAACTGAGGGCAGAAGAAAAGGCGGGGCGCACGGAAATGCTGATTTCAACTGCCGTTACCCGCCAAAGTCATATGGCTGGATTCGTAGCTTTGGCAGTGATTGCCGCCCTTATAATGCCATTTTTAGGAATGATTTCCATGTGGTTATTCAGCATACCTGTCCTTGACGAGCCAATGAACCTGAGGGGCTTAGCCCAGGCAGTTATGAGCTTTGTCCCTGCTATAGGCGTCACCGTGGGGCTTGTCGCTGCGGTGGCAGGCTGGCTGCCAAGGCTTGTGTCCTTTGTGTGGGGTTATTACGGCTTTGTGTTTGTGTCAGGTTTTTTTGGCACAATGCTGAGCCTGCCCGAATGGCTGATGAGCCTGTCGCCTTTTCACCATATCCCACAAATGCCCATGGATAGCTGGCAAACCGCACCTGTGGTTATACTGAGCATCACCGCAATAGCCCTTACAATTTTTGGAATATGGGGCTATTCAAGGCGTGATATTGCTTAAATCCCGGGGACAGTCCCCAAGTGCGTGGGACAGTCCCCGGGAGCTTTGACAGCACAAAAGGAGAAAAAATGCCCAAAAGACGCAAAAGACGGCGAGTGAGACGCCGCCGCAGAAATGTTTCAAATAAGTGGATGATAATTCTTGCAATTATCGTCTTGCTTTTGTCTGGTTTGACAGGCTACGGCTTTGCGCGGCATCGGGATTTTATGGACGGCATAATATCTTCGGTGACGGGCTTTTTCATTAGGTCTGCTGTTGTGGATGGCGAGATGCTGGTGCATTTTATTGACGTAGGGCAAGGGGACGCGGTGCTGATTCAGACCGCGCAGGGCAATATGCTTATTGACGGCGGCGACAACCATATGGGCGAGCGTGTTGTGGCGTATTTGCGGGCTCGGGGTGTTGCGCGTCTTGACTATGTGGTCGCCACCCACCCCCATGCCGACCATATAGGCGGGCTTATTGCCGTCCTAAATTCTATACCTGTAAACCAAATCATAATGCCCAATGTAGTCCATACAACCCGCACATTTGAGCGGTTTATAGATGCCATTGAGGCTCACAATATCCCTGTGCGCGAGCCTGCAGTGGGCAGCACCATTACCCTTGGGGATGCAGAATTCACCATCATAGCCCCGAATTTGGGGCTGGGCTCTGGCGCGCGGGGGCTTAATGATTACTCCGTCAGCCTGCGCCTTGAATTTGGCAGGACAAGCTTTATTTTCACAGGAGACGCTGAAACCCGCTCGGAAAACGAAATGCTGGAAGCCGGGCATAATCTTCGCGCCGACGTGCTCCACGTAGGGCACCACGGCAGCACCACCAGCACCACCGCGCCCTTTTTGGACGCGGTAAGACCCACAATAGCCGTAATCAACGTGGGTGCTGACAATATGTACGGGCACCCCCACGGCGCAGTGGTCCGCAGGCTTGAAGCTGCCCGAATCCGCATCTACCGCACCGACCACCATGGCAATATCATAATCACATCAAACGGCAACCGCCTGACCGTAACCCATGATTAAACAAGCTCTAAGGAGGGCAAATGAAAACATACGCAATTGACAAAATCACAAATGGCATAGCCGCCTGCGAGTGCCTAGAAACAGGCGAAACCATAGAAATCACCCCGCCCGCTGGTGCAAAAGAAGGCGACCTCCTGCACCCCGCGCGCGATGGCGCATTCACCATAAACCACGAGGCAACCAAAGACCGCCGCAAAAACCTTGAAGCCAGATTGCAAAGGCTTTTTACTTTTTGAGTTGTTGTGCAATATAGCAGCTTTACCTTCCGTAGTCCCTCTACTTCGCCGAAAACCGCTTAAAGCCGCGACACTTTCCTTTTGACATTGTTATCGCTCCTTCTGATATGGGTGTTTTTATTATATCAGATAAAGCGGGAGCTGTCTAAATAAATATATAGTTGAATCATTTTTATGTTTATATTTGCTATGGTTTTATTTCTTTTGGGGCGTTATATGAGGATATTTATTTCACATATAAAACTTGTTGCAGCGTTCGCCTTTTACTTCTGTCCTGTCTTTCCTAAATGAGTGGTTCGTGCATATTTGGAATTTATATACATTGGTCTTGGCGGACATGCACCACTTTTTTTGTTTTTGAAAGATTTGTTAGTGGTTTTGACATTAATAACATATCCTACGTAATTAGCATCAGTAATGCCCATATCAACAATTTTCCCTGTTGTGCAGGCGGTCACGGCTACTGGGGATGGGGAGAGGGAGAGAGCTACGGCGGCTGAACCTGTTACGGTCCATGACGAGGTTGGGGGGCGTTGGGAGCCGAATTCCAGGGGGAAGCGGAATTGTTTTTCGGCGGAGCAAAAGTGGCTGGATGCCACGGCTAGGGCGTTTTTGGCGAAGCCGCCGTCTATTAGCGCGCACGCGAGTGTCATGCCCTCGCCCATGGCGGAGCACGCGCCGAAGATGCCCAGATACGGGCGGTTTATGTCTCTAAGCCCAAAGGTTGAGCCTGTGGATTGGTTTAGGAGGTCGCCTGCTATTACGTAGTCGAAGTCTGTTAGGGGGATTTCGGCTTTAATTGAGGCTAGGTTTACCGCTTGGCGTGCCATCTCGCTTTCGGCTTTTTCCCACGATTCTTTGCCTGCTAGGTGGTCGTCGTGGATTTTGTCGAAGTATTTGCCCAGTGGGCCTTCCCCTTCTTTCGGGCCGACTATGCTTGCTGTGGCTATGATGTTTACTGGGTTTGACAGGAGGATGGATTGTCCGCCGCGTTTTTTAAGCATATGTTATCCTCCTAATTTTTGGATAATGTAATAAATTGTGCCCACCGCCATGGACGCCAGGGTGCCGTAAACAATCACAGGTCCTGCGATTAGGAACATTTTGGCACCCACCCCAAGGATGAAGCCCTCTTTTTTGAATTCGATTGCAGGGGCTGCCATGGCATTTGCAAAGCCTGTGATGGGCACGGACGCCCCCGCCCCTGCAAAATCCACAATATTGTCAAATATTCCAAGTCCTGTTAGCAAAACCGCGAGAAATATCAGGGTGATAGCCACATAAGCTCCTATATTTTCAGGGTTTACGCCCCAATTTTCAAGAAATGTGTGTATAACTTCTCCAATTGTGCAAATTGTGCCGCCAACAAGAAACGCCTTGAGGCAGTTAAGCCAAGTTTTTGGCTTGGGTGCTACTTTTTGAGCCATTTGGGCATAGTGTCTTTTATTCGTATTCATATTTAAGCTCCTTGTGTGAAAAAACCTGTAATAATGAAGTATAAAAGCGAGCCTGTGAGCTTGCCAAGGGCCAAAGACGCCACAAAAAGCCCCACTCCCCCTTGCACCCCTAAGCGTTTGCTCATGATTGGCAACACATTAAGTTCTTCAGCAAGTGACATCACAAGCACTCCAAAGAAAACGCCGCAAGCAAGACCCACCGCGATTGCAACGAGATTCACCGCAGGTAGCGTAATATCCAAAACCATAGTCGCTGCCCCAAAAATTCCACCCCATATAATCGCCTCCTCATATAATTTTACATGTTTTGAAGTTTTAGTTTTTGCAGCCATATGAGGCACAATGCCGATTGCGGCGATAAGTGCGTAGACTGCCCCCGAAATGGCAACGCCGCTTGCAAGCCCTAAGAATCCAGCCAAAAAGCTTCTCATTTTTCGCTCTCCTTTTGGCGGGTAAGACTTTGAATTACAGCATCATCTGAATCTGTCTCATATTTTTCCATTTCCACCTCGATGGGCGTTGGCTCTTTTGTGAATTTTTTGCCGCCAAAGTGGTTGAAAAAGCCCATTATGCCAAGGGCAAGCCCTATTGAATAAGGAATTGTGATGATATAAGGCTTTTCGACCTCTTGACCAAAAAACATCTCGTAATATTTTTTGAAAACCGTGCCTAGTTGGGCTTCGGAGTGAAACGCCATGATGGCGGTGGCAGAGCCCGCAAAAAGCACCATACACACCACGGCAATTTTAATAAACGTCCACCATTTATAGGTTTTTTGTGCCTTTTTTTTGACAATGACAGCTGTGTCCATCTCGCCAAGGTTGACCACCGCATGCCCGGGCAGGGCGGCTGAAATTGCCGCCACCACCTCAAGCACCGATATGACGTAGTTGCCAGGTTTTTTAGCACTTAAAAGCCGCACGCCTTCTGCCTGCCCTTTTAAGTCGCCGCTGGCATAAACCTCAGCCACATCACTTAAAATAACAATATCCCGCCCAACAATCTCCGCTTTTTTCTTGGGTTTAATGTAAATTTCCACATTAGTCCCTCCCAAAGTCAGTCATGAAAATAGTCTGCTCTTGTCGAAATTCAATATACGGCTTAATTTTTTCCATATTTACACTTGATTTTTTTTCTGATATGGGTTATAATGTTTAGAATACAGATGATTGGAGATTGAAATGGAAAATAAAGACAAAAAGATTGAATCCCTTGAAAAAGTCATGAGTGATACTAATGCAGTTGTGGAGAATCCAGAAGAAGCGGCGGGGGAGCCTAAATCCCTGAAAAAAGAGATTTTTTCATGGGTCAGGCTTATTGCCCTTGCGGTTTTGATTGCATTTTTTATCAATACTGTGATTATTGTAAATGCCTCTGTGCCATCAGAGTCCATGCGCCCTACAATTGAGGACCCTGCAAGGCTTATTGCCTTTCGCCTGTCCTACCTTTTTTCTGAGCCTGAGCGTTTTGACGTGATTGTTTTTAATTCCCCTGACGAGGATTCTAGAACACGGTATGTTAAGCGTGTAATTGGGCTTCCCGGGGAGAGCGTTGAAATTGTAAACGGCTTAATTTTTATTAACGGCAGCACAGAGCCCCTGGATGAGTGGTATCTTTATGAAGCACCTGCAAGCTGGTCGCTTACGCCGCATTTTTCCGTAATTCCTGAGGGACACTTTTTCGTATTGGGGGATAACCGCAATCATTCTAGAGATTCGCGCGGGCTTGGCATGAATCCATGGAACAACCTGTATGTGCCTGAGGGCAACATTATGGGACGGGCGATTTTTACGTATTTTCCGCGGATTGGCGTTATAAGATAAACAAAAAAATAAATATAAAATACTTAGGAGGTTAATCATGATTAAAAAAGACATGATTATAAGTGACATTATTGCAGTTGACCGCCGTTTGGCTATGATTTTGATGCAAAATGGTATGCACTGCTTTGGCTGTGGTGCCGCCCAGTATGAGACCCTTGAAGAAGCCTGTGCCGTCCATGGTTTAAGCCCTGAAAAAGCTGATGAAATTGTTGGGCTTATGAACCACTTTTTGGAAAATGCACCTGAAGAACAAGCAGAACCAGCATAAAACAAAAGGACGTGCAGTGCGCGTCCTTTTTTTGCAGGATGAGATGCAATAAAATGGGGTGGTAGCCGAATAACTGTAGAGCGAAGACACGTTTTGCTAGACCGAGGGGACCCCGGGTCAAGCCCGGGGTGACGGGCGGGCGGGGGGTGTCCCGTCGCAATATAGCGTCCCGTCGCAATATTTCATAGCTCTCACCGAATCTACAGGAAGTATTCCACTTTACTTATGGCATATTCTGCCAGCTCGTTTTTTGGGTCTAGGGCATTTGCCCTTTGGAAGGCTTTTTGGGCTTTTTTGAATTTGCCGCCATTAAACCTGACCACGCCCATAGTATATGAAATTGCGGATTTTACGTCTTTTCTCTGCATTTGCAAAAGTACGTGGATTGTGCCCAGAGCCGCAATGCTCATAGCGACTATGACAAATACCATGTTTTGGGTAAATACACTTGCAACCATAAGCAAAAGCCCGAACACTGCCAAATGGATTTTGACTTTCAAGGAGCCAAAGGGCAAGGTGGGCTGCCCCACGCTTTTTTCAATGCCTGATTCACGGGTGTATGCTTTGACGCGCATAAGCTCCTCAATTTCCTTGCGCTTCATGGATGCGGGCTTTTTGCGGGGCTTAGGTGCTGCAGTGGCTTTAAGCATTTCAAAGTCCGATATTTCGTTGTTTACAAGCTTAAACAGGATATGTACGGACTTTGACAGGGGCTTGCCCTTTGCCGAGCGCACCTTGGTGGAAATATTTAGTATGTAATATTCGTTTTGGCGAAATAGGTCCATGGGATTAAGGACAATCAGGTTTCTTGAGGCATCGTAGGTTATGATGGAGTTCAAAATAAAGCCTTTGGTGTCGGTGACATTCATGGTGTGTTTGGACACGGTGGTGCCGTCAAGTAGGGTGTTAAAGCGGATATACCAATAAACCGTGCCGTCAGGGTCCACGATGTTTGTGGCAATGCGGGTGCTAAGCTTTTGGTCCGTTGACGATATTTGGATATTGCCCGCATCAATTTTTGATTTTTGAATTGAATTGTGTTTGCGTCTGTCCACTTTATGCCTCCCCTTTGCCCTTTTTGCCCTATTTATGATTATATCACAATATTTTGAAAATTGCTACAAAAAGGAGAAAATATTTTGAAAGCTAATTTGTCTGAGAGATTAAAAGCGTCATTTATAAGCGATGCCAAGAGAGTGATTGGCGTGATTGAGTCCATTATCGATGGGGGCGTGCTGTGTGCACAGGAGCTTAAAGTGCTTGCAAGCCAAGCTCATGGGGTGAAGCCTGGCTTGTTTAATATTGGCAATAATGAGCTGGCAAAGAGTGCTGATACCCTTGAGGCCGCCGCGCGGGCGCAGGATGCAGAGTTTGTTAAGCAGGAAATTTATGGGTTTGTGGAGAGCTTGAAAAAGATAGTTGCAGAGCTTGAGAGGGCGGATATGCTCAAATTGCAGGTGGTCGAGGATACTGCATTTGTGAAGGCTCAGTTGCAAATAATTAAAACCGCCTGTGAGGACTTCGACGTGGAAGCTGCACAGGCGGCGATTGATAGGTTGCGCGAGGTGCCTTGTTTAGTTGAAACTTTGGAGCTTTTAAGGCAGATTGAAGACTTAATGCTCACCTCGGATTTTGATGCTATGGAAGAATTGTTATCTGCGCATCTTCACCAATAGTCAAATAATCGCGCACCGACAGGTTTTGGACAATCGTGCCCTGTGCGGTGAATGTGCCAGGGCTGACCACACGGGCATAATAGCGATAGGTACGATTATTGTTAAACCGCGAGTTGTGGTCAAAGAAGGTGACCCGCTGCCCCTCGGCGGCGGTCCATGTCCAGCCGCTGGTGCGCCCTGTTTCCATAAACCGCTGGGAGTTAGGCACATGGGCAAGTCCCGCAGGCAAAAAGTCCGTTATTTTGTAGGTTCCTTGTATGTCAAGAGCTGAATAGTTTATTGTAATTTCTACACGCACCAAATCCCCTTGGTTAAAGGTGGTTGCTGGTGTGCTCGAACTCGCTGGAAAAAACCTTCGGGTTATTGTTATGCCCGTTTCTATGGGGTCTATGTCCTCTAATGGGATGCGGTGGACGGACACTGCGCCCACCTCGCCCGTCACCGATGTGATGCCAAAAAGGTGCATGCTTTGGGCAGGGATGCGGAGAGTGTGCCCCCAGCTGGATAGGTCTATTGTGTATTCATTGCCAAAAAGTGTGTAGGTGATTGAGGCTTGTGTCCCGTCTACTCTGCCGATTTCATGGGCTATAAAGCTTATTCGCTCGATGTTTACCGTTAAATCCTCGGTGTGGTGGCGCATGGAATAGGCGTGAAGCCCTGCCCGCTCAGGCATCCCAAGCTTTGTGGCAAGTAGGGAGACTATGGATGTGGCGTTTATAATGTCGCGGTGGTGGGTGCCTGTGTAGACCCTGTAATAGCCCCCAAGTGGCTGAATGTGGGGCAGGACGCGCTCTGTGTAGATATTAGCTGCGCGGTGGGTTTCGCCAAGGGCGGCAAAGCCTAGGGCTATATAGGCTAGGTTGCGTATGGAAAGATTTGGAAGCATAGCATAACGCTCAAGCGTAAGAAGGACAGGCTGGCGCAAAAGTGCCAAGCCATACAGCGCGAGCATACGATTCTCAGCACTATTGCCCTCTAGAATGCCCCAAAGGTAGTTTGCCAATGCCGCTGTATTCACTTCATTTGCAATAAATGGAATTAGACGAACAGTCAAGCCCAAATTGCTGTCAGCATAAGGAAAAATTGCCATGCCGCCGTCACCCCGCTGAAAGTCTGCAGGTTCAAAGTCCTGAATATTGTTAAGACCAATATATGGGAAATTTTCGGCAATTAGGCGGTTTGCCTCGCGGCGTACAATTTGCCCGTCAATGCGGGTGCCGCGCACATGCCTAAGCCCCAGTAGCTCGTGCAAAAATTGCCCGCGCCCAAGGTCTGTAAATGTGATATTTGCCATGCCTTGGTTGGGAATGTCAAAAACTGTATTTGCTGTAACTTCGTAAAATACTGATGTGTCAACTGTTCTATGGGATTCTATAACTGTAAAGTTATGGCTCAGGGCGTCGGTGTAGCCGTTGGAGGCTGTGGCGTGGATAATTATGGAATCCGCTCCCTCGGCATCCTTTGTCCAAATTGGCAGATTCACCCGCTCAAAAGGTGCTGCGGTGATTGTGCGCACGTCAGCGGTCTCTGAATATCTCCAAACGTCAAATGTTATGCTCTCTGCACCTGTAAATGACGTGCCAAAGGCGTTTAAGCCAATCATAGGTGCATCGCCCACTAGGAAAATGCTGCCAAGCGAGTAATGGAGGAACATAGGCTGGGTGACAATCAGGTTTTCCACCGCATTTCCTGCGTAAAAGTCGTGGCTTATGGCGGATGCGGTGACGCGCCATGAGGTGATGTTGTCGGGCAGGCGGAAAGTGAAGGTCGCCGTGCCATCCGCCCCTGTTTGCCCTGACAAAAACACAGCAGTGTCCTCAAAAATCTCACGAAGGTGGGTTTCTTCGGAGGTTAAGGCTTGCCTAAGCATCATGGGTTCCATTTCTGCCGCCGCAGGTGCCATGTCGGCTGCCCATGCCGTGTTGGTGGCTGCCATGGCACCCCCTGTAGACATAAACACATCATCCCTGCCATCGCTGAGAAAGCCCCTGTGGGTGGCAAAATGGACATTTAGACGGGCATTAATTTGTCTGTAAAGTGCACTCAATGTATTGACATTGTAATCACGCAGAGCAAACAGAGCCTCATCAACCAGGGCAATATTTACCGCGGCTGGCTTAGGATTGCCGTGGGCATCCGTGGTCTGCACGGTAACGGTCGCCATGTCGCCTGGGCGATAGCCATCCCTGTCGGTGGTGATGGAGATGCCCATCTGGCGGCTTTCAAGGTTAAAAACCAGCCGTCTTTGCATTTGCCAGCCTGAATAATACACATGCCCGTTAAAGTGAACAGCCTGAACAGTCACATTTGGCAGATGCTTTTCATCAAAAGTGAAATTCAAAGAATTTGAGCCTACTTGATGGTAAATAATTCCATTATGCACAACGACAAATAGCACATTGCCCCGCTCAATTGGCTCAAGCCCGCGCTTTACGGTAAGCTCTACAGCGTCACCAATGTCATAAAACTCACCCCATGGGAGCGCGCCATAAAGGTGGATTTGGTTGTCCTCGGCATCCCAGTGAAACTGCGTCCAGTCCCGCCCGATAAAATTTGTGTGGGTAATGGTGCGTCCGTTGCCGTCAACTGTGGAAATGCGGACTTTATAGCTCTCACGCTCTACGTTTGGAACGGTAAAATTATGTTCAATTTCACCATCTGCATTTGTTATAAGTGTAAAGCTGTCAATCCGCTGCTCACGGCGGTTAAAGCGGTATCTGGGCACCACCCGCCGCTCAACAAAGTCATAACGCTCGCCAACGCGCTCAGGCACAAAATACACACGGTAAACTGCAGCACTCACAGTCTGAGCCGCCACAGGGCTGCACAAAAAGTCGCCAAAGTGCCGTGACGTGCCGTCATTTAGCCTGTCAAGGGTAATGTTGTGAATATTAACCAAAAGTGTGGCGTCCGCCCCGCTGCGGTGGGCGCGGGAATTTACATTAATGTCGTTGATAAAAACCCGTACACTATCCTGCTCAAAAACCATGCCAATTTCTGGAAGCGTGGCTCTAGCTTGCAAGGTCACTGCAAAATCACCTTGGGTTTGGTGGCTTGGGCGGGTGGTGGTGGCTGAAACTGAGAAATTGCCCTGGGCATCCGTGCGCCCGTGCCCCCTGCGGTCTCGCCCGCCCCAAAAATTGTATTCAATGGCAAGTTCTGGAACAGGTGTGCCTTCAAAAAACTCAGTACGCACATTAAAATTCACTTGCTCTCCAAGAAAAACAGCGTTAACATCACGTGTTACAAGCATTTGATAAGGTGGCTTAACAAAATCCTCCACCACAAACCATGTGGATGTTAAAATTTGGTTGTCGAGGTAGATGTGGAGAGAATAGCTCCCCGGGTCAAGGTGGGGAAGGCTGATTTCCCCCGCAAACATGCCGTTTGTGACTGGAAAGGATTGGCGGTGCATTACCCCGCCCCATGTGGTAATTGTGGCTTCGATATGGCGCACAGCGGCTCCCGCCTCACGTCTTTGCACAAAGCCCCAAAAATTCACCGTATCGCTCCGCTGAAACAAGCTTCGGTCAAGCTGCAAAACCGACCAATAATCGTCATTGCCTGCACTGCCAAAGCCCCAGTGCATACTGCCATGCAGCCGCGGCATTACAGGAAAAGGCGGGAAGCCAAAATGGTAGGTAGGCAAAAATACAACGCTCTCCATGCCATTATAATTCACCAAAAGCCAATTTTCGTCATGATGGTTAATAATGGCAATGCCTGAGGGGTCGATGGCAGCACCTGCCGCCGTCCCACCTGCCGCAGGCCTGCCCGTGTTCATATCATGCACCCACAAAAGCATCATTTCATCATCAGCAACCACTTGGGTAACAATATCAGTAATTTGCAAAATCATCTGCCCCACAAAGCCGCCTGTCTCAGCATTAACCAGATAAAATCCAGCCGGCAGCGGTGCTGAAAAATGGGCGAAATCCTGCCAGTCCTCGTGGGTGTGGGTAATTTGTATGTCATTAATTCTTTGCAGTCCTGCTGTATCAATCAATCTATTTTGTCTTGTAAAATGCGCCCAATGGGGCACGCTCACATGAGTAAGAACCCGCTCGATTGCCGCGTCACGCGCACCTAAGCTGTACAAAGTGAAATTAACATCAGGGCGGGGGGCGCGGTGGTCGTGGCTGACCCAAAAGTTAAAGGTCGGTGCCTCAAATGTGGGAAATTCAATGCGTTCAGGCATGTGCACCCAGGCATTCCAGTTTTGCTGTTGCGCGCTTTCAGGTGCTGTTTCAAATTGAAAGGAAATATCACTCTCAAGCAAGCCACCTGCGGCAATGGTCACAGTGTAAATTTGCCCTGCCAAAAGAGGATTTGTGGGCATAAAAATCGCAGTAGAGCCGCGAGAAATAAACCGTCCTGCGACAAATGGGTAAATGCTAAAATAATTTTCAATTGAGCCGGGATTTACCGAAAATTCAATTTCAATACCGGTATCAACAGGCACATGTGTGGCTGTATGGCTGGGCAAAGTGGCAATTATGTCAAAATGCACAGCTGTTTGGAATGCCCAAGTAATATCAGGCAAATCCGCCCTTTTAAGCGTGAAAATATATACAGAATTGGAGCTAAGAGGATGAGCAGGAATAATCAAACGCTCGCCCCCGCCCATTACCGTCACCGCAGGCGGCGGCTGGTTCTCAATATATATGCTGTAATCCATGCTAAGCTCCGTACCTGTGGCATAATGGACGCTTAAAATAAACATGCTATCCACACAAACCCCAGTCGCGCCAAACTCGGTGGGTGTCATGCTAAAGCCGTCCCGCGCAAGGGGTGCAGCCGCCACAGCTATGGGGGCAAAGCTTGGCGTGGGTCCCCCCAAATCAAGGGCAGGTGCAAGCCCCAATGTCAATATAAATGCCAAACAAAAGGCAACAGCTCTTTTCAAAATGTTCACAAAATTCACAAAACACACATCCTCTCAAATTTTTCTGTCAACCCGCACTCATGCCCGTCACCCCGCACTTGACACGGGTCATCTTTACCTTTAAGACGCATGTTTTCTCAAAAAAGTTTCACTGTTATTCCAAAAAATCTCTTGTAATTTTCCTTCAGATATGTTAGAATTAGCAAAAATATACAGACTTTAGGAGGAAGCATGATGAACAGTCAAGGGAGTTTTGTAGAAGTTGAAGCTATGCCGTCACTGGCTCCGGGGGAGCCTCATTTGGCTTGTGTGCTGCTGGTGGACACATCAGGCTCTATGACGGGCGCACCCATTAACAGCCTTAACGCCGCTTTGCAAAGGTTTAAGGAAAATGTGTCTATGGACGAAATGGCTCAAAAGCGTGTGGACGTGGCTATTGTGGAGTTTAACAGCACGACCAGAGTTGTGCAGCCCTTTACGCCTATTTTGAAAATGAACCCGCCCATCTTGCAGACAACAGGCATGACCGCCATGGGTGCCGGCATTGAGCTTGCCATTGACATTGCAAAAGAAAAAAACCGAATTTATATTGAGCAGGGCACGCCTGTATTTAAGCCATGGATATTTATGATTACAGACGGTGCGCCAACAGATGACATTACAAGAGCAGCTGAAAGAATTAGAGAAGAAGAAGGCAAAGGAACCCATGGAAAGCTGAAGTTCTTCGCCCTTGGGGTGCCTGGGTATTCGCCTGACGTGCTGCAGGAGTTGACAAGGCATCAAGGGGAGCACCCAAGAATTATGGAGCTGACAGATACTGATTTTAGCGGGATTTTTAACTGGCTTAGCCAAAGCATGGTGGCTATTTCTGTCAGCCGCATTGGCGACCAGGTGCAGCTTCCAAATTTGCCTGACAATGCGAGAGTTGTGCCTGCGGGCTGGGGCAGCTAGTGGAGGTTAATATGATTTTGGCATATGGATTTTCATTAGACGGTCCGCCCAAAGAGCGTGAAGCCGATAACCAGGATGATTTTTATTTTGGTGAAATTGGAGGGGGCGTTTATTTGGCTGTTGTTGCTGATGGGGTTGGGTCTAGCAAACATTCGGATGTTGCTGCAAATATGGCTGTTATGGAAGTCAAAAATATTTGCGAGGAAGGCTTTGGGCCCGGTGGCGAGGGCTGCGATTTTGTAGATTTGCTTAAAAATGCTTTTGAGCAGGCAGAATTAGCCATTGACAAATATGCCCTTGAAAAAGAGCACCCAATATCACATTACGACACCACTTTGACAGCGGCAATTTATGATGGAAAGACTGTCACATACGGGCATTGCGGCGATGGCGGCATTATTGGATTGACAACAGAAGGTGACTACATAAAAATCACTGAGCCTCAAAAAAAAGAGGGAATATATGTTGTGCCTTTGAGAAGCCGTGACGAGTGGGAGTTTGGGCAGCTAGAAGATGAATTTGCCAGCGTGCTTTTGGCGACCGACGGGGTTTATGATGTGTTTTTTCCCTATCTTTTGCGCGAGCTGCCAACCCCAGTCCACGTGCCCCTTGCTGAATATTTTATGAATAATTATGGACTTAAAGCAACAAAAAAGCGAATACAAATAATTGAAGGCGAAAGAAAAGCCTTTTTGGAGAGCCCTGCTTGCGCGTCCATTGCTGATGATAAAACCATAGTAGTTTTAATTAATGCAGATGTGGTGCCCACGCGTAAAGAGGCGGATTTTTATGCCGAGCCTGATTGGGCAAGCCTTAAAAATGAATGGGATGAGCGTCAGGAAAAATGGAGCAAAGAGCAGCAAAAACGCTGGAACGAGGAATAAGGGGGTGCGAGGGTGAGTAATTATTTTGGAAGCAGTAAAAAACAATACTCCCTTGATATTGCAAATCCTCTTAATTCTACTGGTGGAGAAGGCATAATTTATAATGTTAATGGCAGCCCGAATTTGGTTGCCAAGCTTTACAGACCCAATAAAGTCACTGCTTCTCGTGAGAAAAAACTGCTGCATATGGTCAGCCACCCGCCAAGCCAAGAGGCTGTGGACAACATCGCATGGCCTCAGGATGTGCTGTATACCGGGTCAGGGCAATTTGCCGGCTTTATAATGCGAAAGCTTACAATTGGCGAAGATTTGAATGTGATGTATGAATATGGTGCCGGGGCAAAATATCCCATGCCTTTAAGCCATAAAATAACCATTGCAATGAACCTTTGCTGGGTGCTGGAGCATGTACATTCTGCTGGTGCAAACAGAGGGGACATTGTGGTTGGCGATTTTAATCCCAAAAACATTTCTGTTGCACCTATTGGAAATAAGGCTGGTTTTATCACCTTTTTGGACACTGACTCATATCATATTGGAAATGGCCAGTATAGGTGCGAGGTCGCCATGCCTGAATACATTCCCCAAGAAATCCAAAAAAAGATGAGGGGCGGCGGTAACCTCGCCACCGCCACGCTGCCCACCTTTAGCTTAGAAACTGATAATTTTGCACTTGCAATACATATTTTCCAATTGCTAATGAATGGGACGCACCCGTTTACCTGCAGAATACCAAAGCCCACAGCATCTGTGGTAGCACCCCAGCCAATTGACAATATCGAAAATGGCGTGTTTCCTTTTTTGAATCCTGAGCGAGGGACGGATATTCCAAAGTTTGCACCGCCCATTTCGATTTTAACAAATGAATTGCAGAGCCTGTTTCGCCGTGCTTTTGTGGATGGGCATAAAAATCCCGGTCTTAGACCAAAGCCTGCCGAATTTTTTAAAGCCTTAGAAGGTATGAAAACAAAACTTTCAAGATGCGGCAAGGACAAAAACCATGAATATTTGAACACGCTTTCCAAATGCCCTTGGTGCCAAGTTGACGAGAATATGGCACCTAAAAGGCCGGTTATGCCGGCAGGCGGGCAAATTCCTTTGGGGGGCGGTGCGGTTGTAAGACCGCCAACACAGCCTTGGCAGACGCCTTTGGCTAGGCAAAGGCGAAGACAAAGGCGCAGAAGATTTGTGCTAGCGGTACTAATTATTATTGTCATAGGCATTTTAGGGCTTATTGCAATGGAGGAGCTGTTTGATATTGATATATTTTTTGAGCCGCCCCCTGCCATATATACGCCTACTTTGCCCCAGCCGCAAACAGTCACGCCTGCACTCACGCCTTCGCCCACAGCCCCAGAGACTGTAACCACGGCTCCGGTGCCTGCCGCAACCCCGACCACGCCCCAACAAGCCACACCTGCCCCGCCAGTTGCCGATTTGCCCCCCGACCCACCACCAACTGAACCTGAAACTGACCCACCAACTGAACCTGAAACCGAACCTGAAACCGAACCTGAAATAACAGCAGCCCCGCCCCCAGAAATTGATTTGGGCGGCTGGACACCGCCCCAAGAAGACGCGCCCCCTGTTATTGACCTAGGGGACTTTACGCCCCCTGCCGACGTGGAGGAGGAGCCAGCACCGCCAGTAATTGACCTAGGCGGAAATTAACTATCCGCCCCCGTCACCCCGCGCTTGACGCGGGGTCCCCTCAAGATAGCCGAGTGAATAAGTCGCGTATAGGCACTTGGCTAAACCGAGGGGACCCCGCGTCAAGCGCGGGGTGACGGGTGGGGGCGCGGGGTGACAGACGAGTGACGAGTGGCTTTTGAAAACAAAATTTTAAGGAGAGAAGGAGAGATTAAAATGAAAAAATTATTCAAGCGATTTTTTACAGTCATTTTAGCTTTGCTTATGGTTTTTAGTGCTGTGCCTGTTTTGGCAAACCAGCAGACCATAAGAATCGAAGCAAACGGAAACATTTTGCATTTTGAGCCGCCGCTGCGCATTGTGTCAGGCTGGATAATCGCGCCAATCAGGCCTGTTGCCGAGGCGGTTGGGGCTACCGTAAACTGGAATCCATACACTTGGACCGCCACGGTTATACATAATAACACAGCAGTAGCCATGCAAATTGACAACACCAGCATGGCAGTGATGAATATTTCTGCCGGCACGCAACAAACCGTCACCTTGGAGGTTGCCCCTAGAATTTATGACGGCTTTACATTTTTGCCCATTGAGGCGGCAGCCAGAGCTTTAGGTTTGAATGTAAATTGGGATGAAGGTGCCAGAATACTGCGTATTAATTCACCTGACTTTGTGCCATCTTTGTCCATTGAGGAGTATTTGGGCATTGCTGCCCCAGACCAAGCCCTTTTCGAGTTACAAAATGTATTAGGTCGCGATATTGAGTCTTTCAGAACAACCAATATGCAGGCATTTTCAAGGACCAACCTCGGAATGATGATGGGTGCTGAATATGAATATGGGTTTCGCAACACCCATAATACGGGCTCGGTTTATTTCAATTTAGGGGGACAATGGGCGACCTTGTCGGGATTATTTGGTCCGCTGGATAACGTTAGGACAGGCGCGTCTACAACGTTGACAATTAGGGGTGATGGCAGAGTTTTAGGTACATTTGAAGTTGTCGCCAACGACCCTGTTCAAACTTTTACTGTAAATGTGGCGGGGGTGACCCAGCTAATATTCACTTATTCGACGGACCACTGGAATAGCCATCATAATTTTGCTGTAGCCAATGTTGTAGTGTCACAAAGCACTAGCGCGCCCACCCGCCTAAACACTCCTATTGGAAATTTTGAAGAAACAATAACTTTAGGCAATCAGGTCAGAGCATACCGCTTGGCTCAAACACAGGCGTTTTCCCGCCAAGCCCCAGGTCTTGTCATGGGAGCGGAATATGAATACGGCTTTCGCAATACTCACAATACAGGCTCTGCATATTTTAACATAAACAACAGATATACCGTAATGACGGGGGTATTTGCACCTTTGGACAATGTTAGGTCGGGGGCATCTACAACATTGACAATCAGGGGCGATGGCAGAGTTTTGGCGACTTTTGATGTTGTGGCAAATGACCCTGCCCGAACTTTTTCGGTAGATGTTACAGGAGTTTCCCAATTGATATTCACCTACTCGACAGACCACTGGAATAGCCATCACAATTTTGCTGTAGCTAATGTGGTGCTGACCAGAGGCGGCGGCGCATCAGCTCAAATCAACCAGCCTCCTTTGCCTCCTCAAAGCACAGAAGTGGTGCTGGGTCGGGATATGCGTGCATTTAGACTGACTAATGCACAAGAATTTACAAGAAACTCACCTGGCACTATCATGGGTGTTGAGCATGAAAATGGTTTTCGCAACACTCACAATACAGGCTCGGCATATTTTAACTTAAATAATAGGCATACAGCCATGACAGGCTCATTTGGACCGCTAGATAATGTTAGGTCAGGGGCTTCTACAACGCTGACAATCAGAGGTGACGGAAGAACCTTAGCAACTTTTGAAGTTTCAGCAAGTGACCCTTTGAGAAATTTTACCGTAGATGTTACTGGTGTTACCCAGCTAATATTCACTTATTCCACGGACCACTGGAATAGCCATCACAATTTTGCTGTAGTGAATGCTGTCTTGAGGTAGGGGAGGGCGAAGATGAGCAATCAAAATGATAGAGGTGGCGGATTTTTGTTATGGGGCATCAACTTTGTGTCCTCAAAAATCCGCAACCGCAAAATCAAGAAATTTAACACACAAGCAAGGGGTGTTAGCCAATATGCTAATGTTACAACGGATTTTTTGTTGCCTGCACAGTCCTATCAGGACAATATAATTGTTTCAGGTGGCAGCGGGGCTGACAGGCTGAAGTTTTGTGAGAAAATTTTGCAAAATGCCCGCGGACATCACCGCCCTGTGGTTGTGCTCACTTCAGGCAATATTAGCTTGGAAAACATAATATTGCAAAATGGACTTGGCATGGTAGCCAGCAGAAGCAGGCGGATTTATGATGCCTTTACATTCCTTGAGCTTTCAGACATTTACCAGGTGGTGCTTGCCTCAGGCTCCCAAAAATACGGCATAAGCCCCACAGGGCGGTATATTTTGCAGATTGTATATGATATTTTGCAAGCGCAAAATTTACGTCCCTACTTTGCAAATTTTGCGAGTTTCACATATCATCAAATACCTGAGAGGATTAATGACTGTCTTTTGCGAGGGCTAATCACCCAAACAAAAGCGGACGAATTGAGTAATCTTTTTGCAATGGGCAAGTCTGAGCTTGCAAAAATTGATGCCTTTTTTCATGATGCGAGCTCGCAAATGGCGCATATAGCAGAGACTAGCCCAAACAGTGCCGGGGCGTCAAGTGCCCTGTCTGCAATATGGAACAAACAAACAATTCTGATTGATGTAGGCAGCTTGTCAAGCTCTATTTTGCTAGAGTCTGTTGCAAGCACCCTGCTTACTGCTGTGCAAAAGGGGCTTGAGTTTTCGCTATTGGTTGACAACATCCCCGCCCCAAGCGGCAGCCCGCTACAAAACATTTTAGGGCAAAATTCCAAAAATAACAATATCATTTGCGCAGATGACGCCTTCATAATGCTTGGCAGTGACGAGAGGGCTTTTTCAAGCATTGTGGGGCTTACTGATAAGACAATACTGCTTTCTCACAGCTCCAACATTAGCTCTGAAATGTGGTCAAGGCATATTGGGGATTACGAAAAAATCGACACATCCCAAAGCAGGGGCGGCGGGTGGTTCCAAAGCAGCAGATGGGGCTATGTGTCAAACCAGTCCCAAACAGAAACTCTAAAAAGAGAACAAAAAATCAAACCTGAAGAAATAAACCGCCTGGGACAAAGCCAGGTTGTCGCTTATGATAGCCAAGAAGGTGTCCTTATACAGGCAAATGTGATTTAATCGGACAAAAACCAATTACTCTAATATACTTGATAAATCCGCCAAATTTATATCGCCACTTTTGTACCTTGGCTTGTCGCTGATAAAATCACCACGTTTGGCAAGAAAAATTTCGCGGCTTGATAAACCAAACCCAAAATCAAAGTTCTCCAAAATATTCATGCCAAGGACTTCAGACACTCTGACCCCATCATCAACTGGGGTGGCGATTATCACGTCCTTAATCTCGTAGCCGCAAAAATTTTATTGCCTCTTAGCTTGAAATTACCTTTATTTGGGTAATATATACCGCTATTTGACATACTCCACCTCACTAAACCCAAATACATTCCACTCATCTTTTAATAATGAAAAGTGCATGTAGCTATTATAATCAAGATTGTCCCGAAATTCGTGATAAATGCCAGTTTCGTAACCATCCCAAGGGCTATCAGCAACAACAACAGGGATTGCGGACGCGAATGGTGAATATAGTTCGCCCTCTAAATCAACCAAAAATATCCACTTGCCGTCAAACTTCTGCCTTATTTCATCTCTTGTCATACGCTGTTTATTTTCTAATATTTCATACATAAAATCACCTCAAGTCTATTATAGTCCATAGCTGATATGTTGTCAAGAACGCAAAAATCCCCGCCCGATTGAGCAGGGATTTTTATCTTAAAATTCTGGCAGAATAATTTCAACTTCTTGAGAAGTACCAAGTCTAAAAAATGCTTTGATTACTTTTTCGATAGAAGTTTTAAGGTCGTGGCGGGCGGCTGAGGTGGCGGTTAGGATTGGGACGGAGGTGAAGTATTTTCCGTCAATGTAGATGCGCCCTTCGCCCACTTGGGTGCCCGCCTCAACAGGGGCTGGCATTTGGTATGGAAAGTGGGGGTCAAGCACTATGTCCTCACCGCTTTTGTTTATGGGCAGGGTTATTGCGCCGCCATAGAACAGGGCGACCATAGGGGTGCGGGTGCGGGTGATGTTTAGCGTGCCCGCGTCTTGACCTGCCGTCACAATTTCGAGCATCTCAAAGTTTGCAAAGCCATAGTCCATCAGCCTTTTGGTGTCAACCCATTTTTGCTCCCTGCCTTTGTTGCCCCAGCCGCTGGCAAGCACGACGGAAATCAGCTGCATGTCACCGCGGCGCACAGCCCCCACAAAGCAGTGCCCCGCCTTATTGGTAAAGCCCGTTTTTACGCCAATCGCGCCCGCGTATTCGTTAAGCAAACGGTTTTTGTTGGTTATATTGTAAGTTCGTTTATTGCTAACGGTTATAAATTCTGGCGTGCCGATAAGTGTGACAAAATCAGGATTCTGGAGGGCATAGCGGGCAATAAGTGCCATATCGTAGGCTGTGGAGTAGTGGTTGTCCGTGTCCAGCCCGCTGGCGGTCTCAAATGTGGTGTTAATGGCACCGATTGAGTGTGCTCTAGCGGTCATAATAGCGCAAAATTCCTCGACAGAGCCGCCCACATGCTCCGCAATAGCCACAGCCGCGTCATTTGACGATTGCAGCATCAATGCGTACAAAAGCCCGCGCAAAGGAATCTCCTCGCCCACACTCAAATCCATCTTCACCCTTGGAGCCGCCGCCGCTCGCTTGCTCACAGTGACAATATCATCCAAATTCGCCTGCTCAAGGACAATCATTGCGGTCATAATCTTAGTTGTGCTCGCCATTGCAAGGCTTTGGCAACTATTTTTTTCCCAAAGAACGCGCCCCGAATCCATCTCAATCAGCACCGCCCCGGTCGCCTCCACATTAGGGCTTGCAGCCGCAATTGCCCACAGTGCACAAGTAAGCATAAACACTTTCATCTAGACCAACTCCATTCATTTTGCCTTAGAATTAAACACCAAAGAAGCCACAAAAGACATGAGAACCGCCCCCATAATCCCAGGAGCAGCAATTTTCAAGCCCCCTGTCAAAATGCCCAAAATGCCATAGCCATCAACCCCAGCCTTAACGCCCTTTGCCAAAAGATTTCCGAAGCCGACAATGGGTACACCCGCCCCAGCCCCGGCAAATTCGACCAAGCGGGGATACAGCCCGACCCCCCCAAGCACCACGCCTGCCACAACAAACAAAACCATAACCCGCGCAGATGTAAGCTTGGTCCTGTCAATCAAAATCTGCCCAATAACGCATATTAAGCCACCCACCAAAAATGCCCATAAAAACTGCATGCCATCACCCTTTAACCCTCTCTATCGCCACACCATGGGCAATCCCGGGAATGCTCTCCCCCTGCTGTACGCTAACAGGCGACATCAAAGCCCCCGTAGGCACAAACAAAATTCTCTCAAGCTCGCCAGCCTTCAATTTCTCATAATAATACCCAGCAAACACCACCCCGCTGCACCCGCAGCCGCTGCCCCCATTAAGCGTCCCCTGAATATCCCTATCAAAAATCTCAATTCCGCAATCCCGATGCCTCGAAGCAATATCAAACCCCTCACGCGCCACAAGCTCCACACAAAGCTCAGAACCCGCATAGCCCAAATCCCCAGTAACCACCAAATCATAATCCCGAGGCGTCCTCCCCAAATCCCGAAAATGCGCCGCAATCGTGTCCGCCGCCGCACCCGCCATAGCCGCACCCATGTACGTAGGATA
>Ga0209755_10001177_pt1 | contig 42643 bp, 46 predicted proteins | sample TergutCo191P1_FD_187301 | JGI IMG/M metagenome (GOLD analysis project Ga0209755, IMG submission 187301) | Cornitermes sp. P1 segment gut microbial communities from Petit-Saut dam, French Guiana - Co191P1 (SPAdes) (version 2) | ecosystem: Host-associated > Arthropoda: Insects > Digestive system... | reverse complement strand
TGCGAAAATGCTTTTCGCGCCCATGGCTCGGGAAAGCTCGTAGCCCCATACTATGCCGCCTATGGCGGGTGCTAGGACGATGTCTACCTTTTCGCCCGCAAAGCCTTGGGCTACTATCTTGGCGAGTTCTTCTGTGTACTGAGGAAATTGCAACACGCGGGCGCATTGCATGTACTGCTCGCCGTGGCGTCCCGATGTGTATAAAAAGTGGCCGTTTAACAACGCGTCGGCTTTTGCCAGGATTTCTTCTGCTCTGGTCATTCTATTATCCCCTTTATTTGGCTTAGATTTTTTATTTTTTGATTTTGCATGTAAGCGACAAGACCGTCCAATATGTCCGTGACTACGCGAGGGTTTGTGAAGTTGGCTGTGCCTACGGATACCGCCGTTGCACCCGCCATTATGAATTCTATCGCGTCCTCCCATGTGGCTGCGCCGCCTGTGCCTATTATGGGGAGCGTGGTGACTTTTGATACTTGGTAGACCATTCTGACGGCGACAGGTTTTATTGCGGGGCCTGATAGACCGCCTATTTTATTGCCCAAAATGGGCTTTTTTTTGTGGATGTCAATTTTCATGCCGAGGAGAGTGTTTATTAGGCATAGGGCGTCTGCTCCGCCCGCTTCGGCAGCTTTGGCTATTAATGTGATGTCGGTTACGTTTGGGCTTAGCTTAACAATAAGTGGGGTGGCTGTAGCGCGTTTTACTGCGCGGGTTACTTCTTCGGCCATTTTGGGGTCTGTTCCCATTGCCATGCCGCCCGCTTTTACGTTTGGACAGGAAATGTTTAGCTCAAAGAAATGGACGCCTTCCACACCTTCGAAGTCGCGGGCTACGGCTACGTAGTCTTCTACCGTGCGGCCGCATAGGTTTACTATTACTTTTGTGTCGAGTGTGCGAAGGAATGGCAGGTCTTTTTCTATGAAGGCTTTTGCGCCCGGGTTTTGCAAGCCTACTGCGTTTAGGATTCCGCCGTGGGTTTCGGCTATGCGGGGGGGCGGGTTTCCCAGCCACGGCTCGTGGGATACGCCTTTTACCGTGATTGCGCCAAGGCGGGAAAGGTCGTTAAATTGTGCGTACTCCTGCCCACTCCCGAATGTACCCGACGCGGTGACGATTGGGCTTTTTAAGGTTATGCCTGCTATGCTTACGGTAGTGTCTATCATTGCGGGAACACCTCCTTTGCGTCAAATACGGGGCCTTCGCAGCATACGCGGGTGTATTGCGCCCCTGCTTTTATTACGCAACCTACACATGTGCCTATGCCACAGGCCATACGCTGCTCCATGGAGACTTGGGTGGGCGTGGAAGTGCGGGCGGTTAGAGCGGCGAGGGCGCGAAGCATTGGCTCGGGGCCGCATGAGAAGATTTGGTCGTAGTTTTGCGAGGCGATTAGGTCTGTGATGAAGCCTTTGTGGGCGTTGTCGTCTGTGCCGTTTTCTAATGCGATGTGGACTTCGCCGTTGTTTAGGGCGCGGAATTCTTCCGCGAGGATTGGCGTGGTACGGAAGCCCAGATATATGTCGGCGGAGATTTTGGCTTGAGCCAGGGTTTTTGCGAGGTAGTATAAGGGAGGAGTGCCGATTCCGCCGCCCACAAGTGCGGCTTTTTTTGTGTCGGGGGCTATGGTGAAGCCGTTGCCCAACGGAGCCAGGATTTTTATTTCTTGCTGTGGTTGCATTTGGGATAGGGCTTTTGTGCCTTTGCCTACTACTTGGTAGATGATTTCGATTTCGTCGTCGTTTGCGTCGTATATGCTTATCGGACGCGGCAGGAGTAGCTCGCCTTTGTCTAAATACACCATTATGAATTGCCCCGACTTTGCATTTTTTGCAGCGTCCGGAGCAATGATTTTCATGGCATAAATATCGGGGGAAATGCAGTGATTGTCACGGATTTCAGCTTCCGCCCAAAACATCTTTTTCATAACAGCCTCCATTCAAGTAGGGGTTATGGCGACCCCTACATGTAAGCCTCTAAATCTTTTTTCATTTCCAAGACTGCTTCTCGGGCGGCTTTTGCGAAATTTTTTTCCACCGTGGCAAATTTCCCCGATTGGTACGCACCTGTTATTCCGCGTGAACTATTTACTATCGCGCCGTAACGCTCGCCGTCCCATAGGCCTGCGAGGTCTTTTCCGTTGCCGCCTTGCGCACCATAGCCCGGGATTAAAAAGAAAGTATGCGGCATGGATTTGCGAAGCGTTAAGGCTTCTTGCGGGTGGGTCGCGCCCACTACCGCGCCTATCGCGCTGTAGCCCATCTCGCCGATGAGCGGCTCGCCCCATTTGCTCACAAGTCCGCCCACTTGCTCATATAGGGGTTGCCCGTTTTGCATAAGAAGGTCTTGGATGTCTTTGCTGGCCTTGTTAGACGTCTTCACAAGAACAAACAGCCCTTTATCATATTTTTTGCAATCAGAAAGGTATGGCTCCACAGAATCATAACCCATGTACGGGTTTATCGTAACATAGTTTGCCGTGTGCGTAACGGCGATTTCGCCCGCTATATTCACTTGCCCCAAGTGGATTTCCGAATACGCCTCGGCGGTACTGGCTATGTCTCCGCGTTTTATGTCACCGATTACAAAGAGGCGTTTACTTTGGGCATACTCTATCGTGCGGAAATAACATTCCAACCCTGCCGCGCCATACTGCTCGTACATGGCTATTTGAGGCTTTACTGCGGGAACAAGGTCGTGGATTTCGTCAATTATCCCCTTATTAAAAGCAAAGAAAATATCTGCCACAGCCTGCATGGTTTTGCCCTGCTCGGCAAAAATTACTTCCTTCATATACTCCGGAATCTGCCCCAATCGCGGGTCCAATCCTACAACTATAGGCGCACGTGTTTCTTGAATTTTTTTGATTAGGCGGTCTGTTAGCATTTTTAAACCTTCTTTCTTAAAGATTAAAACCGGGGGGTGCGTATACTATCGCTCCGTTTAGTATCGTGTATTCCACCTTGCCGGTTACGGCGCGGCCGTGGAAGGGGGTGTTTTTGCTTTGGCTTTTGAAGGTGTTTTTGTCGATGTTGTGGGTTGCGGTGGGGTTTATTATTGTTATGTCTGCCGGTGCGCCTTCGGAGAGAGTGCCTGCTCCTTGGGATAGGTTTAGGATTTTTGCGGGGTTTATTGTTAGGGTTGATATCATTTGTGATGGTGTTAGGATTTTTGTGTTTACAAGCTCGGTGATGGCTAGAGGGATGGCGGTTTCTAGGCCTATTATGCCGTTCATTGCATTTTTGAAGGGGGTTTTTTCATCGGCGTGGTGTGGGGCGTGGTCGGTGGCTATTACTGTTATTGTGCCGTCTTTTAGTGCGTTTTGGATGGCTTGGCGGTCGGCGGGAGAACGTAGGGGGGGAGCCATTTTGTAGTTTGCGGCGTCGGGGTTTTCTCGGGGGGGCATGTCCTCTTGCGTTAGTGTGAAGTGGTGCGGAGTTACCTCTGCGGTTACGGCTTGTCCTGCTTTTTGGGCTTGTCGGACTAGTTCTACTGCGTGTGCGGTGCTTACGTGACATATGTGTAAAGGGACGCCTGCCGCTTTTGCTAGGATTATGTCGCGGGCTATTATTATTTCTTCGGCTTCGTTGCCTGTTAGGCGGGTGTCTTCGCAGTGTGTCAAGATGGGGAGGTTTAGGGCTTTGGCGCGGTGCATTGCTTCTTTGTATAGGGCGGGGTTTTCTACGGTTTTGCCGTCGTCGCTTATTGCTACTATGCCTGCGGATTTCATCGCGGCAAAGTCGGAGAGTTCTTCCCCTGCAAGGTTTTTTGTTATGCTTCCGATGGGGATTACACGGGCTGTGGCTTCTTTTTCTGCTGTGGCTTTGATGTATTTTACGGTTTCCGCGCTGTCGCAAGTTGGTGTGGTGTTTGGCATGGCGCATACGGTCGTAAAGCCACCCGCTGCCGCTGCTGCTGTGCCTGTTTTTATTGTCTCTTTGTGAAGTTGGCCGGGGTCGCGCAGATGTACGTGCATGTCGATTAGGCCGGGGACTACCCACATGCCGGTAGCGTCTATCACTGTGTCGCCAGGCTCGGGTAAAATCCCGCCCGCGCCTTGTACCGAGTGGATTTGTGAGCTTCGTACCAAAACATCTATTTGCTCGTCTATGTTGTTTGCAGGGTCTATTACGCGTCCGTTTTTAATTAAAATTCTCATAAAAAAAGCACAAACGATTTTTTCGTTCGCGCCTCCTTTCTTTTCCGTTTTTCCTTTAGGAAAAGTTTAGCATTTTGGCGCGGTAATGTCAAAGCAAAATTCAACTGACGATAATTTATCGTCGGTTGAATTTTGTTCGAATATTTTGATTGACAACATATGTTCGCTGATGATATATTTTCCACATTACGAAAAACAAAGGAGCGATTCACATGACAAACAGCCGTAATATCTCCGACCTGCACCCCGTCGTCGCACGTGGCTGCCGCGAGCTTATTAAACGCATGAAGGCAGCGGGCTTCCCTGCTGTGGGCGTTTCTGCCACTTTCCGCTGTCACGACAAGCAAAATAAGCTATTCGCACAAGGGCGTTCTTCCCCGGGCAATATCGTCACTAACGCACGCGGCGGCCAGTCTTGGCATAACTGGCGGCTTGCGTTCGATATCTTCCAAAACATACGCGGTAAGGAATGGAGCGACCCGCGCTTCTTTGATACGGCGGGCAAAATATGGGAGCAAATGGGAGGAGAATGGGGCGGTAGCTGGACACGCTTTGTGGACAGGCCTCATTTCCAGTTTACAAACGGCGCGACAATCGCGCAGCTACAAGCGGGACATATCATCCCGCAAAACGCAGTAATGCCATGGGAGGAGGATGAGACAGAAATGACATTCCGCACAGTAGACGAAATGCCCGAATGGGCACAACCGGGCATACAACAACTAATCGACCTACGCGTACTAAGCGGCCGCACGCCCGAAAACCTTGACCTCGACGAAAACATGATGCGGATTTTGCTTATAGTCCGTAATATGTTTGACCGAGCAGGATTGCTGGAGAGCATGTAATGTGATATAATATAGGGTAGTGCGTGTTAAAATAAGGAGGCCATGCTTATGAAAGCAAACAAAAATTATCAAAACTTACAAGACAGTTATCTTTTTGCCACCATCGGCCAAAAGGTAAAAGCGTATTCGGAAGCAAACTCGGACAAAAAAATAATCCGTATGGGAATCGGGGATGTGACGTTGCCGCTAGCCCCTGCGGTGGTAGCGGCCATGCAAAAAGCGGTAGCAGAAATGGGCGAACCGGAAACTTTCCGAGGCTACGGAGACTATTACGGCTGTGATTTTTTACGCACCGCCATTTCCGATTATTATAAAAAGAAAGACGCAAAAATTTCCCACGAGGAAGTATTTGTAAGCGACGGCGCGAAATGCGATGTATCAAACATCCTCGACATTTTTGCTACGGGAAGCGTGGCACTTGTCCCCGACCCCGTTTACCCCGTATATGTGGACACAAATATAATGGCAGGAAACAAAATAATTTACGCCCCCGGCAATGAAGAAAACAACTTCCTGCCAATGCCCGACGAAGGCGTAAAATGCGATATAATTTACATCTGCTCACCAAACAACCCCACAGGCGCGGTATATAACAAAGAGCAACTGCAAAAATGGGTAAACTACGCTATCGCCCAAGACGCAATAATCCTATATGACAGCGCGTACGAAGCATTTATAACAGATGACCTGCCAACGACGATTTTCCAAATAGAAGGCGCGGAAAAATGCGCAATAGAAATAGGCTCACTCTCCAAAACCGCAGGCTTTACAGGCACACGCTGTGGCTATGCAATCATACCAAGCACTCTGGAGCGCGACGGTATGAACTTGCATAAAATGTGGTGCAGACGCCAAGCTACAAAATACAACGCCCTGCCCTACATCATCCAACGCGGCGCGGAAGCCGCCTTCCTGCCGGAAGGCCTTGCTCAAAACAAAAAAAATATCGAATACTACATGCAAAACGCAAAGCTACTATCGGCCACCCTAGACGAGCTTGGAATATGGTACAGCGGTGGAAAAAACGCCCCCTATGTATGGCTAAAATGCCCCGACGGGCTAAAAAGCTGGGATTTCTTCGACATGCTGATTGAGAAGGCCAATGTCGTAGGCACACCGGGCGCGGGCTTTGGCTCACAGGGCGAGGGATTCTTCCGCCTGTCCGCCTTCGGCAGTAAGGAAAATACCACAGAAGCCATGGAGCGTGTTAAAAAATTCTTGAAATAATGTAAAAATATAGGTATTATTAACGGGCTGTTCACTTGGACAGCCCTTTTAATTATTTCATAGGAGTGAATCAAACAATGGAAAAAGGAAATCTATCAATCCACAGCGAGAATATTTTACCCATCATCAAAAAATGGCTGTATTCCGACATGGATATTTTTGCGCGAGAATTAGTATCCAACGGCTCAGACGCGATTACCAAGCTAAAAAAGCTGGCAGACATGGGCGACGCGAGCCTTCCCGACGACGAGGAGTTTTTTGTAAAGGTGTGGGTGGATAAGCCTAACAAACAGATTATTTTCGAGGATAACGGCATAGGCATGACTGCCGACGAGATAAAGGAGTATATCAACCAAATTGCGTTTTCCGGCGCAAACGCCTTTATCGAAAAATACAAGGATAAAACCGATACCGCGGGTGATATCATAGGCCATTTTGGGCTGGGCTTTTACTCGGCGTTTATGGTAAGCGACCGCGTACAAATCGACAGCCTTTCTTATAAGGAAGACGCAGAAGCCACTCGCTGGGAATGCGAAGGCGGCATAGAATACTCCATGAGCGACGGCGACAAAACCACCAGAGGCACAAAAATCACGCTGTTTGTAAGTGAAAGCGGCGAGGAATTCCTTGAAGTATACAAGCTCCGCAGCATTCTTACTAAGTATTGCGGCTTTATTCCCGTACCCATTTACATCACCGACGTTAACGAGGAAGTAAAAGAAGACGCCGAGCCGCCCACTCCCATCAACGATACCTCACCCCTATGGCTAAAGCCCGCAAATGAGTGTACCGACGAGGAGTACAAGGAATTTTATCATAAGGTTTTCACCGATTTTAACGAACCATTGTTTTGGATTCACCTAAACATGGATTATCCCTTCCGCTTGAAGGGGATTTTGTACTTCCCAAAAATGAAACACGACCTGGAGTATATCGAGGGGCAGGTTAAACTATTTAACAACCAAGTTTTTGTCGCTGATAATATAAAGGAAGTTATCCCGGAATATCTGCTTCTGCTCAAGGGCGTAATGGACTGCCCCGACCTTCCGCTAAACGTGTCGCGCAGCTTTTTGCAAAACGACGCCACGGTTAAAAAAATGAGTGGGTATATCTCGCGCAAGGTTGCCGACAAGCTTAACGGTCTGTTTAAAAAAGACCGCGAGGCGTACAACGGTTACTGGGACGATATCGCACCGTTTATCAAATACGGCTGCATAAAGGAGCGCGAGCTTTACGACAAAATAAAAGGCAGCGTCCTGTACAAAATCACGGAGGGCGAGTACCAAACACTGGAAGAATTCACTGCAAACCTGCCCGAGCCGGCTCCCGCCGAAGGCGAAAACCCACCACCCCCAAGAAAAACCGTGTACTATGTATCAAACGAGCAACTGCAATCGCAGTATATCCAGATGTTCAAGGAACAGGGGCTTGCGGCGGTGCTTTTGGCCACAAACCTCGACACGCCCTTTGTGAGCTATTTGGAATCCTACGAGCCGACGGTAAAATTCACAAGAATCGACTCCGATATCACCGACGCATTAAAAGAAGAATCCTCCTCCGAAGCAGAAGACCAACCCGAAGGCCTGGAAGCTAAGTTCCGCGAAATCCTATCTAACGAAAAGCTGAAAATAAGCGTGGAGCAACTAAAATCTACAGATGTATCCTCCGTAATCCTGCTATCCGAGCAATCCCGCAGAATGCAGGAGATGTCAAAAATGTTTAGCGGCGGGGGACAGCTACCGCCGGGTATGTTCGAGGAAGAGCTTACGCTGGTGCTAAACCGCAATCATTCCCTCGTACAAAAGCTAATCGGCATCGCAAGCGATGACGGACGCAAAAGCGACGTGGAAATGATTGCAAGCCACCTGTTCGACCTAGCAATGCTAAGCCACAAGCCGCTTCCTACCGAGCAGATGACAAATTTTATAAAGCGCAGCAATCAGATTTTGGAAATGGCCGCAGGGGAGTAAGAAATTTATGAAGCGACTATATTTTTCGGTAACAAAACGCTGCAATTTGCGATGTGCGCATTGTTTTAATAATTCCGGAGATGACGAGTCACATGAATTGACTACAGACCAAGTGTATTCTGTTATAAAGTCGGCTCGCGCTGATTTGTTTACAGAGGTGCAGCTTACAGGCGGCGAGGCGTTGATTAGGGAAGACATATTCGATATTATTAGCTTTGTACACTCCTGTGGAATGTCTGTGTTAATACAAACAAATGGTCTTATCGATGATATTAGTATGCGGAGATTACTTGAGCTGGATTCTGAGTGCACGGGATTTGTCGTTTCGATTGACGGAATTGAAACAAACGATATGTTTCGCGGTGCGTCCGTTACCGAATCTGCACTGCGCACTGTCGAAACATTATCGAGCCGCTTTCCTGTTAGGATAAATACACTGTTATCCGCGAAAATCAACAATTCGGAAATTGAGCACCTGCTTAGCTTAGTCGGGAAAAGCGGTGCAACCATCGCATTCAACCCCATAATCCCCTGCGGACGAGGTGTTTTGACGGACATGGTAGAGCCTACGCAATATTTCGAGAAGATGGTGTGGCTCGAAAAACAAGATTTTAAAATCCGCAAAAATTTTTCATATGATTCGCAAGCCAAGTTGTTTTACGACAAAGAAAATTGCCCTGTCCGAAAAAAAAAGGGAATCTTTATTGCCGCAAATGGTGATTGTTACCCATGTGGTTTTTTGGACGGCATTAAAAATATGTTTTTGGGCAACGTGTTGGAGTATAGCAACGGTTTTTCAGAACTTCTGGCAAATTATCCCGCCATATGCGCCGATATCAGCGACGAATGCACTGTCTGCGATTATTATATCAATGAAAATTGTTTTGGCGGTTGCCCTGCTCGTATTTATGCTTTGCACAAAAATTTCAAGGGTTGTGAATTCTATTGCATGAAAAAATATGGCAGGGAGTGGATGAGCAATGACTACCAAATATCGCGCAAGGACGGAGTGGAACGGGATTGAACTGTTTGAGCGAGATGATGGTTTTTCATTTCTCCTTAAACCGGATGAGAGCTTGTGCGATTATGATTGTGAAGACCTTATAAATACTGCATACACAAAAACTTCCGATTTTTGCTCCGCACCCAAGCGTGTATATTGGGAGCTGACACGTAAATGCAACCTCGCTTGTGCCAACTGCTACAATAGATTTTCCACACCCGATTTCTCGGGAGAACTGGGGCTTGAACAATGCATGGAGCTGGGCGATACGCTGTATAAAAACGGTGTGTGGATTGTTCAATTAACCGGAGGTGAGCCTACATCTGCGCCGCATGTTTGGGAATTAGCGGCGTATTTAAAGCGGTTGGGCTTCTATCTGTCGATGGGTACTAACGGGGTTTGGGATAACGGGACAATGGATAAGGCACTTGCCTCCGGCTTAGATTGGCTAATTGTATCCATAGATGACGAACATTTGGCGCAAAGTAAGCCGTTATTAAAAAAAGGAACACTGTCAGCGATTGAAAGTGCCAAAATGTTTGCAAAGGCCGGGCGGCGTGTGCGTATTAACACGCTGATTCAGCGTGGAAATTATACATATGAACAGCTAAAGCCCTTAGCCGAAAGTTGCTGCAAAATCGGGGCAGAATCATTAAACTGCATTCCATTGCGCCCCTTTACACTTGAGCCGAAAGCCCTCGAACGGCAACTGTCGCGGGATGAGTTTAGGGTGTTTATTTCTTCGCTGGAGATGTTGAGGGACAAGTATCCTATGTTAAATTTTGTCACGACACTCGACCTAAAGCCAACCGATTCCCATGACCGCGTATATAAAAAAGATAAATCCTGCGCCGCCGGTCGTGAGGGTTGTGTGATTTCACCTTACGGCGACATTTACGGTTGTTCCTACAGCCTTGCGTCCACCCTTGATACAGCCAATCCCGAACGGGAGCGTTTTGTGGCAGGCAACATCCATGAGCGCGATTTTATGGATATTTGGAATGATTCCGAGCGGTGGACGATATACCGCGATTTGCAAACATATAAGCACGAAAAATGTCGCAAATGCGACTACTACACGGCGAGCCGATGTATCGGCAATTGCCCGATAATGGTAAAAAACGCCCCCGAGGCGTTTGACCCCTATTGTTATGTAGACGTAAAATATGAGGCTTGAGATATGGATGGTTTGAGATATAACGAGTTTAGTCCTATGAAAATTTGGACGCAGGCAGACAAGCTAAAAATGCTGGCTCGTGGCGAAGATGTATGCCCGTCAACATTAGAATTGGATGTGTGCAGCCATTGCAACCATAAATGCAGTTGGTGTGTAGACCCAAAGGGGAGCCACGATAATGTTTTTATGGATGTCGCCGTTGCGCAAGCCATAATAACGGACGCATTTGAGATGGGTATACGCGGCCTTGTGTTTAAGGGCGGAGGTGAGCCTTCGTTACATCCGGAATTTGAGCAAATTTTAAAAGCGGCGAAAATGATTGGCTTTGAAATCGGCGTGGTGACAAACGGCACTAACTTGGAAAGGTTGTCTGCGGCATACTTGGAGACGCTTGCCTATATACGCATTTCTACGGATGGAGCCACCCCGACTACAAGGCTTAAAACGCACGGTATCGACGATTTTGATGAACTGAGGGATTCCATAAAACGCTTTACCGTAAAACGTACCGGGCGGCATCCCGTTATAGGGTTGAGCTTTTGCATGGAGTATGAGGACATAAATGAAATACCCCTCGCAATCACCATGGGCGAGAAAGCCGGCGTCGATTATACATTATTGCGTCCCGTGTTTGGCGAAGAAGTCGGATATACGCCTACACACTCGCCTAAAGAGGCGGCACTACTACGGAAGGAAATCGCAAAACATGCCGCAATCCATACAGGAAAAATGCTTGTGATGGCAGGCAACTGGAAGGGCGACAAGGAGTTTGAATCAAGCAAACCAAACATTAATATTTCGGCTATGGTCAGGCGCGACATGCTGGTACAGGAAAATCATAGCAATGGGATAGAACATCAAACACACCGATGTTTGGCGGCAGGGTTACTTTTGGTTATCACCGCAAATTTGGATGTCTATTTTTGTTGCTGCACCCGTGGGCTACCACAATTTAAGATGGGAAATTTGACAGACTTTACGTTACGTGATTTTTGGGAGGCAGGTAAGTTTAAGCCGCAACTCGAACGCCTGAAACGGTGCGAATGTTTACCGTTTTGCACTCATCCGATGGAGAAGTATAATCGCATAATCGAATACTTGTCGCTCGAACACAAGCATCATGCAAATTTTATATGAGATGGAGCTAATACAATGGATTTTATAAAAGCAAAGCAGTTTCCAAGCATTGTAAATGTTAATGTAATGGCAGGGCGTTGTCCATGTAGTTGTGCGCATTGTCCCCTTGGTTTGGTTGCGCCGTCGGACAGGCTCGGCCGGTTTGGGTTTCGCGAGATGGATTTGTCATTGTTTTCTCGTATCGTTGATGAAATCAGTCGGCAAAAGGATAGTTTAATACGGGTTCATTCGGTGGGTGAGCCACTGCTATGGAGTAATTTGCCCGCCGCCTTGCCTGTTCTGCGGGATTACGATGTTAAGTCGTGGCTTTTCACCTGTGCAGTCACGGACAACAAAGACTTGTTAGCCGAGCTTTGCGAGAGTGTATCAATCATCGAGGTATCGGTAAACGCAACGGAAGCGGACGAATACCACCAAACAAAGGGCATTAACGCATTCGAATCGGTATCGGAAAATATTGCCTTTATGTCTCAGCATATCAGGCAAAACGGCTTGAAGACACGTTTATTGTTAAGCCGCGTGCAAACAAACGACGAGATAGCGGACAATAAATTCGTAGCCTACTGGCAGGATAAGCAACCGGCTGATGATGTGTTTGTTCGTTCCTACCACAATTACAATGACATTTTGGATATCAGGGGGGCAGCGGACGTAAAAAAGCCATGCCTTGTCCATTGGGCAAGGGCGTCCATTGACTGCGACGGCACGATGGTATGCTGCTTTAACGAGTTGTTTAAGAAGTATTCGGATGATGTAATCCTCGGTCGTCTTGACACGCAGACAAGCATAGAACAAATTTGGAAGGACGAAAAGCTTGCTTTAATTCGGGATTGCGACATGGCGGGGGATTTTTCGCACCTTACGTTTAATGTGCCGTGCAAAAGCTGCCGAACATGTCAGCCGCTGGACACGATAAGAGAAACATCGGAAAAGCAGTTAAATGCCATCGCGTAAGGTGAGGTGCGATTTTGAACGTAGTGCTGATAAACCCACCATATGACGGGGTGGATGACGACGAACTGGAAGAAAATCTTGGGCTTTCTTACATTGCAGGCTTTCTGCTGGAGCATGGCATTGATACGGCAATAAATGAAATGACGGGCAAAGCAACCCTCAAGGAAAAGCTGGAAACATTACAAATTGCCGATATATATGGCATTAGCCTGTATTCCACCGCGATTAACAGCGCGAAAATTATCATAAACCATATCAGAGAAACCGCGCCCGGCTCGCTTATTTATTTGGGCGGGCCACATCCGTCGGCTTTGCCGCAGGCGTCTCTAAAGGAACTAAAGGTTGACGGAGTAGTTATCGGCGAAGGCGAATATGCTTTTTACAACATCGTCAAGGCGGCAAACGAAGGCAAACCCATATTAGGCGTGCTAACGGATAAATCAATTCCCGATTTGGCAAAGCTCCCCTTCCCCGCCAGGAGCCTTGTTGACAGAAATCGTTTCACAAGGCGTATAAACGGCGAACGCTGTATTTCCATGTTAACAAGCCGTGGATGTCCAAATAATTGCTTGCATTGCAACAGTATCATCATGGGCGGAAAAAGCCACGGAATCCGTTTTCGGCCTATCGACGATATTATAAAGGAAATACGGCTGGTTAAAAAAATGGGATATAAAAATATCCGTTTTAACGATGATAACTTTTTGGCAAACCCACAAATCCATGATTTGCTGATTGCCATAGAAAAAGAGAACATATCGTTCAGAGCATTTGGACATGTAGGAAAATTTTTGGAAGAGACCTGCGCATTGATGAAAAAAGCAGGCTGCCAAATGTTATCGACGGGCATAGAATCCTGCAATCCACAAAATTTACACTTTCTGCGAAAACAAAATACACTGAAATATTTAAGTAATTTAGCTATAGCCAAGGCGCACGGTCTTTCTGTACGCGCCTCTTTTATCGTTGGGCTTCCGTATGACACAGACGAAAGTATTGAACGGTATTTTCTCGAAGCTTCACATCTTCCCATTGACGAATATGCCGTTTACGCCTTGATACCATACCCCGGCACCGAGTTATACAATAATCCGCAAAAGCATAATTACTACATCACAAGCTACGATTTTTCGGCGTATAAACAAATGGGTAAAGGCGGAGACTCTTGTTATGTATTGGGTTACGATGACGGCACAAATGCTTTCGCTCCCGATGATGTTAAGCGTTGGCACAAGCGGGCAAATGAGCTGCTTGGGAAAAGTATTAAGCATATGCGGGATAGCCCGATAAAATAATTTCCGGAACAAAATCCCATCGATTTACGTTATAATATGCAAAAGGAGAGATTTTATATGTTAAAGCGATTTTTATGTGTAGCTGCTGTGACGGCTTTGATGTTATTCACGTCGTGTGCGTATGATTACGACTTCAGCCCTGTGGGGACGGAGGGAGAAATTGAGGAAGAAATCGAAGTTGAATTTGGCGAAAGAGAAATAATCACATCCGAAGACGCTCGTGAGCGGCTCTTGGGGATGGGATGGGAGACCGAGTGGCTCGAGACTTTGGGTATGGATGATTCTATGCTTATAAGCATGTACAATCAGTCCCGTTTCTTTGAGTATACGGATAGAATATATGACGGCAGGCCTATCGGTGCGTCGGGCGAGATTATCGCGCCGCAATATTTTGGCGGGTTAAAATTTGACGAGATGGGCTTTCTTGTTGTGTCGGTGTTGTCGGCGGGGTTTGATGATTATGCCACTGCCGCCGCCATTGCAGAAATGCTGGAGAAGGGAATCATCATACGCCGAGTGCAATTTAATCATCGGACACTCATGGGTACTATCGACAGGCTTAACGATATGATAGACGATGTATTTGCTGCGGGGGCTTCGTCCTGGGGAATGGGCGCGGAAAACGCAATTACCGTTTGGCTCGACCCCTACACCGATGAGCAAAAGGCGATTTTTAACGATTTTCTTATTGCTAACGGAATCGACCCTGCCGTTATTCTTATTCAACAGGCCGTTACGCAGGAGATGCTGGATTGGCGGGCAGAGCGTGTTGCAGCGGCGGCGGCTTCGTCTGCAAACCTGATTGTCCCGGTTAGGGAATTGAAAGTAAGCCGCACGGGGATTGCATTTTCTTTGCAAAATACGACCGGCGAGTCGTTTAACTATGGCTCCCCGTGGGACTTGGCGTATTACGAAAACGGCAACTGGTTGCCCGTGCCACACCTTCCCGGAGCGGGGGGCGGAGATTGGACGAGTATTGGGTTTTCGTTGCAAGGGGGCGGGATTCAGCAGTATCACATTGGTTTTGAGTGGCATTTTGGCGAGCTGTCCCCGGGCAGATATATGTTTATGCGTGACGGCTGGCTTGGCGAATGGAATCCCGACCAAGATAGCGTATACGCGCTGGTAGAATTTGAAATAACGCCAACAACGCCAATATCTCTCCCTCCTGCGGCGGAAGAAGAGTGGCCCGTGCATATAGAAGTAGTGGAAGTAAGCAATGTCACCTCCACAGGAATGAACGTAGTAATCGAAAATGTTTCGCCGTACGACATAGACAATCGCATACAGATTATCTTTATCGTACCCGCAGAACACACCACCGTAGGCGAACACTGGGAATGGTGGGAGCATCATCTGCCTTTCCTAAGCTTTGACGACCATATGCAAGGGTTTGGCTACATCCCCTCGGGCGAACGAGCGGAGTTTGAGCTATATCTCGGCAATCTGTTTGGGGAGCTTGCCCCGGGGGATTACAAAATAAGCCTTAGTATAGGCGGACAGGCAGCCCCGCCTCATCCTACAGGCTGGGCTTTTGGCGACGCACTTTTGCCATTTACAATTAATTAATATGTAACGCTCACTATTCCTCATCCGGGACTTTTTCTGCTGCCTCTACTTTCTCTACCTTAGAAACGGATACTTCGTAGGCGGTTTTTTCTACTACCGTAAATTCGTCCATCTTTTTTTGATACTGGCGGGACTGCATTCTGCCCCACAGACGAATATGGTCACCGACCTGCAACTTGCCCGCATAACGTGCGTTTCTACCCCATGCTATGCATGGTATGTAGTCGGACTTGTTGTAAGAACGGTTTACGGCTACCAATAAATCTGCGATTTCTCGGCCAAACGGCGTGGTGCGGTATATGGCAGGCTTGCAAAGATAGCCTTCCAGTATCACCTCGTTTGGGCTGGATTCCGGAGCCTCCGACAAAAGCTCTATGTCTCGGGCAAACACCGTAAGTACGAGGCGGTTTTTTCTATCGGCCTCTACATAGTTGTTGTATGAGCGGATTTGGCCCTTTATTGTTACGGCTTGGCCGATTTGCATTTTTTCGCGCTCTACTATTCTTTCGCTTACCGTCACGGGCAGTATGTCGCTTTGGCCGCTTAGTCGGCTTATTTCTACGTCAAAACGCCAAAAGCCTTCCCCGTAGATTTCGTGGCTGAAGGTAAAATCCGATTTGATTACTCCGCCGATTTCGATTAGGTTATTATTTTCCATAATTTGCCTCCTTTAGTAACTCATGCGCGCTTGTGAGCATATTATATCATACTCTCGTTAATTTGTATTTAGAACAACCCATGCCGCTGCCGCTCCTAAAACCGACATCGAGTTTTCTCCGCCGGCGGGTGCAGAAAACTCACGAGGCTCACGCTCAAGGCCGTCCAGCCCATAAAATCCGCGCTGTATACATACCTGCACACCGTCCCGAGTTACGCTGGACGCAGTAATACACGCACGATTATTAAACCCGTACGTGATTAAACGCGAGCGCGCAGGGATTTTTTCCAGCATAGAAAAAATAGTTTTGTCGTCCGCGTTTACGATTAAAAAATCATCGTCGTCCATAGACGGGATGATTTCCGAAAGCACGGGCGAGGCTTCGGCGGCTACCAGTACGTGGATTTTTTGGCGCGGGTGGCGGTCGGTTATATGAAATAGCGAAATCTTTTCGCGACAACATGCCTCCGCTCCTTGGCTCATTCGTAAAAATGCTTGTGTCATTTCTTGACCGTCTAAACCTACGATTCCTACAGATGGCATGGTATCTCCCCGTTTGGCCTTAGGCCGTTTTTTTATGTTAGTTTAATATAATGTAAGCAAGCGGAGACAAGATTATTCTACAAATTTATGGGAATGCGGTGACTTTTATGAAGGCAAATCTTCTCGCAGCAAAAAAGAATCTGGCATTGGCCAAAAAAGGCCATGATTTGCTGGAGGTAAAGCAAAACGCGCTAATCCAAGAGGTAAGGCGCGGAGAAAAAACCGTAAGCGAAATTAAGGCCAAATTGATGAAGGTTAAAAAAGTCGCAGAAAGGGCATTTACCATAGCGGCAATGGAAATCGGCAGGGAAACGGCGGAGCGAGTGGTAAACGAAACGGGGGCAAGCCCCCTACCCTACCGCCTGGAAGATACCACCGCCGCTGTAGACAAGGCCTTTTTTGCGCGACGCGAGGTGATTGCCTTAGAGGATGAGCTGACGAAGGCCGAGACAGCGTTAACGCGACAAAAAGAACGCCTGCGTCGCACAAAAAAACGCGTTTCTGCACTGAGGAATATTTCTATCCCCAACTACGAAAAACGCGTTAAATATGTCACAGGCCAAATCGAAGAGCATGAGCGTGATGAGATGGTGCGTCAAAAAGCGGCCAGAAGGCTTTATGTACACACTTGACGCTGCAAAACCACGGAATTATAATTGGATAACCGAAAGGAGCGATACCATGGCTATGCTCGCAGAAAAAATAGAATACTTCACGTATGCAGATTATTTAAAATTCGACGGCGATATCCGTTGCGAATTAATTGACGGGGTTATCTACAATATGGCTTCGCCGCTGACAATACACCAAACGATTTCCGCACAATTATGGAAACGCTTGGATAATTTCTTGGAAAGCAGAAGGTGCAAGGCATTCATAGCACCCCTTGACGTACGCCTAAACGCCGAAGAAAACGACGATACAGTAGTACAACCCGACGTAATGGTACTATGTGACAAAAACAAACTCGACCCAAAAGGGCGGGGAATAATCGGCGCACCCGATATGATAATAGAAGTATTATCGCCATCCAGCGCGTATGTAGACCGTGTATTAAAATGCAAAAAATACCAAGACGCAGGCGTAAAAGAATACTGGATAGTATCGCCAAGAGATAAAACCGTGGAAGCCCATCTTCTGATAGAAAACAAATACCGCATGAGATACTACGGAAACAGCGACCTAATCCCCGTACAAACCCTACCCGGGCTGGATATAGACCTAGGACAAATCTTCGTTGAGGAAGATGAACTTTAGCAGGTCTCTCGGGCGGGCTACGGTATGAGTAGCCCCCGCGTCCGAAAGCTCGACCGCGCTCCCATGCCCCCATAGCACACCTATGCTGTCTATACCTGCGGACTTCGCGCCGAGGATATCGTATTTTCTGTCACCCACCATTACCGCCTTTTTACAGGCGGTTTTTTTGTACCTTTCCAAAACATCCGCGATAATCTCGCTTTTCGCGCTGCGGCTGCCATCGAATTTCGCACCGCATACATAGTCGAAGTATTTCGCCAAATCAAAATGAACAAGCACCCTTTCGGCGTACTCGGTTACTTTTGATGTGGCCACCGCCATTTTTACGCCTTTATCCTTCAGCGCGGTTAGCATTTCCACTATGCCGGGGTATACCTCGTTTTCGAAAATCCCTGTTTCGCCATAATATTCACGGTATTTTTCCACCGCAATTTCTGTTTTTTCGCCTGTAAAGCCAAAAAAATCCCGCAAGGTATCCCTTAACGGCGGTCCTATAAAGGCATTAAAATTCGTAAAATCCGTTTTTTCGCCCATGGCGGCGAGGGCATATTCCAGAGATTTACGCATTCCCACCTGCGGGTCGGTGAGCGTCCCATCCAAATCGAACAGAAAAAAATCGTACATATGCTGCTCCTTCGTGTTATACTGCAAAAAAAGGGAGGTTTTACAATGCAAACAGTTTTTTCAAACGCAGACAAAGACGCATGCCTACCAATAATCGACATGATTATAAAATCCGCAGAAATCGCCAGAACGAAAGGCATAATCGCCTTAGAAGAACATGCATTAGCCTGCGAAAATGATTTTTATAGCTTTGGGATAGCGTTGATAGTGAGCGGAACAGACCCCGAGCTGGTAAAAAACATACTAAACACATTAGTCACCTACGGAAACCACAAAGACCAAGCCCTGCTGGAGCGTTTAATCATCACCGACGGCATACTGTCCATCCAAGAAGGCCAAAATCCGCGGATTATCAAAGCAAAGCTCCACTGCTTTTTGGGCGAAGAATACATGAAGGAACGCTGCAATTTCCCCAAGCTATACGACGACATACAAGAACAACACGAAAACGCACAAGCCCAAAAAGCCCTAAACGACCTCCGTACAGAAAACGAAAACTTTAACAATACAATCAGCATGTTATCAAACAACGCCATCCGGAAAGTATTAACCCACCTGGAGCAAAAGGAAATCGCGATAGCAGTAAAGGGCAGCCACAAGGAAAACGCCATAAAGATACTGGCAAACCTACCCAAACCCCTCTCCTCAGACGAAGCATACGAGATAACATTTTCGGCGGTAATCCTGGGCGACGACCTAAAAGACCTGCACCGCAAAATTCAGGATATTATCATCACGCACAAGCTCTCTAACCATTTAGTCCGTATTTCCTATGCATAAAGATAAATAACCCAAGCACTATCACACCATTGATTAGCGTTATTATTATGGCTTCTTCAAGCACGCCGCGTTCGGCCAGTACCGCTACGCCGTTTTCTGTTTCTTCTTTTATACACAGTACAATTTCTCCACAGTACGCACATATATGCTCGTATATTTCTTCCTCGGCACGTATCGCCATGTAATCCATTACGCGGCGGATTTGAAGCGTGTACATAAATCTAAACACGTCTTCCATGTTTTCGTTCATCGCCGCAATCATTGGCGCAAGCCCAAGCAACATACCTACAGGCGTAGTGAGCCAAGGCCACTTAGAAAGCCCCATCGTAATCCCAAGCAATACAGAAACCGCCGAGGCCAACCACGTAAAGCCTAAAAAAATAAACATATTAGGCCCCCAAAAGCCACCGACCACGGCATACACCAAACAAATAAACATAGCCGCAGCAAACACCGCCGCAAAAGTACCCGCACAATACTCACGCGGCTTTACGCCCGCCATGCTCATAAAGCGCAGATTCATGGTACTGCGGTCTTCCGTGATATAGCCCGTGGTAGTGCCTGTAAGCTGCATCCCAACAATAAGCACCATAAACATGCTCACATACTGAGAAATATGCTCCCCCGAGAAAAACGCAAAAACAAGTCCCATAACAAGCCAAACTCCGGCCAAGATAACCAAAACAGGCTGCTTAATATTACTCCTAAACTGCTTTAAAAAAACCGCCACCGTATTTTTACTAGGTTTTAACATTATAATTCCACCCCCGTCATCTCTAAGAAAACCGCCTCAAGGTCGGGAACGGTACGCAACGCATTATGCTCCTCACAAATCTCCACAGGATTACCCTGCTTAACAATTTTGCCCTCAAAAAGCAACGCAACTCTATCACAAAGCTTTAACGCCTCATCCATATTATGAGTTGTCAGAAAAATCGTCGTACCATTCTCACGAATCTTCTGCAACAGCTTACATACACTACGCGCCGTGCCGGGGTCTAATGCACTGGTAGGCTCGTCCAAAATAAGCACCTTTGGCGAATACAAAATAGCCCGCGCCAAAGCCAATCTCTGAAACATCCCCCTCGAAAGCTCACTCGCCGCCTTTTTGGCATCATCTCCGCCAAGCCCAACCGACTCCAAAATCTCCATAGGCCGCGTCTTGGGAAGGTCATAAATACGGGCATATAAATCCAAGTTCTCCAAACAATTCAAATGTGTATACAGCCCGCCGCTATCCAGCATAATCCCAATTTCATTCTGCCCAACACTAATCTCGGCCTCGCCGCTATCCGCCTCTATCCACTTGGTCAAAATATTAATAATAGTAGTCTTCCCCGCACCCGACGGCCCAAGCAAGGCAAAAATCTCGCCTTCGTTTACTTCCAAATTAATGCCGTCCAGCACCGTCTTATCCTTAAACGACTTGTAAATGTTACTCATTCGTATCAAAACTAACACTCCTTATTTTTGAAAATTAAAAAGGGAGAACTATTATGTTCTCCCTTAAAAGCTTTTTTATTTGCTTTTTGCGACTTCCAGTAGAACTTGGCACCGTTGTGATTCATCGCTGTATTTCTTTTTTTCGTTTAGGTCTGTGGCCTGCTCGTACAAGCGACGGAATTCTTTGAGGTCTGCCGTTACCTTTTCTACGTTTACCTCTTCAGGCTTTTGTGCGGCGTCGGAGAGTATTGTGATGATATCATCACTAACATGTGCCACTCCACCCATGATAGCAATGTGCTTTTCCGCACCTTCATCAAAAATCCTCAGCACTCCTGTACCCAAAACAGTGGAAACAGGTACACGCCCGGGTAAAATGCCCATGTCACCTGTAGTACAGCGCATTATTACCATGTCTACGGTCTTATTAAATTTATAAGGGCTTTTGTCCGTAGCCGAGGTAGGCGCGATAACTCGTAGCTCTACTTTTTTTTCTACTACTGCTTCTGCCATGGAATTTCACCGCCTGATTTATGCTTGTGATTTCTTAAATTCGTCCACTACCTCTTGGATTGTGCCTTTGTTAAGGAACATACCCTCGGGGATTTCGTCGTGTTCGCCGGCTATTATTTGCTTAAAGCCTTCGATTGTGTCTTTAAGTTTTACATATTTACCCGGTGTAGATGTGAATTTTTCCGCAACGGTAAACGGCTGAGAAAGGAAACGCTGGATACGACGCGCACGCTCTACGGTTAGCTTATCGTCTTCGGAAAGCTCATCCATACCAAGGATTGCGATGATGTCCTGCAAATCGCGATAGCGTTGCAGTATGCGCTGTACTTCGCGGGCGATATTGTAGTGGTCTTCGCCCACAACGGATTTTTCCAGCATACGGGATGTGGAAGACAGCGGGTCAATCGCGGGATAAATACCCATCTCAACAATGGCGCGAGAAAGCTCGGTTGTCGCGTCAAGGTGGGCGAAAGTCGTAGCAACGGATGGGTCTGTATAGTCATCCGCAGGTACGTAAATAGCTTGGATAGATGTTATAGAGCCCGACTTTGTAGAGGTAATACGCTCTTGCAACGCACCTACCTCGGTGGCGAGCGTAGGCTGATAACCTACCGCAGAAGGCACGCGCCCAAGCAGCGCGGATACTTCCGACCCCGCCTGTACAAAGCGGAAAATATTATCAATGAAAAGAAGTACGTCTTGGTTGGAAACATCACGGAAATACTCCGCAATCGTAAGGCCGGAGAAGCCTACACGCATTCTCGCACCGGGAGGCTCGTTCATCTGCCCAAATACCAGCGCGGCTTTACTGCGTACAGAAGAGCCGTCTTTTAGCGTAGACTCGCCCATCTCGTTGTAAAGGTCGATACCTTCGCGTGTTCTTTCGCCTACGCCTGTGAAAACGGATAAGCCGTCGTGAGCGGTTGCGATGTTGTTAATCAGCTCCATGATGATAACCGTTTTACCTACGCCTGCACCACCAAAGAGTCCTATTTTACCACCTTTAGCATATGGGCAAAGCAGGTCAACGGCTTTGATACCTGTTTCCAAAATCTCCGCAGTGGATGTCTGGTCGGAAAAGCCGGGGGCTTTTCTGTGGATGGACCATTTTTCCTTAGAATTGACCGGCCCCACGTTATCAATCGGACGACCGAGAACGTTCATCATACGGCCAAGTGTTTCCGGCCCCACCGGTACAGAAATCGGCGCGCCTGTGTTTATGGCTTTCATGCCGCGTACAAGCCCGTCTGTAGAACCCATTGAAATACAACGTACGACGTTGTCGCCAAGGTGCTGGGCTACCTCCAATACGACTGACTCTTCTCCATCTGCACGCTCAATTTCAATAGCGTTGTAAAGTGCCGGAAGCTCGCCGTCGAAGCGGATATCTAATACCGCGCCCGTAATCTGGAGAACCTTGCCTGTATTTTTTTCTGCCAAGTGAAACCTCTCCTTTTTGAATGGGGCTCCGCCCCAAGCCCCTCGCTACAGTGGGCAAAGCCCACTTTCGCTCCGCTCCCGCGACCGCGCTTTCGCACGGGGGTAGAAATTTTATTGTAGCGCGTTTGCGCCTGAAACTATTTCTGTTATTTCTTGGGTAATATTGCTTTGGCGTTGACGGTTAAACATTAATGTTAATTTTTCTATGATGTCGCCCGCATTTTTGGTTGCGGAGTCCATGCTTGTCATACGTGCGGCTTGCTCGCACAGCGCGGACGAAGCCATTGCGGCGTACAGGTACATGCTTAAATACCATGGAATAACGCTACGCAACACGTTTTCTATGCCCGAGTCAAATTCTACATCTTGGTTAAGCGTAGATTCCGCTTTTGCTTCGGGCTTTGTGAAAAAGCCCAAATCTTCCCACTTTTCGCCGTCCTTTAAATCTGCACCCACTACCTTGCGCATATAGTTGGGGGTTATGGGGAGGACTTTTCTTACAATTGGCTCTAACGAAAGCACTGTAAAAAATTGGGTATAGACCAAGTAAACCTCGTCTATTTGCTCTTCTTCGTACATTTTTACCAATTGGTCGGCTACTTGTTTTGCTTCAGCCAAGTTTGGAGTTTCCGATGGAGACGGGACATCCACCAAGTTACCGTTACGGCGTTTGTAATAATCCCGACCTTTATTACCAAGGGGGAGAATCACAGGGCTTGTTCCGTTCTCCTTTACATGCGCCGCCAAAGCCTTGCACACGTTGGAATTGTAGCCGCCACAAAGCCCACGGTTGCTTGTAATCAATACATAAGCCGTGTTTTTAACTTCGCGGGGCTTTACAAAAGGCTGCTCCAGCGCGCGCTCATCGCCTACGGTTTTATAAACGATATCAAAGGTAGCCTGTACAGGCTTGCCAATAGCAGCTTTGTTAGCACGCGCCCTCTGCAATTTAGAGGTTGCAACCAGATTCATAGCCTTGGTTATTTGCGATATGTTTTTTACGGTTAACCTTCTGCGCTTAATTGCCTTCATTGACGGCATACAAAGTCACTCCATTTCAATGGGGGGCTACAGTGTTGCTTTAAATGCGGCAATCGCACTTTCAATCGCTTCGCCAAGTTCTTTGCTTATTTGCTTTTCCACGCGAATTTTATCCAAAATATCGCTGTGTTTGTCTTGGAAAAACGCGATATACGCTCTTTCCGTTTCTTGTATATCTGCCGCAGCAATACTGCCGAAATGCTTCTTTGTTACGGCATAGAAAAGCAGTACCTGTTGCTCTACGGGCAACGGCGCGTTTTGCGGCTGTTTTAAAATTTCTACTATGCGACGCCCTTGGTCGAGGCGTTCCAATGTGTCTTTTGTTAAATCCGAGCCAAACTGCGCAAAGGATTCCAACTCGCGGAACTGCGCAAGCTCCAAACGTAACGGGCCGGCCAGTGATTTCATAGCCTTAATCTGTGCCGCACCACCTACACGCGATACGGATAGCCCCGGGTTAATCGCAGGACGAATACCCTTGTTAAACGATTCGGACTCAAGGAAAATCTGTCCGTCCGTAATTGAGATTACGTTTGTGGGGATGTATGCAGAAATATCGCCTGCCTGTGTTTCGATAATGGGGAGAGCGGTCAAAGTTCCGCCACCACGTTCGTTTGTTAAACAAGCGGCTCTTTCCAGCAGACGTGAATGCAGGTAGAAAACGTCGCCCGGATAAGCTTCGCGTCCCGGTGGGCGACGAAGCAGAAGGCTAAGTGCGCGATATGCTACGGCGTGCTTGGAAAGGTCGTCGTATACCACGAGTACGTCGCGGCCTTCTTCCATCCATTCTTCACCGATTGCGCAACCTGCGTATGGCGCAATGTATTGCATTGGTGCGGAGTCGGACGCATTCGCGCTTACTATACATGTGTATTCCATTGCGCCTGCGTCTTCGAGTGTACGCGCTACACGCGCTACCGTAGAAGCTTTTTGGCCAATGGCTACATACACGCAGTATACACGTGTGTCTTTTTCTCCGGCCGTTGGTGCGCCGATTTTTTTATTAATTAATGCTTGGTTGATAATTGTGTCAATGGCGATTGCCGTTTTGCCTGTTTGGCGGTCACCGATAATAAGCTCACGTTGTCCGCGGCCTATCGGAATCATCGCGTCTATAGCTTTAATCCCTGTTTGCATAGGGACGTTTACCTCTTGGCGTTCGATAACGCCGGGGGCAATACGCTCTACTACGCGTGTTTTTGTGGCTTGGATTGGTCCTTTGTTGTCCACAGGCGCACCTGTTGGGTCTACTACCCTGCCCAAAAGCGCGTTACCTACGGGTACTTCCGCTATGCGGCCTGTACGCTTTACAGGGTCACCCTCACTTACATGGTCGTCCGCGCCCAGCAGTACTGCGCCTATACTATCCTCGTCGAGGTTTAGCGCGATACCGAAAAGCTCGCCGGGGAACTCTAACAGCTCACCGCTCATGGCGTTATTAAGCCCATAAACACGGGCAATACCATCACCAACGTGGATTACGCTTCCCGCTTCGGCAACGTCCATTTTTGAGGAATAGGATTTAATCTGTTGCTTTATAATGGAGCTTACTTCATCAGGTTTTAGAATCATTAGCCGGCTCCCCTTCTATTATTCCTTTACGTGAGAAAGGTTTCTTTCATATCTTTAAGCATGGTTTTTACGGTACGGTCCAAGAAATAACCGTCCACATGTATACTTATACCTGCAATCACAGTCGGGTCTACTATTACAGTAACATCCACTGTTTTATTCAGCTTTTTGGCAAGTAAAACCGTAAGCTGCTCGGCTTGTGCGTCTGTTAAAGGCACTGCGGACACTATCCTTGCGGTAGTTTGTCTCTGGTGCGTTTTTATCATCTCTACAAGCTTTTGAAGTGCAGGCAAAAGGAAGGCTTCGCGGTTTTTGCTTACACATAACCGCATAAAGCCAAGGAGGTCTTGGTGTATATGGTCGCCAAAGGCTTTTTGCAAAAATGCAAACTTTTCTTCGGAAGCTATGCGCGGGTGGGTTAATACACGCTGTGCGTCTTCGCTGGCGATGTTGTCAACCACTAACTGCGCTTGTTCCAAATAATCGCTTAACAAGCCGCTTTCTTGAGAAATGTCAAACAAAGCGGAAGCATAACGAATTCCAAGGTCTGCCACGTTAAAGGCCTCCTAAACAGCCGCTGTTTCCTTACTGAAAGCATGTGTAGCTTCCAACTCGGCAAGGGCTTCAGAAAATAACTTATCGTGAGCGTTCTTATCAATGGTGGCAGAAATCAATTTCGCCGCCATATCTGTAGAGATGTCGATGATTGCCTGGTGTACCGCACCTTTGGTTTGTTCCAACTCGGTGGCGATGTCACGGCTTGCACGGTCTTTTACGTCTTGGGCTTCCGATTTTGCGGATTCCAAGATTTGGTCGCGCTTTTCGCCCGCTTGTTTACGCGCTTCGTCGAGAATCGCGTTGCGTTCGACTTCGATATCTCTTACTTTTTGCTCGTATTGCGTTTTTAACTCTTCTGCTGTCGCTTTGCTTGTGGCAGCGTCTTTCATCTCACCCTCTACGCGGTCTGCGCGGGCTTTAAGAATCCTTCTTACCGGTTTGTATAACAAATAGGTAAGAAACGCGGCCGTAACTATGAAGTTAAGCAAGTTAGGCAACATGTCCAAGAACATTTGCAAGTCCATGTCAATGAGTGGCCTATAGCGATTAGCTGTAAGAATAAATAATAATTGAGGATTCAATTGAACCATCCTCTCGATTTTAGCCTAGGAATGGCAAGATTGCTGCGCCTATTTGTTGGGGTACAGAAAGTACATCAATGTTGTTGTTGATTAGCGGATTTACGAAAATCAGCAGGAATGCTACAAGCAGACCATAAACACCTGATGTTTCTGCGAAGCCGCAACCGATGAACATTGTTGTGGTGATGGAGCCTTTTGCTTCTGGTTGACGTGCAATTGCTGCTACGGCGTTAGCGGCAACATTACCTTGACCGAGTGTGGTCAAAACACCGTTTAGAAGTGCAATTGCGGCAGCAATATGAGAGATTGCTATGGCAAATGCCAAAGGATGATACATAGTAATTCCTCCTAAAAAATATTTATCTTAAACCGGACGCCCCCGACGAGCTTTAGCTCGGCGCGGTTTTAACTTTCCGCAGCTATGCCTACAAATGTTAGGCTTAGCACGGTAAAGATAACCGCTTGAAGGGCACCGGCAGCAAGATCGAAATACATGTGCAACGGTACGGGTAAAACAATTTGTGTAAAGATTGGCGCGATACCGTAGAGAAGAGAAAGCAGTATCATACCGCCGAGTACGTTACCAAACAGACGGAAGCTAAGCGAAATCGGCCTTGCAAGCTCGCCTATTACGTTAAGTGGTGCAAATACAAACACCGGCTCAAGGAAAATACCTTTTAAGTAACCTTTAGGACGATGGCGTACGCCTGCGTACTGTATAAGGAAAAAAGTAGAAACAGCAAGCGGGAAGGTCATACCCCAGTCTGCCGTGGGCGGGCGAAGCCCCGTAATGCCCATTATGTTGGAAATTATCAGGAAAACAAATAAAGAGAAAAACCATGGAGCAAGATACAAAACTGTATCATTAGAATTGCCCCGGAAGAATTTCTCCCATGCATCTACACACATTTCTATAACATTTTGTAAGCCTGTCGGCTTTTTCATCGGGTCCCATTTGTTTGACTTAACACGGACTATGATAGCGAGAATCAGAAGCAAACCCATGACTATCCATGTGTTTCTTGTGGTTTCTGTTATTAAAAACTCGATTGTGTCGTTGATTCTGAAACTGGCAAATACATTAATGTCAAACATGTTCTTGCCCCCCGCTATTTTCTAATCGCAACCGGTGCTGTCTCCGACATCTGCCGAATCTGTAGATTCTATCGGGTCTTCCTCTGCGCCGATTGCGTTTAATTTATCTATTGCATCTTGCACAATATCATTTGCCGAACTCTTAGGTGCATTTAAAATCCCGTCGTCATCTTTAAGCGCGTCCCTTAGAAAGAAGCGCATGGAATGAGTTGCAACAGGGAATGTAAAAATCCCAAAAAACGCACCCATAAAATTTACATAAAGCGGATTGTTTTCTACAGTTAAAGCGTTGGAGTGAAGATATCCTGCGATTAACAAAACTACCGCCGTAATTATAAGGCGCATAAAATACTGGCCTTTAAGGTACATACTTGCCGCGCCTTCTTCGCGTTTAATCGCGTTTGTTACGGCTCTTTTCATTAGAATAACCTTTGCGATGTTAACGCCCATCGCCAAGAGGATTCCCACAATAAATGGGATTGCGTCGGCGGCTGTTGCTCCTGTGTTTACACCAAGGATGGTTGCCATCATCATGGTGTCTGCCGATATTGACATAAACAGAAAATAACTGATACCTGCTATTATCGCGCTTAGTACGACAATCACCGTTATCATCTTACCGGCGACTGCCTCCATGGTATATTCCATTTAAACGCCCCTAAAACTTTTTTGCAATATCTATCATAGATTTGAAAGCTGCCATACACCCGAGTAGTGAAAATACGATAACCAGCCAAGGGTCTGTACCCAGCCGACTGTCCAAAAAAAGCCCAAGCAAAACGCCTATCAATACGCAAACCGCCATAGTTACCGCAATATGTGTCATATAACTGATAGCGCGAGCTATATTCTTTCTGTCCTGCTTGGTTATCTTAGAGTATTGTTCCGAGTGTTTCTCGGGTTTTTTTTCCATAAAACACCTGTCGGTTTCCGTCGGGCTTCGTAAAATGCGATAGGGGTATGATACCATAACTTTTAATTTGTCATATAAAGATTTTGTTAAGATTTTTTACTCCTCGTCCAAAAGCGCGTTTTTTAAGGATTGCAGCACCTTTTTTTCTATTCGTGATACCTGCACCTGAGATACTCCGATGGCTTTTGCTACTTCCATTTGTGTTTTATCTTGGAAATACCGCAGGATTATTACTTGGCGTTCCTTGGGTTTTAAGCGTTCGATTAGCTGCTTTAGGGCAAGGATGTTAATGCTTTGGTCTTTGTCCTCGCTGCTTTGGGCGACCTTATCTATTAAGAAGATAGGACTGCCGTCGCCTTGGTAAATTGTGGCATGGAGAGATTCTACGTCGGTGGTGGCTTCTGTTGCTACTATTATTTCTTCCGATGTTACGCCTATTTCTGCGGCAAGCTCGCTTATTGTGGGCTGTCGGCCGTTTTTTGCCGTTAGCATTTCTGTGGTGTAGCGGGCTTTTGTGGCAAGCTCCTTCATAGGTCGCGATACCTTTATCATGCCGTCGTCACGCAGAAAACGCTTTATTTCCCCGATTATCATGGGGATGGCGTATGTGGAAAATTTTACATCAAATGAAAAATCAAATTTTCGTATACATTTAAGAAGCCCTATCGCACCGATTTGAAAAAGGTCGTCCGGCTCATAACCGCGCTTTGCGAATTTTTTTACAACCGACCATATAAGCCCGCTGTTTTCTTTTATAATCTGCTCTGCTGCTTCGTTGTCGCCTGCTTGGGCGCGGGCGATTAGTGCCAAGGTTTCGGTCATTGTTGTTCCCCTAGTTCTTTTACCAATGTAATTGTTGTGCCTTCGCCTTTTTTGGAATTAATTTCCACTTTGCTCATAAAGGATTCCATTACCGTAAAGCCCAAGCCGGAGCGTTCCATCTCGGGCTTTGTGGTAAATAGCGGCTCTTTTGCGGCTTCTACGTCTTCTATGCCTACGCCGTTGTCGATGATTTTTGCCGTGATTTCGCGGCCTTTTGCGGAAAGTGTAAGCGTCACAAACTCGCCGCTGCGCTTGTCCGAGTAGCCGTGGATTATTGCGTTTGTTACGGCTTCGGATACCGCCGTCTTAAACTCCGTAAGCTGCTCCACCGTCGGGTCAAATTTTGTGATAAACGAGGACGCCACAACCCGCGCCATTGCTACGTTCTCCGGCAAAGCTTCTATTTCCAGTTTAATCATTTATGTTACCCCCCAGCTTTATGATTGCTTCTTGCGTGTTTTCTGCCCGCGAAATTATTTTTGCCAGGCCGGAAATGTTAAAAAGCTTTGTTACGGCTTCGCTCATATTGGAAAGGGTGAGCTTTCCGCCGCCGGATTCTGCCTTTTTGTAGCGGCCGATTATCATTCCGATACCCGAAGAATCCATAAATGTGACGTCCTTCATATCCAAGATTATGTGACGGCAGGATGATTTTTCGAAGGCAGAGTCAATTTGCGCCCTAAAGCGTTCTGCCGCGTGGTGGTCAATTTCGCCCGTGGGCGCGGCTATTAAAATTTTTCCGTTGATTTTTATGTTCATATTTTCTCCTTCCAGAAAATGTAAATTTTTTTCTATAATAAATTAAAAATCTTTTACGCGCAAGTATTGATTTTTCTGTTGTACCGGAATATAATACAAATAAATTGACAAAGTTTAGGAATTTGTCACAATCCATGAAGGGGGGAGGCAAATATGAATATTCGCATGATGGCACAAAGCCAGCTAATGCAGGGTGGTTTTAGCGTTAACAGCCGTAGAAATGCTTACGACTGGACTGCAAACTTAAACTCGCGCATTAACGCGCCCGGGCAGCAGCAGAACAATACCTCTGCTTCTAACGAAACAATCGCAGCAGGCAACAATATTCAAAATGCCCTCGACGAATTACAAGGAAGAAACGGCACATTAACAGGACGGACTTCTGACGCAGAAGTCGCCACAGTACGTGTGGACAATTCCCGTTTGCTTGCCGCCACACCGCCGCGTGACGCGCGGGTGGAAGTACAACAGCTTGCCGCCGCACAGGCCAACGAAGGCGAAGCACTTAACCACAATCACCGCGACACGGGTACGGGCAATTTTACATTTGCCATAGAATCCGGCGGAAGGACTCACACATTTAACATTGCAATAGAAGCAAGCGACAGCAACGAGGACATCCAAAACCGCATGGCCGCCGCCATAAACGCACGCCGCGAAACAACAGGCGTAATGGCGTCCATAGCCTCCCAAGGCACAGGCGATGACAGAACAACAGCCCTCACGCTGGAATCCACGCTGACAGGCACAAACAACCGCTTTACGGTAACAGACGTACAAGGCGACCTTGCCGAAACGATGGGGGTAACAACCACCAGTCGTCAAGCACAAAACGCCGCGTTTACCGTTAACGGCGCACGCCATGCTTCTCAATCAAACGAGGTAGAGCTCCAAAGGGGCGTACACCTCACATTACAAGGCGTAGGCACAGGCGAAAACGGAACAAACATCACCTTTGCGCGTAACGCGGAGGATACAATCGCCGCCGCCACAGGTCTCGTAAACGCCCTAAATAACGCACTCGGAAGCATAAACACAAATGCAGGACGCGGCAACCAACGTATGGTTAACGACATCCAAGGCATGAATCGCACCTTTGCTTCGTCTCTGCGCAACGTAGGCATTAACGTGGATAGCAACGGTCGTTTATCCATCGACCAAGCGCGTATGCAACGCGCCGCAGAAGATGGCAGCCTAGACCGCATGTTTGGTGCCGACAATAACTCCAGCTTTACCGCACGCGTCGGCAGAATCGCAAACAATGCCGCTTCCGGCTCGTACAGAAACACCAGCTCACCCTCACCCGTACAAGTTACCGCACCTAACAATATGTTTGACTTCGGTAACGCGGGTCAACAATGGAACATGATGAGCTTGTTTGTTTAAAATCTGTTAATACGATAAAAGCACCTATCGGCATTCGTGTCGTTAGGTGCTTTTATATGCTACATATCGGCTAGATGTTTTGGATAAAACCGCTCCGACCCTACCAGAGCCTGCCTCCAAGCTCTTCAAGCTCTTTTAATAGCCCGCGATAAACTGTCTGCAAACCTGCCGTTAGTGCAATCCGATATGGCATATACCGCTCATAAAAAATATTCCAAGTGAGAATAACTCTGTAATCGACATTGCCCTCATATCCGTCCATTAAAATGATAGAGTTTTCTGTTTCATCGTAAAACTGAAACTCCTCAAGGTACTCCAGCGACCGAGCAGCGATATTTGCTACGATTTCTTCCTCACCGAGAAATTCCCCTGCAAACTTCCAAAACAAAAGCCACTCATCATCCGACAACAGCTTTTCATCATCAGCCAGCAGCCCTGTGGGCGAAAATGATATATGTATATGCTCATCTCCCCAAAATGTACCTGCATTATTGCGTAAAGTAATAATCGCATTAGCAGAGAGCGACGGGTTGCCTATAATATAGACACGGTTACGCGGTATCGCTTGATGATATGGGTCAATCAAATTTTGCGCGGATATAAAGTCCCAATCCAAACCCGTCTCATTTAATTGCGCAATAAAAGCCGCCTCGCTTTCCGAGGGGATATGGGGTGCATGAAAGGGTGATACGGACACTTCGGCATCTTCATGCTCAAATGATGATGTACAGCCACTGATAAAAGCCATAAAGGAGACGAACAGTATGACAACTAAAATTTTTATCCTCACTGAAAGCCCCTCCCCTAAAAATTGCAATATAGCGGCAAACCGGATGATTTTGAAAAAAGCGTTCCGACCCGCATAAGCAAAGGCTTATGCGGGATTATTCCACCAACCATCATCAGGGAATGTGTAAAGAAACAGCGGCAGAGTAATTTCTTCGATTTTATCATAAATATCATCATCTACCATAAACCACATGCGGGTTTGAGGGTTTTCATCAATGGTCGCAACCAGGAGTTTGTTGCTCGGAAAAACTGAACACTGCCACTCGCAGCAGCAAAACGTCTACCACCAGTATCCCTAGGGTCATTATACCCATAAAATTGCATACTGCCAATAGCACGATGAATAAGTGCTAATTCCGAATCCGTAAAATCTGTTTTTACCCCCACTTCAGCATGTTTACATAGTTAACGTTCGCGCTTCTTTTTTACTCGTATAGAAATAAAATAGCTTCAAAAGGGTCTCCCAAGTCAAGCAGTGCGTAGCTTTCGTCAAACAACATCCTGTTCGCCCGAGAAACCTCCATCACATGTGCTTGCCAATAGATACTTATGATGTTTGCATTAATCCAGAGGAAGAAAATAAGTACTTTCTGTTTGACGGTAGAAGATAAGTTCGTAAGCTTCAACTCTCCATCTATATAATTGCTATCATCTTCTATGACACGCTATCTTTAGTAAACCCAGCAAGCCGCATATAATTAACCGCACCCTCCTTTCAGCATAGACTTGCCTTAATTAGATACTACACCACCCTTGCATGTTTTAATAGATACCTTTTCATTCTCTTTTTTTCCAACAAAATTTGTTTTCACCGAAAGCTCCTCCTCTTATCAACCCGCATAAACACAGCTTACTTTTAATTATATAGCGGATTAATTCGAAATCGGTCTCGCCTATCGCAAAAAACGCGGTGAGGCGTTCGCGATTTTTTGCTCTGCCGAGACCGTTTCTCATTTAATCCGCTTTAACATACAAAGGATTATAATGGCAAAGGATACTAATGATAGCTTTGTATTTCTATGTTTAGAGCAAAGCCGGGGTCGAAAACTTCCCTAATGCGTAAAATTAATCCATTATTATCTATCCAAAGGGTAGTAGTTATATCACCTTTCATTTCTACGACTGCAACAGCTACGCTGCCTAAAGTAGTATCAATAATTTCATTTCTTACATGACTAAACACTTCAATATAACCATTTATATTATAAAAAAAGAAATGTTGTTCAGTAAATTCATCATAGGCATCCAGTCCTAAACTAGCCATATAAAAACGCTCGCTCAAAAATGCAGAAACGGGTATTGGGCTGTACGGTAAATAAAAGAATTCATGGAGGTTTTCAGAGTCCACTTCTATCAGTTTAATGACCCCATCGACCCTTTCAAATGCATTTGCAATACCTACCCGCCGATAATCACGACCGTATGATAATTGGGTGTTTAAACTTCTGGCCATATTTATTTCGCCACTTACAGTTTCAAGTTCCGACACCATCCACAGCTCATTTCCCCTAAAAAGGAAAGTCCGCTCATTAATCACCTCATCTTCATATTCACTAAAAAACGCCCCTGCAAACGTTCTTGTCTCAATTATTTCTGTTGCCGTACCGTCTTCACTGCGATTATAGTCAATTGTCATTTCCCCAAATACAATATCTTCTCCATCAATAGTCGCAGTTACAGTATAATATACTCGGTTAGCAGGGACAGTTATATCCTTTGTTCCAAATAAAAATCCGGTTAGATTTGTACCAAGGCTTTCTGAAATTATAACCCCGGATACCAAAATAAAAATCACTAAAACTAAAAAAGCAATAGAAATAAGCAGTGTTTTTGATACATATGTCCTCATCATATATAACACCTCTCAGATAGTTAAACGCCTTATGCATTTTGTTGCCTAACATGGACAAGACTAATTGACAGCAAATATGCAAATATATTATATGGATGATAGGGGGAAGCCGAAACAGGATTCCAGCAAGCATACGACACTTTTGTTCTTCATGGCAACTTTAAATCGGCAGACCTTACAATAAAAATGGTAGTCGAAAAATATCGGATACATCTGAAACCCTAATCCGGAAGTGACCTACCATGGTCAAACGGGCTAACCACAGAATAGCACACATAAGCGTCACAGTCGTCGTTGCCAGCATCTACAGGCACGACCAAAACACCAAACATCAAAACACACGCCATAAGCAACATAGAACATTTTTTCATACATAACAACTCCTTCTGGGTTTTTGTGCATTATACTATACTTTTTAGCACAAAAAAAGAGGACTTTTCAGTCCTCAAAAAATATCATCCAATACCCATACATACAGTTTTCGGCGGCCAAAGCGTAGTGCGTCTGCTATGTTGTACATAAACAGGTCGATTTTGTATCCGCGTATCGCGCCGCCTACGTCTGCGGCCAGTGCAAAACCGTAGCCTTCTACGTATAGGCGTGTACCCAGCGGAATCACGTTGCGGTCTACGGCTACGATTCCATGCTCTACCCTGCGTCCGCTGGCTGTTATGCCAAACCATGGGTCATCGGGGTGCTTTCCTGTGCAGCAGTAGTATGCCGTGTATGCTGTGGCTTCCATTCTGATACGGCGGTAATAGTGGAAATCCGGAGCGTTTACATCTGCACGGGAGCCAATCCAGCCCGTTCCGATATCCAAAATAGCGTCTATCGGTTCCGATAAAATCTCCGTATTTAGTACCGTACGACTATCCTCTGTACCACCGATATAAACTACCGAGGTGGTGATGGCCTTTTCGCCTTCTTCGCCGGCTATGCGTACATGCTGCCGTCCACGGCTTACAGACGCCGTATGGTTTTCAATCGTCTCATAGGGCAGCATAATCATCTCGACTTCTGTGCGCATAAACCATGTTTCGAAGCTTAAAACGTCACCGTTTGCTACCACTGCGGTTTCGTCGCCGTGGAAAATTAGAGCGGATTCCGTCTCCTGTTGTAGCTGACGCATAACGTCCCCTACCCTAATCACAGGCCGCGCCGTCCGATTAATAAGCGCGCTGCCGTCCAACTGCACATAAAACGAAATCTCCCTGTCGATGGTAATTACAATCCCGTCCCAAAGCAAAGCGTCCATAGCGTGGCTTATGCGGTCTGTGCGGCTATGCGGAATCCCCGCCTCATGTAAAAACCCCGCGACATTATCCGCACCGGCCAAAAACTCAACTACCACCCCTCCATCAATAAGCGTAACGGCGGTAAGCTCATTTTCCGCAGCGATAAACCTAATCATCCCAAGCGGAAAAGCAATCACAGCGACCACCGCCAAAACCACAACGAAAATCGCTCTAACTTTCTTCATTATATAAGTCCCTCCGTGTTTACATTTTTTTGTAATCATTTCGCAGGGAATTGTAACAGCATGTTAATAGAATAGCAACAATTTTTGTTCGCAATTTCCAACATTTTCCAACAAAAGCGGCTGTGTATAAATGCAAAAAAAATCCAACTGACGATAATTTACGGTCTGTTGGATTTTTTTATTTTTTATTTATTCCACTTCTGTCTCGGCCATTTGCAGCGCGGAACGTACTGCTTCGTGGAGAATCCATGTTGTTACGGGGTAGTCTGTTTGGGGGGTGATGTGTGCGGATTGGTAGCGGAGAACTTCTTCTGCGAGGTCTCGCATACGCGGCTCGAAGAGGGGGTAGAATACTCGCTGCATGTCTGCCATGTCTGTCATGTACACGGATAGGATTTCGTTTTCGCTTACCGTTACGCGTACGTGCAGAGGCTCATCGTACAGCACTATCATGGAGGAGTATACCCCCGGTACAAAGCGGGCGGTCTCGCCCGGGTCGGCAGCTCGCCTCGGGAGCAAAATTACCAGTGCCGCGATTATCAGCGCGAGCGCGACCAGCACTATTATTCCCATTTTTATAAGGTCTTTCTTGTGTAATACAAAAATTCTTGCACCACTCATTTTTTGCGCACCCTTTCCTGTTTCTTATCTGTTATAAGAATGTATGTGGGGCGCGCTTTGTTTATGCCAACTTTTCCAAGGAGGCTTTTAGTTCTGTCTCCAGCGTTTTTAGGTGGCCGCTTGGTGGCCTTGCGCCGTCTGTGAGTAGGCTTTCTATTGCCTCGGCAGCGGCGGCGAGTTTTGTTTCTTGGATTATCGCGGCTGTGCTTTTTAGCTTATAGGCTAGGTCTAACGCTTCTTTATGGTCTCTTCTGCTTAATGCCTCGGCCAGTTCTTCCGAGGTGTTTTTGTGATTTTTTATAAAATCCTCGCGTAGCTTTTGCTGCATGTTATGCTGAAAATCATCTATGCTTGTACCCTCATCGGAGGCACAGAGGCTTGCTGCTTCTAAAATTATATCGCAAATGTCGTCTGTTGACAGGCAGCCGTCAACTATTAATTCTGCGTCCTCTTTTTGGAAATCATTGCTTTTGGTGAACAAATGCCTTTTGCCGAGATACCATTCCAACTGCTCCATGATTTCGGCGGTTGATTTGTTTTTGCAATCCCGCAGCATACGTCTTACCAAGGCTACATCCAACGGCGTGTCTATATGCACCGAAAGGGATATATACTCCGATATCTGCTTTTGCATGTATCCAAACGGATAATCGAAAAAAATATATTCATAGTTGCTTCGCAACAATATCTCTATATCGTCGGCAAGCGATTGTAAATTCCATTGGCTTACATCCCAGCCATCCTCTTCCCATTGCGCCAAGTCGGTAATGCCGCTGTTTTTTTCGTAGTCGCCATCCTCCAGCGATAATGTTATGGAGTTTGGTGTTCTTTTTTGCAGCTCCGTTACAGCTGTTGTTTTTCCTCCGCCGGATGTTCCGCTGATTGCTATTATTTTTGTTTTATACCTACGCACTGTTTACAACCTCCCTTAAATTTGCTTCGCTTCTCACTATAATAGAACATGTTATCATTTTCAATCAAAAAATATTCTTGAAAAATCCTTCTTATTTCTGGTATATTATAATATCTGCAATTAAGGAGTGAGAATTATCATGCATAGTGATTATGTAACAAAAGGTAATAGAGTTGTGCCTCATCGGTCGTTGTTTAAGGCGATGGGCTATACAGACGAGGAGCTTGCGCGTCCGTTGATTGGCATTGCTAACGCACACAGCGAGGTTGTGCCGGGGCATATCCATTTGGATGATATCGCAGAAGCCGTTAAAAAAGGTGTGCTTTCTGCGGGCGGGACACCTGTGGAGTTTCCTTCTATTGGTGTTTGTGACGGGATTTCCATGGGGCATATCGGGATGAAGTATTCGCTGCCGAGCCGCGAGCTTATTGCGGATTCTGTGGAATCCATGGTGCTTGCTCATGCTTTGGACGCGGTTGTGCTTATTCCAAACTGCGACAAAATCGTACCCGGAATGCTTATGGCAGCGGCGCGGCTTAATATCCCTGCGATTGTGATAAGCGGAGGGCCTATGCTTGCGGGGCGCGTTGGCGAAAAGGCGGTTAGTCTTTCGCAGGCATTCGAAGCCGTAGGCGCGCACGCAGCAGGTAAAATTGATGACGAGACGCTTCTCGAATATGAAAACGAATCATGCCCAACATGCGGCTCATGCGCGGGTATGTTTACCGCAAACAGCATGAACTGTATCACCGAAGCCCTCGGCATGGCCTTGCCCGGAAACGGGACAACCCCTGCCGTATACGCAGAGCGTTTGCGCCTGGCCAAACGTGCGGGCGGCCAAATAATGAAGCTATATAATGAGGGAATAAAACCACGTGATATAATGACTAAAAATGCGTTTTTAAACGCGCTTACACTGGACATGGCCTTGGGTTGCAGCACAAACAGCATGTTGCACCTGCCTGCGATTGCCTACGAGGCGGGGGTGGATTTGCCCCTTACGTTGGCTAACGAGATTAGCGAAAAAACGCCTAACTTATGCCGTCTTGCGCCTGCGGGGCCTCACCATATCGAGGATTTGTACATGGCGGGCGGTGTACCTGCGGTGCTAAAAGAGCTTAGCACGCTGGGGATTTTGTATTTAGAAGAAAAAACCGTAAACGGTAAGCTTGGCGATATGATTAAAACCGCAGCAAACAAAAACCCCGAGGTAATCCGCCCTGCAAACAATCCCTTCTCGCCCGTGGGCGGAATCATGGTACTCACAGGCAACCTCGCAGAAAACGGCAGCGTAGTAAAACGCTCCGCCGTAGCCGACGAAATGATGAAAACCAGCGGCAAAGCCCGCGTTTTCGAAAGCGAGGAGGACTGCGCTGAGGCCATCTACGGCAATAAAATAAAACCCGGCGACGTAGTGGTTATCCGCTACGAAGGCCCAAAAGGCGGCCCCGGAATGCGCGAAATGCTTAACCCTACAGCCGCGCTTATGGGCATGGGTTTGGGTAAAGAAGTTTCGCTAATCACCGACGGGCGTTTTTCGGGGGCGTCTCGCGGCGCGTGTATCGGGCATGTTTCGCCCGAGGCGGCAATCGGCGGGCTAATCGCTCTTGTAGAAGAAGGCGACAAAATTGATATTGATATAAACGCAGGTAAGCTGCACCTCGACGTCACGGAATCGGTACTCGAAGAACGCCGCAAAAAATGGAAGCCACCTGCTTCCACCGCAGGCGACAGAGGGTATCTTGCACGTTATCAAAAGCTGGTGACGGGCGCAGATAAGGGCGCGGTGCTGGTATGACCTACCCCACCCACATAGTAGCCGTAGGCGGCGTGGTGGAAAACAATAACGGAGAAATCCTGCTCGTACGCCAGCGCGACAGCCACGACAAAAGCGACCCGGCATGGGTTTGCCCCGGCGGACAAGTAGAAAACGGCGAAAACCTCTTGGAAGCCCTAGTCCGCGAAATAAAAGAAGAAAGCGGAGCAAATGTCGAGGTAAACAAACTACACTGGATAGGGTCAAACACAGGCTCGCACGAAAGCGCGTACGGCAGAGCCGCGACAGTACCTACTAAGGTAATCCTCGACTTCACATGCACATATGTGGACGGCGAGTTAACTACTTCCGATGAAACATCGGAAGTCCGGTGGGTAAAAAAAGAAGATGTCTCCGACATGCTAACCCCATTATTACGCGCCCGCTTTCAGGCATATCTGGACTTCGACGGCGGCGTAAGATACGATGCATACACCTCACGGCCATACTCATTAAACATAAAGCAGCAAATTTAGCAACATAAATTAGTCCTTCAGCCAAATGGCCTAAATTTAAGGAGTGAATATTTTGCAACTAAAAGGAGCAGAAATACTACTGGAATGCCTGCTGGAGCAGGGCGTAGACACCATCTTCGGCTACCCCGGCGGGCGGGTTTTGCCCATCTACGACGCGTTATATAAATACCGGGACAAGCTAAACCACTATCTCGTAAGCCACGAGCAGGGTGCGGCGCACGCCGCCGACGGCTATGCACGCTCTACGGGTAAGGTGGGCGTATGCCTTGCCACCAGCGGGCCGGGCGCGACTAACCTTGTTACGGGGATTGCTACGGCCTACATGGATTCTTCGCCTATGGTGGCGATTACGGGTAACGTACCCGTTCCCATGCTGGGCAAGGACAGCTTCCAAGAGGTTGATATTACGGGTATCACTATGCCCGTGACAAAGCATAATTACATTGTAAAAAATGTGGACGACCTTGCGGAGACTATTCGCTCGGCGTTTCATATTGCCCGTAGCGGACGCCCCGGGCCTGTTTTGGTGGACATTCCTTCGGATGTCGCCATGGCGATTAGCGAGTTTTCTTCCAAAAGGCCGATTCCTGCGCAATACGAAAACGCTCGCATTACTCCGCAAAAATTAAACGAGGCCGCCGAGCTTATTCACCAAGCCAAAAAGCCGCTTATTTTCGCGGGTGGTGGGGTTGTGCTTTCCGGTGCTTCGGAAGAGCTGCAAGAATTTGCCGCAAACATAAACGCGCCCGTATGCGTTAGCGCAATGGGAATCAGCAGCTTTCCAACCGCAAGCGACGCATACGTCGGTATGCTGGGAATGCACGGCACAGCCGTAGCAAACACCCTTGTGTCGGAATGTGATTTTCTTATCGCGATAGGCACACGCTTTTCCGACCGTGTTGTAAACAACGTCTCACGCTTTGCCACAGGCGCGAAAATTTTACACATAGACATTGACGCAGCGGAAATTGATAAAAATATTCTTACCGCTTACTCCCTTGTGGGCGACGTAAAGCGTGTACTTTCACTTCTTAATCCTCTGCTGCAAAAGCAGGACAATCCCGAGTGGCAAACACGTATCGCAGACCTAAAAACCCAATATCCACAACCAAAATGTACAAGCCAAGACCTCACAGGCCAATACGTAATCCAACGCCTTAGCGAAATCGCAAACCCCGACGCCATCTTTGTAACAGAAGTAGGCCAGCACCAAATGTGGGCTTGCCAAAACCTTCAGCTAAACCGACCCCGCCAATTTGTGACATCGGGCGGCCTTGGTACAATGGGCTTTGGTCTCGGCGCAGCAATCGGCTCCGCCGTCGCACACCCGGGTACTACCGTTATAAACATAGCCGGCGACGGCTGCTTCCGAATGAATCATATAGAACTCGCCACCGCCATGGAATACGACCTGCCCGTTATCGTCGTAGTCCTTAACAACCACGTCCTGGGCATGGTGCGCCAGTGGCAAAAGCTATTCTTTGGCAAACGATATTCCAGCACAAACCTTCACGACAAAGTCACCGACTTTGTTAAACTGGCAGAAGCCTACGGCGCAGCCGCCTTCAACGTAACCACCCCAGACCAAGTTGACGAAACAATTAAAAAAGCCATCGCTCTTAAAAAACCCGTCGTCATAAACTGCGAAATAAGCGGCGACGAAAGTGTATTCCCTATGGTCCCCTTGGGCGCGGGCATTGGACAATTTATAACAAAGGAGGCGGAATAAATGCGACACGTTCTATCCATAATGGTAGCAAACAACGCAGGCGTCCTCGGCCGCATAGTCGGCCTCTTCTCTCGACGCGCTTACAATATCGACAGCCTTAGCGTAGGCACATCCGAAGACCAACGCTTCACACGCATTACAGTCTCCCTGCAAGGCGACAACAATGTAGTTGACCAAATACAAAAGCAATTGGCAAAGCTCGTAGACGTACAAGACGTCCTTGAGCTAAAACCCGAAGCCGCCATATACCGCGAGCTATGTCTCGTAAAAGTAGAAGCAAACGCCACAGCACGACCCGACATCTTCAATGTAGCCACAGTATTCCGCGCAAACATAATTGACGTTTCCACAAAAACCATAACAATGGAACTAACAGGCGACCTAAACAAAATAGACGCCTTCATAGAACTAATGAAGCCCTACGGCGTACTCGAAGTAGTACGCACGGGACTAACCGCGATATCACGCGGAGCCGGTAAACATTAAAACATTAGACCTTGGGGCTTTGCCCCAAACCCCACAAGGGGACTAGGCCCCCTTGACCCCAGACGTTTACGACGACTAAAGCGAGTGCGCTCGCAAAAAATAGGAGGATATTATGGCAAAGATGTTTTATCAACAGGATTGCAACATCGAAAACCTTAAAGGGAAAAAAGTAGCGGTTATCGGCTACGGAAGTCAGGGACATGCACATGCGTTAAACCTGCATGAGTCGGGTGTTAGTGTGGTTGTTGGCTTGTATGAAGGTAGTAAGAGTTGGGACGCGGCGAAATCTGCGGGCTTGGAAGTTGCGCTGGCTGCCGACGCTGTTAAGATGTCGCAGGTTATTATGATTCTTGTGCCGGATGAGCTTATGCCGGGGATTTTTGAAAATGATGTTAAGCCTAATCTTTCTGCGGGAGATTATCTGGTGTTTGCGCATGGGTTTAATATTCATTATGCGCAGATTGTGCCTCCTGCGGATGTTAATGTGTTTATGCTCGCGCCTAAGGGGCCGGGGCATACCGTTCGTAGCCAGTATCAGGAGGGTAAGGGTGTACCGGGGCTTGTTGCGGTTTATCAAAACCCCAGCGGCAATACGTTGGATGTTGCTTTGGCGTATGCGGCGGGTGTTGGCGCGGCTCGTGCCGGTGTTTTGGAGACTACATTTAAGGAAGAAACGGAAACCGACCTTTTTGGTGAGCAGGCTGTGCTTTGCGGCGGGGTTAGTGAGCTTATGAAGGCGGGCTTTGAGACCTTGGTTGAGGCGGGGTATTCGCCGGAGGCCGCGTATTTTGAGTGTGTGCATGAGATGAAATTGATTATCGACCTTGTGGTACAGGGTGGGCTTTCTTATATGCGCTATTCTATTTCCGACACTGCCGAGTATGGAGATTACAGCGTTGGCAAGCGCGTTATCACCGACGAGACAAGAAAAGAAATGAAAAAAGTGCTTGGCGAAATCCAAGACGGCACATTTGCTAAAAACTGGATTTTGGAAAACAAAGCAAACCGTGCGAGCTTTAATGCAATACGACGCATGGAAAAAGAACACCAGGTGGAAAAAGTAGGAGAAACTTTGCGGGGTATGATGAGCTGGCTGAAGAAATAATAGACCGTGGGGGAAAACTTTTTGTAAAAAGTTTTCCCCCACACCCCCTTTC
>Ga0209755_10001176_pt1 | contig 42645 bp, 39 predicted proteins | sample TergutCo191P1_FD_187301 | JGI IMG/M metagenome (GOLD analysis project Ga0209755, IMG submission 187301) | Cornitermes sp. P1 segment gut microbial communities from Petit-Saut dam, French Guiana - Co191P1 (SPAdes) (version 2) | ecosystem: Host-associated > Arthropoda: Insects > Digestive system... | reverse complement strand
CGGTTCCGCCGTCGGCGGCGTTATCAATATCATAACAAGGGAGCCGGAGGAGGACAGGGTTACCGTTTCCGCGTCGTTTACCAACCGCTTTCTGATTCCCCAAAACGACACGGACACTTATTCCCAGGCCGGTTTCGATCCCGCCAGGGAACAGAACCTTACCGCCGCCGTCGGCTTTCCCATAGGCAGGAGCCGCAACTCCATCGATGCCGAGGCATCCCGCGGCTCGTTTCATTTTGACGATACCGGGATTATTTCCATTTTGCCCAGGTTTACTCGGGGCAGGGTGGGGTTTGACAGCATCCTGCCTTTGTCGGACGATGTTGAGTTGAACTACGGTATCTCCGGTATGATGCTGCGCACCGAACATCAGACTATGGTAGCCGACACCGCCGCAAACAGGCCCGGGGAACACAACCAGGTTAACCGCCGTGACTACGTGCGGCTGGATGCCCATGTTGGGGTGGACTGGTCCGTTTCCGATGAGGTCGAGGTGGTCTTCGGCCTGTCCAACAGCTACTACCATCGTGAAGTTGACATATTCACTTATGCCACCGGAATATGGCGTGCCGCCGGTCCCGTTCGCGGATTCCAAAACATCACCGATTTTGACGTTACGGGCAGCTGGCTGTTTCGTCCAAGCATTCTTTTTTCCGCAGGCCTTGAAGCCGGGGTCCAGGTTGTGGAGGGCGAAAGGTTTCCCGATCAAACTATAGTGTGGCAAAATTACGAGTTGTTCCTTGAGGCCGAGCATTTCGTGGAAAACAGGTATTCCATCGCGCTCGGTGTCCGGGGAATGATGAACCCAAGATTCGGCCCTATGGCGATTCCCAGGGCTTCGGGGTCGCTACATTTGGGGAACGGGTTTCGGCTCCTTGCCGGCGGAGGCATGGGCTATAGCGTCCCTAGTTTCAACAGTCTGTATTCGCAATTGCTTGATGGCATAATCGGCATAGGCTATGGCGGACAGGCCCAGGGAAACCCGGATTTGATACCCGAGACTTCCGTCGGTGCCAACCTGGGGATTGAGTGGACCGGGAGACGCGCGTTTTTCCACGCCAATTTCTTCCATACCGAGCTTTGGAACCAGATAGGGGCCCCGTCGATTTTGAACCCTCCGCCTCTTCTGCCAGATGGCAGACCAAATCCGGATTACATACCTGGTCTTAATCCGGTAGGACCACCAGCAGGATCGCCGCCGGGAACGCCGTACCAAGCACCGCATGGCAGATACAGGACATGGCTAAACCTTGACCGCACCCTGCGTACCGGCGTGGATGCCGAGGCCAGGCTGAACCTTCCCCTGCATATGTTTGTTTCGGTGGGCTACAGTTGGGTTTTCGGCTGGGATCGCACTGCGGGAAACGAAATAGTTCTATCGCCGCCGCATACGGTAAGAGGGCGAGTGGGCGTTAACGTTCCCTCCCCGAACATAAGCGCACATGTAAATTTCCGCTGGGCTGCGGGATTCACCACCATCGGTGCCGGCCCCCCCTTCCAGGAACGCTACAACGAAGCAGGCGAACTCGAACAAGTCCCCACCACCCCAAGCTCTTTCGAAAGCGTCTTTAACATGGGGCTTTTTGCGGCGTACAGGTTCAACGAGAACTGGCGCATTAATTTTGGCATCGACAATCTCTTGGGGGCAACGAACGAGAACGCCCAAAGGACGGGGCAGACCTTTTCCCTTGGCGTTGTATTCACTCATTAAGGGCTTATCCCCAAACGAAGCCTCCTCCGTTACGAATCAAGGAAACGGAGGGAGGCTTTGTTTTTGGTATCAAAGGGTATTGCAATCCGCTAGCCGTATATGTTAGACTGGACATACATTAGGGTCTTCGGCCGTAAATTCTGGGAAAGGCCCGCGTAAACGTAGGAGATAGACATGGAATATCAGACTGAGGCATTCTCGCTTTTGGAACTGTTCCGCTTGGGCGGCATAACCATGTGGCCGCTCACCTTGTATTCCATTGCGACCATCGCCATCGGGCTGGAGCGGATAATATACCTAAGCTACCACAACCTTCAAATCGACGACATGGGTGCCAGGGTTTCGCAGATGTTGGCCGATGGCGACTATGATGGGGCCGTGGAATACCTTTCCCCCCAAACCAAAAGGCGCATGGGTGCCAGGGTTCTGCTTGCACTGGTAAACCGGGCCAGGGATCTGATAAAATCCCCCGGGGGCTTTTCCGAGAAGTCGGTCGAGCGAGCCGCTGGATCCGAGGCTACCGTATGTATCGGCTCCCTGGAAAGCGGCTTCAACTTTCTTGTTGCCCTGGGTTCAATCGCGCCCCTGACTGGCTTTCTTGGAACCGTAACCGGGATGATCAGCGCGTTCAGGGCCATCGCCGAGGCCACCGATGTAAACCCCCAGGTCGTCGCCGGCGGTATCAACGAGGCGCTTATTACCACCGTTTACGGTCTTATCGTGGCGATCTTCGCGATGGTCTTTCACACGATTTTTAGCCACGTCGTTGACAAGTTTGCTGGCAGGGTCGAGAAAAACTGTTCCGACCTGATAGTCGAAATCGCCGATTCTCAGGGTCGGGGGCGGGAGCAGTCGGCGTGAACATAAAGCGAAGGAAAAAACATCGTTTCGTCGAGCTTGTGGTGGCAAGCGATCTCGCCTTTCTGCTGATTATTTACTTCATAGTTATCGCCGGCTTCAACCTTAACATGGGCTTTCTGATTAACCTTCCCGCCAGGGAATCCGCCCGGCAGATACGAAGCGAGGATCTTCTGCGCTTTGACATAGACGACCAGGGGCGGCTGATCCATAATGCGGAGGAAATCGCCATGTCGGAAGCCAGAAGCCTAATCGCCGGGGCGCAGGCGGCAAACCCCGAAATAGCGGTGATACTGACGATTGACCCACTCGCCAGGTGGCAGGAAGTGGTTTCCTTCGTGGAAATCGCGCAGACCGAAAGAATCGAGGCCTTCTCGTTCACCATGCGGAGGGATGCGCCATGAAGCTAAACCGTCGAAACGCGGGTAGGAAGATTTCCGTACCCGTCGGCGCAACGTCGGACATCGCGTTTCTGTTGCTCATCTTCATCATGGTGGTGGCGTTGTTAAACTTTCGCCTGGAGGTCGCCATCGATCATGCCGAGGCGGAAACGGTCTTTAACATGACCGCCGAGAATAATCTGGAAATCTGGATAGACAGGGCGGGGGCGGTGTATCTGGACGGACACCCGGCCTGTCTTCTCGCCGTGCATGATACGGTATCGGAGTTGCATCTTCGCGCGCCGGATACCAGGATACACATAATCGCCGACAGGAACACACCGTATATGAACGTAAACGCAGTTTTGGAGATACTACAGTTGCTCCAATATCGAACCGTAAGCTTTGTGGTAAACAATGTTGAATAAAAACCGTAACCGGGGAATACCCAACGTAAGGGCGATAGTGTTCGCCGTGGTCGCCGGCGCCCATGCCGTATTGATTCTGTTTCTCGCAGTGAACGTGCATTCCGCGCCCCTTCATCATGAGATATACGAACCCGTTCGCGTAATGCGCCTAACCGACTTCGACGAGATAGTCCCGCCGCCTCCGCCCCCACCACGTCCCCCTCCCCCCCCGGTGGTGGTGCCGCAGGACGTGCCCATGGTCGAGGCCATCGCCGAGATCATGATCGAGGTGGAGGTCGTGCCGGAGCAGGCCGTGGTCGCCGCCGGGACGCTTGTTGTCCAGGCATCCCCCTGGGACGATTTTCTTCCGGCACACCGAGTAACCACGCCGCCGACTTTCGACGAAAGGGCAATCGCCTCGGCCCTGGTGTTTCCCCCGATGGCTTTGCGTTCTGGTATAGAGGGCAGGGTTATGCTGGAGTTGTTCGTGGACAGAAACGGCGTTGTGCAGCATGTGCGCGTGCGGCGCGAGGAGCCAGAGGGCTGGGGCTTCGGCGAGGCGGCGCAAAGGGTTTTCGCCGGCAGACGGGGTTCCCCGGCCGTGGTGGACGGCGGCCCTGTCGCCGCGCGGTTTCGGTACCCGATAAGTTTCAGGATTAGATGAGAATGGCAGTCATGCTGGTTATGCAAAAAAAGGAAAATATGGAGGTTCCAATGCGAAATTCGAAAAAAACAGGGGCGTTGTTGCTCCATCTGTTTGCCGCGCTTTCCGTGGGTACGGCGGTTTATGCCCATGCCCCGATGTCGGACTTTTACCCCAACCCAGGTGTGAACGAGGGAGTGGTAAGGTTTTTCTTCGACGACGACGAATTCATGAGCGATGTTTCCGTCACGGTATACGATACCTTCGGCGTGCAAATTGGCTTCGGGACTACCGATGCGCGAGGTCAGTTCAATTTCACGAGCTTTGAAAACGTGGGGCATTTAATAGCGCGGTATGATGCCGACCATATTCAGATTCACGTTGTTACCGCCAGTGATGCGTATATCGTTGGCAAAAACTTTGGCGGAACGTATATACCCTATGACCAATTGGGGGCTTTGCTGCGTAGCATTGTCGTGTCGCGCTGGTGGTTTGGAGTATATGTGCTTGCCATCCCTGGCGGGATATTCGCGCTGTCGCTGGTTTTCTTCATCGTAACTAAAAAGAAAGGGGGCAAACATGCCGCATAGACTCAAAAAAATCGCTTTTCTATTTTTGTGTGCCGTAACCGCTTTATCGTTTAATGTCAATATTTTTGCGCATGGCGTGTTTCTTGACGTAAGCCATATGCACGGCGCGGTGGGACAGGAAATAACCGTGCAGGTTGGATGGGGGTATATATTTTTGGGGCATGACGGAAGTGCCATTACTGCCAACGCACCGGTGAGGCGCGTGTTTCTCGTCAACCCGAATGGAACGGAGACACCCATGGCATATGCGATTTTCCATCAATACCAGGGCAGGGATTATCCGGAAAACCCCATTAACCAAATCACGGTGGATCAACTGGGTACGGACGATTTCCCCATTGGGGGGCGAAACCTCACTTATATCGAAGTTACTTTTACGCCGCGAAGCGTGGGCTATTATCAGGTCGTTTTCCATCGTGACAGGAATGTACCCACGACCGGGGGCAATGAGGGACGGCAAATCACGGATATTGTAAAGGCCTTTATCCTTGTCGGTGGTGCCGCGCCTACAGTCGGAGCCGGGCATGGTCGCCTAACCAGTGTCAATCGGACGGAAATACGCCCAGTAAGCGATGTCGGTCGCCTTACCGCTGGGTCAACCTTTGAGGGGTATGCGCTGTATGGCGGCCAGGCGTTGGCATATCACGATGTTAGGTTTGAAATCGCGGCGCATGATTACATCATTGCCACCACCGATGGGCAAGGCAGATTTAGCATTCCCCTGCCTGCAAGGGCCGGCACTTTCGCGATACGTGTCCAGCGCGATACCGAAGTTTCCGGTACCTTGCATGGCCAGGATTTTACCAGTGTGCGCGATATTCACATATTGCAGGTTGCGGTTCTGGCCGATGCGCAAGCCATCGCCGCGATGGACGCAGCGGCGCAGCCGCCGGCCTTTGTCTTACCGCCTTTGTTTACTCCCGGCAATATAATTATGATTATTCTTGGGGGCTTGCTCCTATTGGCGGCTGGGTTCTTGTTCGGATTGGCTGTGCGAAGGCGGAAATAGTGCCTGACAACCCGTGCGTTTACGACGACCCTGCACTGCTTGCCGGCTTGTTCCAGGACTGCCTTGACCTGGGACTGTCACCCTATTACCTATTCCAGTTGGATCTTGCGCCGGGAACCGCCCATTTCAGGGTTCCGCTTAGGAAGGGCCTTGCCATTTACCGGGAACTCGGCAGGCATATCCCCGGCCCTGGTTTGCCAGCTTATGCCGTTGACCTTCCAGGCGGTGGCGGAAAAATACGACTGCACGAAAACCTTATCGCCGGGGAAAGAAACTCCACCAAGGGTACCGAGTATGTTTTTAAGGATGGAAACGGCAGGGAATGGTATTACCCTGCCGAATAATTTGACCAGTATCTCGAAACCACACAAGAGCACACATTGCATTCACAGGAGAAACCGAGATGAGCGAACAATTGAAACGCATTCCCGAAAGGCATGAAATCGCATTGGAAGACACCTGGGATCTTTCCAGCGTGTTCCCAAGTGACGATGCCTGGCACGAGGCTCTTGGCGAGTACGAGATGATGACCGAGAAGCTGTCATCGTTCAAGGGGACGCTGTCACGCTCGGCGGAAAGCTTCGCCGACTACATGGACTTCAGCCGCGACCATGACATTCTTGGCCAACGGTTACGGCTCTACGCCTTCGCTCGCCAATGCGAGGACGAAAGAGTTGTGGCGGTACGAGACATGATGGACAAAGACGATACGGCAAAAGCCAAAAGTCGAACCGCAAGCTCGTGGGCGGAACCAGAGATTCTTGCAATCCCTGGGGCACTTATCGACAGGTTCCTTGAGCATCCGCGCCTTGCCGAATACCGCATATTCATCGGCCGCCTTCTACGCACGAGAGCGCACACCCTGACCGCCGCCGAGGAAAAAATCGCCGCGCTGTACGAGGAATGCGTGGGCTCTTTTTACAGGTCGTTCTGTGCGCTGGTAGACGTGGACATGAACGTTGATCTTGGCTCCATCGATACCGCCGAGGGAAAGATTGAACTGACGAAGGATACCCAGTGGTGGAAACTACGGGAAAGCCCTGATCGAGAGATTCGCCGTAAGGTTCACGAAAAAAGCAATACCCGCTGGGATTCGGTAAAGACCACGCTAGCAAGTTTCGTATCAGGCGAGATCAAACGCAACGCGACCCGCGCCAAGATCCGCAACCACGCCTCTGCACGGGCGGCAGCGCTGTTCAAAAACAACATTGGCGAGGAAGTCTACGACAATCTAATCGTGACCGTCGGCGAGAACCTGGATGCGGTACACCGCTACTACGGCCTGCGAAAGCGCGCGGCTGGCTTGGAAGAGTTGCGCGCCTACGACTTGGGTTTACCGCTGGTTGGCTCGATCAAGCGCAAAACCACATGGAACGAGGCGGCCTGTCTTGTTTCGGACGCGCTATCCCCCCTTGGCGACGAATACGCCTCGACGCTGCGCGCCTGGCTTCTTGGGCGCCAGGCGGATCGCTACCCCAACCAGGGCAAATTCACGGGTGCGGGTTGTATAATCGCCTACGGCCACGACCCGTTCATGATGATGCCATACGATGAGGAGAGAATAGAGGATATCGTCTGCGTTGCCCATGAAAGCGGGCACGCCATGCACTCGCGGTACAGCATGGAAGCAAACCCCTTCCGGCATTTCTTTTTCTCTATTTTCGAGGCGGAGACCGCGAGCGCCTTTCACGAAGAAATGCTCTTTAGGCACATGTTGAAAACCGCCGACAACGACAGGGAACTTCGCCTTTATCTAGTGAACAGTCGTGTGGAGATCCTGATGAACACGCTATACAATACCACCAGGTCAGCCGAGTTCGAACTTGCTCTGTATAGGCTTGAGGAGATTGGCACGCCCATCTCGGCCGACGTTCTACGTGACGAATACAACAGGCTGCTGGTAAAATACCGCGGTCCAGAATTCGTTACGGACGACATGAGCGGCTTGGGCGGACTGTTTGGCGTGTTCAATCCAACCATGCTACCCTTTTACGAGTACCAATACGCCACCGGTGTTAGCGCGGCGATTGTACTGGCGAATAGGGTGCTGGGTGGCGGTGAAAGCGAGCGCGCGGACTACATGGCCTTCTTAAAATCAGGCGGCTCGCGCTTCCCGATAGACGCGCTCAAGCTCGCTGGCGTTGACATGAGCCAGCCCGAGCCAGTGCAGGCGGCCTGCCAGATTTTTGCGGGGCTGGTTGACGAGTTGGAATGCTTGCTTTAGCGCGTACGCTTTACGATGCGCGGGGCAAGTATCTCACATCGCCAGAAAGAATTTGTTCTGGTTATAACACGAGTATAATAGTCCCTGCGGTGATTAAAATGCCGCCAATGACGGCTTTTGCGTCCATGGTTTCACCCAAGATAATGAATGCCATTAACATGGTAATAACCACGCTGGCTTTATCGATAGGCACCACCCTGGAGGCAGGCCCCATTTGCAATGCTCGAAAGAAAAACAGCCACGAGGCTCCCGTGGCCAGGCCAGACAGTACCAGGAACAGCCATGACCTGGGCGCAATGTCGGGGATTCCCCTTTGGACGCCTGTGCCAAGCACGATTCCCCATGCCATAATCAACACTACCACAGTGCGGATTGCGGTTCCAAGGTTTGCGTTTATGCCTTCCAATCCTATTTTAGCCAAAATGGACGTAGCCGCCGCAAAAACTGCGGCCAATAGCGCATATACTATCCACATTTGCGATCCCCTTATCGGTTTTGTTTCCAAAGATATTATATGTAATTCTCTCGAGGCTGTAAACCCTGCCTGCCACGTTGCGCCGCGGTTCACCAGAGATATACGGTTTCCGAGCGCACCCTCGTAAAGCGGCCGTTGCTGTATTCATACCATGAAAAGAAACCGACTCTGCCGCCGCGACCGCTGGCCATAATTTGATTGGCTGCATGATCAACGGCGGGAAACCCCCAGTTGCTCATGCTCATAAGATCATCATTTTGCACAAACTGCTTCGGCTCCGGATTCCACAGCCAGAAATACGAGGGCTCGTTTCCGGCGGTGCCGCCACGAAACCGCGCCAGAAACATATCCATGTATCCGTCAAAGTTCCAGTCCTTAAACGCAAGCCCAAACAGGTTGTCTTCGAAAGCTCCTTCGTGAAAGGTTTCCAAACCCGTGATTTCCTGCAGCGTCATGCCTTCGGCGTTTTTTATGCTGATGGCGCGAACAATGTTGACTGGCCACGATGGGTAAAATCTTGTTCTGGCGGCATTCAGAAAATACTGCGTTTGGGTATAGCCATAAAGGGTAAACTCAAACGCTTCCATCCCGGGATGAAGGGACTGCGTCGTCGTGATGGAAAAGGGATCGCGCCTATCCTGAGGTATTTCGCCAAAGTAGTTAAACTCTACGCTCCACGGCGAAACGACAATCGGCCCGCGCCAGCCGTCCAAGCCGCCGACAAGATAATGCACGTCCGTGTAGCCCAAATCGACCAAGGCCCTTGCCGCATCGAAGCCTTGGTCGCCCGTTTGACAATACACAAGAATGGTTTGGTTTTCGGACGGCAGAACCGATCTCGCCTGTTCCCGTATTTCGTCGCGGGGCAGGGAAACGGCGTGCTCTATGTGATCGTGCTGAAAGGACTCCTGCGGCCTAACGTCCAGAACAATCACGCCATCGCGCAAAGCCAACCCTTCCGCCTCTTGCGGCGCAAGGCCCGTTGGTCCCGATCGATTGGCGCAGCTTGTCAACAGCACGACAAGAACCGCCAACCCTCCCGATATTCGCCTCTTCACGGCAAGCTCCTTGTCCAACTATACCGCAAAAACCGAAGCTGCATCAATCCGCAAGTTTTCAAGACGGTTTGCCTTTTTCCGTGAAAAAATCTACACTGCTCCCATGAAGAACCGTTACGGGATTACCCCTTGGGGGAATTGGTTTATCAATGTGCTGGACAGTTACGATATGGGCGCGCGACTTACCAGGGGCAGAACCTACGCCAACACCGGCAAGGTGCTTTCCCTTGAGCTTAACGAAGGATGGGCGGTTGCCAAGGTGAAAGGCAATTACCTTCCCTTTTACCGGGTCGAGATTAAGTTTCCGCCGCTCAAGGAAGCGGAAAAAGTGTATAAAATGATTGAAGGCGATCCGCCACTGCTTGCTCGCATTGCCGCAGGGGAATTGCCGGAAAGTTTTCTGCAAAAATTGATCGACAAAAACATTAACCTTATTCCCAGACGCTGGCGAGACATGAAGCGTTTGTGCACCTGTCCCGATGACGGCGACCCCTGTAAACACATGGCGGCACTGTATTACATTATCGCCAGGGAAATAGACGCCGACCCACATGTGCTGTTCAGGTTGCGTGGAATGGACTTGGCGACAAGGTTTGGGGAAGCTGTGGTCCACCACGTTATGCCGCCTTTCGCGGTCGCCTTTGCCGCAAAGACAAAATCCGCAATGACGAAAACTGGGGTGGAATCCAAACCGCCAAAGCTCGAATCCATTCCCCATTGTGGACAGCTTATCAGCGCCTTGCTTCCCCCTTCCCCCCCGTTTTCGGACAAGGATTTTGCCATGGTGATGGCGGAATTCTACCAAGCCTGTTCCGATTGCCAAACTTGGGAATCGGCTGGGGAAGACGAGAAAACCATGGCGGAAACGGAACACGGTTTTTCCCGCTCGGTCTGGACCATTCTGTGCCCCACCCCCGGCCCCGGCGTAAACGTGGCTCTGGAAGCGGAAGACATAAACGGCAAAAGGGAACAGTATTCGCTTCACGAAGCATTTGAATACTTTGTCCATTTTTCATCCGACGACGGAACCGCGTCATACGGCTTTTTGTTTTACCTGTTCAAGTTCCTCAACCTGATTTGTTCCGCCGGTGCGTTCATCCCTTACGTGCAGGCGGAACACGAAACGCTGGCGATTGTATGGCGGCCCTTCGAGACTCTTCCGCCGGTTCCCGATATGCTTAAAGCCCTTGCGTCCCTTGAATGCGGAATGCTGACCGTAAAAACGGGCGGCCAAAAAACGGTGAGCGGGCAAAGCGTGGTGGATCTGCTTGCGTCGGCGTTTTTAACCGGGTGGGTCAGACGGAAGGTTTCGACCATTCGCGGAAACTTCACCAAGTATGGAACGGGGGAGGAATACAGGGAACTCTTGAACCTGTTTTTTATGGGAATCGGAATCGACGTTTCATCCCCGGCGCGGCGCAGCCTGCCAGTGGCCATAGATCAGTGGCTTTCCGTGTTGCACATCGACTTTGCCGCCTATCGTTACAGCCTTACCATTAAGACCATTAACACAAAACAAAGCTCCGACCCGGATGCCGGCACTGAAATCAATACCGACATGTTTGGCCTTTCCATGGACGTGGTGGACGAACAGGAAGGCAGGGTTAAGAAAACCCCTCTTTCGCGGGTCAAGGATTTGGACACTTTGCGAGCACCCATAGCTTTGTCGAATTATTTGCCGGAGATTCGCGACCTTACCTCGCAGGCCAAAACCGCCACACGTTCCTCGGTGCAGCTTTCCGAGGCAAGGCTTGTCTCGTTTCTGGATTCCGCGTCCTCCATTCTTACAAGGATTGGAATGACGGTAAACCTTCCCAGGGCTTTGCACAGGGAATTAAAACCCAGGCTTGTAATCAAGGGAGGGGGCCAAACGAACAAGTCGTTGGTGCGTTATCTGGATTTAAACGCCTTGCAGGATTTTGAATGGCAGGTAGCCATAGGCGACGAGATTCTGACCCCTGCCGAGTTTGAAAAATTGCTAAAACAAAAACGTGCCCTGATCCGTTTTAGGGACGGCTTTGTCAAAATAGATGCGGAGGAGTTTTACCGCCTTCTTAAAAGGGCAAAAGAGGCGCAACCGGACTTCAACGATTTTCTTAAAGCCCATTTTTCGGGCGACACCGTTCTTGCCTTCGATACCCGCGAAAGCATTGACGATCTTTTTAAGGAAAAGGATTTCCCGGTTCCCACAGACCTTACCGCATCGTTGCGCCCTTATCAAAAACGGGGCTACAACTGGGTCTGCTCGCTTTTGCTTTCAGGTTTTGGCTGTATACTTGCCGACGACATGGGCCTTGGCAAAACCGTCCAGTCCATCGCGGCGTTGTTGCGCCTTAAAGAGGAAGGCTTGCTGGACAACGGCTGCCTTATCGTGGCCCCTGCGGCGCTGTTAAGCAATTGGGAAAAAGAGTTTAGCCGTTTTGCGCCGTCGATTGGCGTGTCCAGGTATCACGGAAGCCGCCGCCGCCTTGACAGGGGGCAGGACGTGTTTCTTACCACTTATCAGACGGCGATTCGGGACGCGGCAAAGCTGGGCGAGGAAACGTTTTCCCTGCTTCTGGTGGACGAGGCGCATCTTATGAAAAACGCCGATACCAGGCTTTCCAAAACGATAAAGCAATTGCGATCCAAGTACCGCCTTGCCCTTTCGGGAACACCTGTGGAAAACCGCCTTGAGGATCTTCGCTCGCTTTTCGACTTTATATACCCAGGCTACCTTGGAACCGCTACGGACTTCCGGGAACGGTTCCGCCTTCCCATTGAGGTGATGCGGGATCATGACCGGGCGGAAAGCCTGCGAAAGATTACCGCGCCTTTTCTTTTGCGGCGGCTGAAAACCGACAAAACCATTATCAAGGATCTGCCAGAAAAAATCGTTATCAACGAATATGCCGTGCTGGAAAAAGAGCAGGCGGCCCTGTATGAAAGCGTCGTCGCCGAATCTATCAAGAAAGCGGAGAAAATCGACCCCAAGGAACGCTCCTCCCTCATCCTGTATATGCTGACATCCCTAAAACAAATTTGCGATCACCCAAGGGTGTTCGACAAGGAAAGCCCCGCCGTTTCCGAGCTTTCCGGCAAGGCCAAGCTTCTGCTTGCGCTGTTGGGGGAGATTCTTGCCAACCGTGAAAAGACCCTTGTGTTCAGCCAGTACGTTGAAACCCTTGAGTGCCTGGAGCGTATTATTAGGAAGGAACTTGGCGAGGCGGCGTTGGTTTACCACGGCGGCCTGGGCCAGAAAACCCGCAACGAAACCATCAACCGTTTTCAGAACGATCCCGCCGCGCGAATCCTGCTTGTAAGTTTGAAGGCCGGCGGCCTGGGGCTGAACCTGACCGCCGCCAGCAGGGTTATCCATTACGACCTGTGGTACAACCCCGCAACGGAAAACCAGGCCACGGACAGGGCCTTTCGCATAGGCCAGAAGCGCAACGTTTTTGTTCATCGATTTATCACCAAAAACAGCTTTGAGGAAAAGATTGACGCGATGATTTCCAGCAAACAGGAACTCGCGGACATGACGGTCGCGTCGGGCGAGTCGTGGATAGCAAGGATGAACCACGACGAGCTAAAGGCGCTGTTTGGAAGGTAGAAGTATGGCACGCATGACATTGCGCGGATGGCTTAAGGCATGGTATTCTGGTGGAGGCAGGCTGAAGCGAGGAACGCAAGGTTGATTTGTGTTTGGTACTTTCGCATTGTCTAGAAAGGTAAAAACAAGCACGGAGGAAAGGGGGTCTATTATGTTGAGAAAATCGATCTGGGCAGTTTTTTTTATTTGCGCCGCAATTCAGGTTGCCATGCCGGAGGAAGCACAATTCCGCGTACTGGAGGACACTCCGGCATGGATTCACGTCAATTTTCCACCTCCTTTGACTTATGCGAATGCGGATATAATGATCCCAAGAGGCTCCATTGTAACAAATGTGTCCTCGCCTTCGCCTCATTTTGAGATAAATGGGAGACCAATCGTTGGCCATACTGAAATTTTTTTTGAAGGCAGAAAATATATTATTGCCGCCAATACGTTCGTTCCGATGGATACCGAAGAAATCTTCCACGAGTCGTTTCTGACAAGCGCCGATCCAGAGGCAAGTATTTGGATAACCTCCTATTTCCTTGAGGCGCTACATTTCGGTGACAGGGACGTGTTGATGCCGCATGAGCAAAGAATTGTCGATACCTTCGAAGGGGCTCAACACGGGGTCTGGCTGGACATTTCAGGATTTAGGCAATCCTTGGTGATAACGCAGAGCGCCATATCCATAGGCGGTCTGCATCAGGATCAGTTCTGGATACGACGCATAGAGCGCATCCCGAATGGATACCGCGTTACCGTAACATGGAATACGACGAACCCTTTCTGGTATTATCGGCCTGTCTTTAGAAGCATGAGGGTTAGTTTGCCCGATCGGGATACAACCCCCGTCTTTGATTTTTACTTTATCGTTGACGGCGACTACCTTGACGTTTATTATTCAACCGACCCGACAAGTTCCGAAAGGTTTTTTTCCGCAACTTTTGCCCTGTTCGATTCCGAAATGATAAGATACCTCATAGAAATTTTTTTTCAAGGATCAAGACAACTTGGTCCGTCAGGGATTACGTTCTGGCCTCGCCGCGCGGACGGCAGCATGGACTTTCCGCACCACCCCCTTACCGTACCGGAAAACACAACAGCGGTGTTTGTCTTCGAGGACACCGTTGTCAGGGCTCCCCTTTTTGAAATCCCTGCCGCTGCAACCGAACCCGAAGTTCATATTGCCGATATTTCAGAGGAACAGCCTTCGCCCGTCATGGCAACAATTCTGGAAGCTCAACCCACGTCCGTTTCCGATACGCGAAACCATGAAAACGGAATGCCGCCGTGGGTATTGCTTGCGCTTATCGGTGGGGCGGTTGTCGTGATTGGCGGCGTGGTATTGCTTTTCGTCAGGCGGAAAAAGTAAATTGGACGGTCAGATATCCCCTCCGCGCAATGGCCACGGGGACACGCGACAGCGGCAATGCGACGGTGACGGTCACCGATTTCTGAACACCTTCCCCGCATTCCGGCACGTCCATGCTATTGCCCGTACAACCATAACAATATATAATAGTGGCATAGGATTTTATCCATGCAGGGGATTTTATGACCGAAAACGTGGAATATATTATCGATAACATTGATTTTTCCATGAGAATGGAAGACATGCCGCTTACGGACGAGGATAAGTCGCGCCTGTTGCTATGCCTCAATGGAAGCAGGGACATAAACGAGGTTTTGCAGGAAACCATACAAAAACACGCAATGCCAGTTTCCGCATAATCAATTGGATGCCATCCTATTTTCTTGAGGTGCTGCAAAACGGGGACAGGAATGCGTTGATACCCCATGAGCAGCGGTGGGTTGACAGCTTTGAAGGCTATAAGATGGCAACATGGTATACGGCGGCTTCAATTCGCCGAGTGATGATAACGCATGGGGCTATATCCATGGGCGGCCTGAGCTTTGATGAATTCTGGGTGCAACGCATAGAGCGCATTCCGAACGGGTACCGCGTTGCCGTAACATGGAACACCGAATGGGACTGGCATTATAGACCCGCGGACAGGAGCGAAAGAATAAGTTTACCGTCTAGGGAGGAAGCCCAGGTTTTTGATTTGTTTTTTTTCATAGACGGCGATTACATAGACGTCTATTACGCGGTAGAGCCGGATGGCTCAGACAGGACTTTTTCCGCTTCTTTTGCTCGCATTGATTACGAAATGAGAAGACAATTAAGCAGGATCATTTTAATTCAAGACCCTTCTGGGAGTACGACTCATTTCTTTGAGCCGACAAAGCTTACCTTCTGGCCACGCCGCGCGGACGGCAGCATGGACTTTCCGCACAATCCCCTTACCGTGCCGGAAAACTCAATGCCCGTGTTTGTCTTCGAGGACACCGTCGTACTTGTACCCCCTTTCGAGGCCCCGGCCGAACCAGCAACCTCCGCATACACTCCAGATGTTCAGGTTGAACACGACCCCCAATCCGTGCCGGTTGCCGAAGAGCAAACCCGCGAGGGCGGGATCCCCTTGTGGGCGTTGCTTGTGATTATCGGTGCAATAATTCTCACAGCCGGCGGTGTCATACTGTTTGCCGCAAGGCGAAGGAGCGCGCATGGGAGACCATTTAATCCGCTAACTTGACAGAAACAACAAGGAGAACTTTTTGGTTGGCTTTGAAAGCGCAAGGGACTTCGTCGCTTACATTGCCGAAAGTTACGATGCGATCTACGAAGGAAAACAAGGCTCGCTAATTTTTCACAAAAAGGGAAGCCAACATGCATCGATCGTTTCCAAGCTGGAACCTTCGGAGGGCGGCGACCTTGACATGGTATATATCACGGTATATATTCAAGGCAGGGGGATATTATGCAAACCGCATCTTTATTTGCGAACGGCAGAAGCCAAGCCGTAAGGCTTCCCAAAGAATATCAGTTTCAGGGGGACAGCGTGTACATTCGGAAAGTCGGGGAAGCCGTGGTCTTGTTTCCCGTTGACAAGGAATGGGAAGTGTTTCTGCACGGACTGAACGGTTTTTCCGACGACTTCATGTCCGAAGGAAGGCAACAGGGGGGCCTTCAGGAAAGGGAACCGCTGTAATGTACATGCTCGACACGGATATTTGCATATACATTATCAACAAACGGACGGAAAACGTGTTGCGGCGACTGCAAGAGAAAAGGGGGAAGGGGCTGTTCATCTCGGCGATAACACTGTCGGAACTGGAGTTCGGGATTGAAAACAGCGGCCACAAGGAAAAAAACAGGATGGCGTTGCTGGGTTTTTTGGCGATCATGGGCATAAAGCATTTCGACGAAAACGCGGCCAGGGAATACGGGATTGTGAAAAAAAATTTAAGGGACAGGGGATGCATGATAGACCCTATGGATATGTTGATCGGGGCTCACGCAAAATCGCAGGGCATGACGCTTGTTACAAACAACGCCGATGAATTCTCGCGGATAAAAGGGCTGACCGTGGAAAACTGGTCGTGAGTGGAAAAATGGTGCCAGTCACAATGGCGTCTCCTGCAACGCTGGTTTGTGACGGGTGTGGCAAGGAGATTAAATTGACTGTTAGGGGTATAAACATGAAAAAACATATAACGAACAACAGCATGTTGTTTGTTGCGATGATATTCACATTCGTTGTTGTTGGCTGCAACAGGGAACGCCCTAGGCCATCCACACCGGAGGCTGGCTATCAAGCAAACGCGCCTCATGTCAGCATGGAAATTACCGAAACGTTGACAGAAACCGAGGAACAAACACCACATGAAGAGCTGCCACCGGTCGCGCTTGATTCCATGTGGATATGGGATGCGGTAGAGCTTTTCGATCCCATTACCGAGATAGAGATGATATTCGTGGAAGGCGGGACGATGGTCATTCAGGGACAGGAAATCAGCCTTGATTCGTTTTATATAAGCAAATTTGTTTTAACCGATCTTATTTGGGCGAAGGCGCATAACTGGGCTCATGATAGGGGATACGCTGGAGGCCATCAACAGAGCTACAGCTATGACTCAGGGAGCATGAATATGAACTTGGGTTGGACTTTTGCAATCGTCACTTCCAATTGGCTTAGCGTTATGGAAGGATTAGCGCCGGTATACTGGCTTGAGGACAGAACTCGGCCTGTCATGAGATTAGGGGATCTGTCAACAACCCTTTTTGAAGAAGGTATAGCCGTGTTCCACCAAAACCACCCCTTCTATATTGACTGGAATGCGAATGGGTACAGACTACCAACCGAGGCCGAGTGGGAGTTCGCCGCGCGTGGCGGAAACGAATCGAGGGGGTATAGGTATGCTGGCGGTAATATCCTTGCGGAGGTTCTTACCAATTTTTGGGGCGGGCAAGGTTGGGACATGTCCTATATCCTGGGACAAATGAGACCGAATGAGTTGGGCATCCATGACATGAGCAGTCAGGCAGCAGAATGGGCGCTTGGGCCTTGGACGGAATATGGGGAACTGGAGCCACTGCACAATCCGGGGAGAATCCCCTTGTTTGATTTTGCTGAGCCGCTTTCCCTTCTACAGAAAGGCGGAAACAGGATTTTAGGCGAAGATTCATTCCGGCCGGAATCGAGAATACGATACAGGCCGGATGCGGACAACGATCGCTGGCTAGGAGGGGCTTCAATCCGTTTAATTCGTAATTACAACCCACAGCAAATACCCAGAGAAGAGGTGTCTAGCTTTGAATGAGACTATGAATCTCTTTATGTGGGGTTAACGCATATGGTGTCTGGCACAGTGCGCCGCCTCACCGATGCGGCTTGGCAAGAGGGCCGGTACGTAAGGATAAATTCGCGAAAATTCCGCTTGACAGGAAAATACACCACAGGTATAATACAGGTGTGTTTTTGTGGGCGGCGACTAATCTTTAGCTAGAGAACGATTGCGCATCACAGGCATGACATAGTGATTGCACAAAGGGGGAATAGCCATAGCCATAGCCATGAAAATTCCTACAGCCTACAGCCTACAGCCTACAGCCTACAGCCTACAGCTGATTTATCTAATCTCACAGTTTCAAGCGCTTACTGGCATGGTAACAAGGTGGGTGGAACCTGGCGACAGCACCACCAACGGCCTTGCAATGCTTTTACCCCACTCCAACCACACAGAAGACGGCAAAATCACCCGCAACCTTGATCTGTGGCTCTATACCGCGATGACGGGATCGATAAAACCAAAAACAACCAAATCGGAATTCAGGAGGAAGAAATGAAAAGGATTGACTTGCGATGGTTCACGACGGCGGTTATCTGCCTCGCGCTCGTGGTGTTCTTTACGGGTTGCCCCACGGAGGCTCCCCAACCGGATCCCGGCAGGCTGACCATTACGGGTGGTTTTGAGGGCAACTCGCTTGCCCACGCCGTCTACGTGTTTCCCCCCGCCGCCAACCTTTCCACTCCCCAGCATATCCAAAACGCCATGATTGGCCCCAATTTGGTTGCCCTTGGAGCCATCGCAACCGGCGCCGGGAACGTGTTTACACTGGCAACCATGGCGGGGGGGTTCTGGACCGGATCCGGCAGCTTCCAGGTGGTTTTGGTGAATTCCAACGGCGGCATAGACAACGCGGAGAACCCCATGTTCAGGCGGGCTGCGGCTGTCAGTTTCTCCAACGGTAACGCCTCGGTGGGCATTGGCGGTTTTGCCCCGGTGGTCGGCGGAGGCGGCGAAGGCGGAATGACAACCGTTTTCGATTTGGCTAACGACGTTGTTTTCCAGGCATTGCCGCTTAACATCCCCATAACCGACGAGATGTTTGAGGGTACGCCGTTCCGATATGCGGGGGCCAGCTTTATGGCGGTTCAGGAGAGCGGGCGCCGGGCCCTTCATTTTTCGACTGGCGATATCTATTGGCGGGGGCTTCGCATAGATCATTCGTTTGTCAATTTCGCCGCCGGCGACACGATAAGAATAGCGGGTCGGGTTGTTACAGGCACCGTCCGGGTTCACCTTTGCTATAACATCAATTCATTTGGTGCGCCGCTTGGGGGCTGGAATCCAATTCTTGTGGAAGGGAACGCATTTGAGCGGGAATTCACGTTGTCTGCGGAAGACGTGTCCGCCATCATCGCGAATGCCCACTTCGGCAACCCTTCCCACCTGCAACTTAGGACAAGAGAATCCGGCTCGGAGATGATAATAACCGAGCTTATAATAAGAGGCGAAAGACCTCAAGGCTGGACACCCGATAATGGTAATGGCAACGGTGGCCCGGGCAATGGCGATGATGACGGGACTATCCCTGCGGAGCTTGTCGGCGACTGGGGGATTCCCGGTGTTGAGGGGATCGTGCCCGATATGGTGACGCTGACGATCAACACGGATGGTACGGGGGCCTTTGCGGGTATACCCGTCTCATGGTCGGAAGCCGGTGGCAGGCTGACCGTAAACACGGCAGGTATAACGGGCTCTGCGGTCTGGGAAATCGTCGGCGGTAGACTGCGCTTTTCGGACGGGCAGGGGGACCATGGCGCGGCTTTGGAAGTCCTCCCGGACCTTTATAGACTGGGTGACAACGGTGGCCCGGGCAACGGCGGTGATGACGGGACTATCCCTGCGGAGCTTGTCGGCGACTGGGGGATTCCCGGTGTTGAGGGGATCGTGCCCGATATGGTGATGCTTACGATCAACGCGGATGGTACGGGGGCCTTTGCGGGTATACCCGCCTCATGGTCGGAAGCCGGTGGCAGGCTGACCGTAAACACGGCAGGTATAACGGGCTCTGCGGTCTGGGAAATCGTCGGCGGCAGGCTGCGCTTTTCGGACGGGCAGGGGGACCATGGCACGGCTTTGGAAGTCCTCCCGGACCTTTACAGACTGGGTGATAACGGTGGCCCTGGCAATGGTGGCGACGATGATGGCAACGGCCCTGGCAATGGCGACCAACTTCCGCCGCCGGCCGATCCCAGCAGGTTGGTCATTAACAACTTCGAGGGTGGCACTCTTGCCCATATTGTCTACGTGTTTACCCCTGGTACGAATCTTTCCACACCCGAGGCTATTACGAATGTCATTCTGGACGGCTGGGTTTCGAGTGGGACCCTTACGTTGGGTTACGCAAATAAATTTTTGATGACCCGGGGCTGGGAAGGCTCGCTACTTATGCCCGGCGAGTGGACCGGATCGGGAACCCTCCAGGTGATTCTTCTCTATAATGGTGGGGTTTTTGACGACGTGACCAATCCAATGTTCAGACTGGCGGCGGTCGTGTTTGCCAACGGGAGCGCGACGGTGGACATAGGCAGTTTCGCCCCGATTGTTACTAACTTTACCGTCACGTTTGACAGCAACGGCGGCAGCGCCGTTCCAACACAGCGCGTCAACATCGGCGATACGGCAAACCGTCCAGAAGATCCATCATGGGAACACCGTAATTTCGTCGACTGGTATGCCGATTCCGACCTGACAACGGTGCATGATTTTTCCACACCAGTGACACAGAATATTACCCTGTTCGCAAGGTGGGAATATACAGGGGGAACCATTTCGGTAACAAACAACGCGGACAGAGGGCCAGGCAGCCTGCGCTACGCGATAGACACAGTACCGCCTGGATATACGATTTACATTGAAGACGGCGTTGGAACAATCAGGCTTGAAAGCCCACTGGAAATAAACAGGAGCCTCACCATTAAAGGCAACGGCACAACCCTGACCAGAAGCGCAGGTTGGACCGCGGTAGAAGACATGACCCAATTGTTACGCATTACTTCCAGTGTCGTCACGGTGGGCATAAGCCGTATGCACTTTACGGGTGGTCGGGCGAATAACAACGGTGCCGCCATCAATCACAATGGTGGGACACTTATCCTGGAGTCCAGTGTTTTCAGCAACAACGTAACCGGTGGCGGCGGCTCGGGCGGTGCCATCTGGAGCGGCAACAACGGAACATTGATAGCAAATGGTAACACTTTCTTCGGGAACTCAGCCGGAGGTTTGGGCGGGGCGATTCAGTCATCAGGGGCGAACAGCACCGTGACATTGACAGGGAACCTGTTCCACGGAAATACCAGTGCTTTACGACCGGTGGCAAGTGGCTCCAACATAGTTTCCGGCGGTTTCAACGTGGTAGATTTGCCGTTTGGAACGGGAGACAACCAAAGCGGTTGGCTTGTGGGAACCGGGGACAGTTTTGTTGCCGACATTCCCGTGTCGCCGGTGTCTTTCCGCCTGCTTTCCGGCAGCGGGGCGGCCGGGGTTATACCAAGCCGGACCGCCGAATACCCGACGGTGGATTTTTTCGGCAACGGCATTATTTTCCCCGCAGCGGCCGGCGCGGTGCAGTCGCCGGCAGTCGGCTATCTTTTGACTATAATAGACAATGCGCGCGGCGACGTAAACGTATCGCCGGAACCCAACGTGGACGGCCTGCATATCGATGTAACCCTGACACCAGTTCCATCGACAGCTACGGCAAACGAGTACACGTTCTCTCACTGGCTTGTGAACGGGATCGAGTACGGAAGCGACGTTCCTCTTAATTTGAGACTCACGGGCAATACGAATGCACGGGCGGTATTCACGACGACTCTAGTCGTGACAGATCCGGGCGACGCGACGGGTGCCGCGCTCAGATCTGGAACCCTCCGATATGCCTTGCAGTCCAGCGTGGTCGGGGATAGGATCCGTTTCTCCGGACCGATTACCGTTGAACTAATAGCTCCCCTCAACGTAACCAGTGACATAGTCATCGAAGGCAACGGTGCTACCATAACTCGCAGTGCGTCTTTTACGCAGATGCTCCATTTGTTGGTTATATATCCCGAAGCCACGGTGAGCATCAGCCGAATCCATTTTAGGGGCGGCATGAGTAGTGGCTCTGGCGGGGCCATTAGGAACAACGGCGGAACGCTGATCCTGGAATCCTGTATTTTCAGTCACAACGTAGCCGCTCTTGGGGGCGCATTGGAAAACAGCAACGGGGGAACCCTAATTGTGAGGGGGAACACATTTTTTCAGAACAGAGCGACATCCGCCGGCGGGACTATTAATAATTCAGACGGCACTCTGACTATGACGGGAAACCTGTTTTACAGGAATACCGCCGCCAGCGGCAATATGCAGCCGGTGGTAAGAAACGCTGCCGCTGCCACCGTGAAATCCCTTGGCTTCAACATTGTTGACGTGATGTTGGGGGGAGGGGTGTTCCATCAAAGCGGCTGGATTGGCGGAACCGGGGATACGACGTTAGAGGGCTTAGGCATTCCAGGTATACCTTTTGATGAGGCCACCTTTGTGCCGGTGGACGGATTACGCAACGTCATGCCAGGTACCCCGATCGAGGATTTCCCGGCGTTTGACTTCAACGGTAACCCAAGAACCTGGCCCGGGGCACCAGGGGCGGTCAACGCGCCGTAGCAGTAAAGGACCACCGAAAGGCACGAGGACTGCTTCCGTGGGATTGGGTTCGGGGAAGTGGTTTTTGATGACTGGCACCGATTGACAAACCCAAGCCTTGGGGAAGGGGCCTTCTGATGCAGATACCGCCATGGCTACGGTGTACCCCTCATTCCACCCTGACTCTTACGGACAGGGTTCTGTCCTCGGTTCTAAAGATGATTTCAAGCTCGTCCGAATCGAAGGGGACTGCAAAACGGAAAAACTCCGGCGATTCCCCGGTAAAGGTTACCATGTGAAAGGATACGGGTGCTGGCACCTGATCCAGTAAAGGCACGGGCAATACCTCGATGTTTACCGCGCCGGTGTACGGGGTTCGGGCCGGCCTAAAATTCAAGAAGGGCCTTGTGGTTCGTACCGTTTTTCTCAGCGCCATTATAACCAGATCCCCGTACCTTATCGCCTGAACCGCAACCTGGTTTCCCTCGAACTCGTGGGTGTCGCCGTCCCTTCCTATAAGCGTGACAACCAACGCCAGCACGCAGACCATCAATATGACAACCATAGTGAGTAGTTGTATTCTGCCGCCTCGGGGTCGGAACACTCCACGGCGAGGAGGCTCGTCCTTTTTGTAGTACAGTTCTTGGACTGCCTGGGGTGCTTTCTCCAGGCGGCGATCCCTGTCGTAATGGTAGACTATTTCCTCGGGCCTGGGGTTGTCGTTTGTCTTGCTCAACTTGTAGTTGGCGTTGGGCCGCTTGCTTTCTTCTTCGGGCGGTCTTTGATTATGGTCGTCGCTCATTGTTCCCTCCGTATCCATGCGTTGCCTGCAATGGCGGCGGCGGCACGGGCAAGTTCCCCAGGATCGATAAAGTTGCCAGCTATGCCTTCCGACTCGGCGGCTTGTACCAGGAGCGAGGCGGCGGCACAGGCACAGGTGTAGCCGTCAAACACGCCCTCCTGGGCGCTTCGGGCGGCGATGGCGGCGCAGAAGCCAGCCAACACGTCGCCGGATCCGCCGGCCGCCAGTACTGGGTTCATTCCGTCGATTACCCCGAGCCGCCCGTCGGGGGAGGCGACATACATCACATGGCTTTTGAGCAGAACGGTGGCTTTCTTTTCCGCGGCAAAGCCACGAAGCAGACGGATGATATCGGTACCCAGAATTTCCTCTTTGGGAAGTCCGGTGCAGAAGGCGAATTCCCCGACATGGGGTGTCAGGATTGCGTTCCCGTGGAAGGCTGTGCCCTTTGCCAGGGCGATTGCATCCGCATCGAGGACAAGGGGGATGCCTTTTTCTTCGGAAGGCAGATAGCTTTCAAGCAGGCGCATTCGGTCTTCGCCTTTTCCCCAGCCAGGCCCCAGAAGCAAGGCGGCCGGCATAAAGCGGCCTTCGCCTTCCTTGGAAGCCTCGCTGGAAGTCGCATCGTCGGGGACAACCATTACCCCCGAACAGGCACCGGCGACTATCGCATACAGGGAAGCATCGACGATGAGCCGTACTATGCCTGCTCCTGCGGCCTGCGATCCCAGTGCGGCAAGCCGTGCCGCCCCGGAGGCCCCTGGGGAACCGGCCCTTATTTCCACCAGCCCACGCCCATACTTGTGGGCGGTCTGCGGTACGGGCTTGATACGAACGGACGCACTTTTCCATGACAAAAGCTCGGCATCCCTGTATTTGGTGGTAAGCTCCGGGGGGAATATCCCGACTACCGGAAGTATCGCCCCGGCATTGGGTCGAACCGAAGGTGCGTAGATGCAGAGTTTTTGCGGCTCTATGGCAAGGGTGTCGTTTGCGGCAACTATTGGCATTCCAGATCGCCAACCGTCGAAACTGCCGGAGGGCATATCAATGGAAACAACCGTCGGCCCGTTCGGCTTTTGGCTTAAGGCGTTTGCCGCCTCCGCCATTTCAAGGGCTGTGCCACGCAGGGGGCCATCCAGCCCAGTGCCGGTAATCCCATCGATTACAACCCAACGCCTACCGGTCAAAGGCCGTGCGGCAAGATCCGTCTTCCCTTCATCCCATGCCTTTACCGAAACGCCGAGTTTTCGCACGGCGAGCACCACCTGCAACAAAGGGGTTCTTTCGGCAGTCCCGCCGCTCCCCGGCATCCTGCCTATAAAAACCGAACAAGAGCCGGGATCCGCATGGTCGCCAAGGATAAGCGCCCGTAGCATGACAAGTGCGTCGGCGGCATTGTTGCCGCTTCCCGCAAGCACCGTAAACTCCCGGTCGTGGCAGGGGCAATCGCAGGGCGAAACACTGCGGATAAAAGCCTCCGCACAAGTCCTGCCGGCGGACTCGACAAGGGCAAAGGGATCAAGCCCCCACTGCGCCGATGCCTCCGCATCCAGGGCCTTCGCCCCGGCCGTGCTTGCCAGCGCATATGACTCCACCTGCCGTTTCCAGGCCACGGTTAGCCATCCCTCATGAATCTTTCCATGCGCCACCAGGATACCTTTGTCGTCCATTCGTCCGCAAGCAGTGCCGAAAGGATGCCTTCCGGGGAAAGGTGGAAGCTGTTGAAAACAAGCCTTTCCGGGTCAACCTCGATGAATCCCCTGCGCTGGCCGTATCCCGTGGAATCCATGCGAAGGATTGCATAGCCGTTTTCGACGGGAAAATAGAACAGCATCGCACCGTCCTGCGTGACTCCCATCATCGAGTACAGCATGTTTATCTGTACCGTCCTGCCCCTGTCCGTATGGGTTATCTTGAAGAACGGCACTTCCACGAAGCGTTCGTACACGCCGTCTTCTATATTCAGTATCCATACGAGGGAGTTCAGGGTTTCGGTTCCTATGCGGTTGCCCGTAAGGGGGTCGAAAATGTCACGGTAATAGTCCACTTTTATGAACAGCTTTCTGGCATCGGGGGCGGCGATTACCGCATCAATCGAGGCGAAAAAATTCTGCAGGCCCGGCGGTGCAGGGATAGCGTCGTCCCTGATGTGCACAAGGAAAAGCTGCTCACCCATTGCGTTGTACCAGAAAACGTCCCAGCCCGTCGCCAAGCGGCAGACCACGACGATTTCGTCGTTCACGGATGTATGCAGGCCCATTATTCGGGGGAAAGGCCCGCCGCCACGTCCGCCCTGCCCAAGAAAGTCTATGAAGCGGCCCTCGTGGTCAAAGTGAAGGACTATGCTGTTAAGCAGGGCCTGGTTTTCCGCATCGAAGCCGTGCCGTTCCTCGGGCAGGATTTCCTCGACAAAGATGTGCCTACGGGAATCCACGGCGATTCTGCCTGGGGACAGAAACGGGAAGGTAAAGGCCCAACGGGTCATCTGCCCGTCGTCTTCCACTCTTACCCTAAGATCGGCAGGTTCGGGGTTTGTGCCGTCGTTGAAGACCAGGAACAAAAGGTCACCGAAGGAGCTATAGCGGACGATTTTGCGTCCCATGCCGTCCGAGATAAAGAAAAGGCCGTCCCTCATAGCCAGGCTGGCCCGTGGCAGTCCCGCATCGTCTGGAAAAACGAACAGCGACAGTTGGTCTTCCATGGGGCCTATGTCCAGCAAGAAAAGATCCTCCCGTTGAAAGGCAACCTGGTCTCGAAGGGCACAGGACACGGTGCAGAACGCAAACAAGGGAAGCAACAGGCCAAAAACGGCTATATGATAGCGGCGAGTAAGGAAAGGGGGGTGTTTCATGATAGATTTATTATCGGGAAGATCGGGGCTTTGGGCAAGTGGTTCCTTGGATATAGCCGAAGGCAAGGCAAGGATTTCAAGTATGACCCTAAATACCAATAACCCACAATTCCGAGGGGGACCCAGCAAGGGTGGCGTTAGACCGCCAAGGCCATCCCCGGCAAGGCGTAATCGTAAAAAATTTGAAAATCACCCCGTGCTTTAGTAAATTATTGGAGTACGTCCAGAAAACGCCAAGGGGGTGTCGCCATGAAGAAGACCGCAGCTTTTCCCCCGAAATCCAGCCGGACGGCAGTGTTTACGGCATTGCCGCCTTTGAAGGAATCGACAGGGCCTTCTGCAAGGTGAGATGAGATTATGAACATCCGCATACGAACGATATTAATAATTGTTTCCGCCAACTCCATTATAATTCTGTTCAGCATATTGGCAGGGATCGCTTACGTGGAAAGAAACACGGAAACCTTCCTGAAATATGATCTGAACGTGATTGCCGACATTGCGGATCACTATATAAGCAGGGAATTGGGAAGCCTGAAATTGATTGTGGGGAAAACGGCTCAAAGCCTGGAGGGGGCGGAGGAAACCGAATGGACGGGGATTCTGTCGGAGGACATCGAGCTGAACCCGAACTTTATCGGAATGGCGGTCTTTGACTCGGATCGCGGACTAATCGCCGAAGCTGGAGAATTTGCGGCGGAAGCCGGCGTAATCACCGATAAATATATCCGGCAGGCATTTTCGGGAAAAGAAACGGTTTCATCCACTTACCCGTTAGGCGACGGCGTGGTATTTTATTTGGCCTCGCCTTTGCCGCATTCGGACGGCAAAATATTGGTGGCCACCCTTCCGGGAACTTACTTCAGACAGCTTCTTTCCATTTTCAGGATTTGGGAAACGGGCCATGTTTTTCTCAGCGATTCGGAAGGCTATGCGGTTTCCAACCCGAGGGAACACTGGGTGCAGGAACGTTTTAACTATATTCTCGCGGCGGAAGACGACGCATCGTTCGTTGAGCTGGCCAAAGTGGTAACGCTTATGACGCGCGGGGAATCCGGATTTGGTTATTACTCCGTCTACAATATTCCCAGGGTATGCCTGTACAGACCGATTTCGGGATCGACGGACGGCTGGAGCCTGGGAGTGGTTGCGCCGCTGGATGAAAGCCCCGTCGGCAATGCGGGCGCGGGTTTTTTCCTGGTAGGACTCATCGGCGTTATCCTAAGCGCAGTCGCATCGCTAATTGCGTCGATTTTTATCAAGAGGCCGTTCGAGAAAATCAAGGTGCTGAAAGAAGAAGCGGAAACCGCCAACAAGGCGAAAAGCTCTTTTCTGAGTACCATGAGCCACGAGATGCGCACTCCCCTAAACGTCATCATCGGTCTTACCGATTTGCATTTGGAAACAAGGGCCGAACAACCCTGTGAAATGTATGACGATATACGGAAAATCAACAGCGCGGGCAGTACCTTGCTTGGGATAGTCAACGACGTATTGGACATTTCCAAGATAGAGGCCGGCAAGCTGGAACTCATTCCGGTAAACTACTGCGCGGCAAGCCTGCTTAACGACATTATCACCCTGAACATGATACGCATCGAAAGCAAGCCCATCAAGTTCATCGTGGAAATCGATGAAAACGTGCCTTATGATTTATATGGCGACGATTTGCGCCTGGGCCAGATTTTCAACAACCTTTTGAGCAATGCGTTCAAGTACACTCGTGAGGGAACCGTGACGCTTAAAATAGACTGCGAAAAAAAGGCGAACGATATTTGGCTTAACATAAGCGTTAGCGACACTGGCATAGGGATCAGGCAGGAAGACATCGAAAAAATATTTATGGAATACGACCAGGTGGATACTGGGGCCAACCGCAAGATCGAGGGAACCGGGCTGGGCCTGCCCATCATGAAAAAACTGGTGGCGTTGATGGGCGGGGAAACCAGGGTCGAAAGCGAGCACGGCAAGGGCAGTACTTTTTTTGTACGCCTCAAACAGGGATACGTAAGCGATGCGGTTCTTGGCTGCGAGATAACGGAAAGCCTTAGAAACTTTTCGTTTGCCGACAACAAGCAGCACATTTCCGCAAAACTTGTGCGAGACGACATGAGCTATGCCAGGGTTCTGGTTGTTGACGATTTTGTGACAAACCTTGATGTCGCCGCAGGCCTGCTGAAAAAATATAAGATGCAGGTGGACTGCACAACAAGCGGACAGGACGCCATTGATCGCATAAATGCCGGGGAGCCCGTTTATGACGCGGTTTTCATGGATCACATGATGCCGGGGATGGACGGGATGGAGGCGACCCGGCGTATCCGCAATCTGGACTCGGAGTATGCAAGGTCGATACCCGTCATATCGTTGACCGCCAACGCCATAACCGGAAACGAAAAGATGTTTCTGGAAAGCGGCTTTCAGGCGTTTTTGGCAAAGCCAATAGACATGCTAAAGCTCGACGTAATACTAAAACAGTGGGTGCGCGACAAATCCAGGGAAACCAGGGCAGCGTCCGACTCGGAGGCTTCGGAGCCGCCCGACGGCGACGGCGAAACCGCCGCAACGATTCGGATTCCTGGCATCGACGCCGAAAAAGGCATGGTTCTGTATGGTGACGACGCGGAGCTGTATATCACCGTGATAGAGTCCTACGCCAGAAACACGCCGGCGGTCATAAACAGCCTGCGCTGCGTATGCGAGGAAAACCTGGCGGACTATGCCATAAACGTTCACGGCCTGAAAGGCTCCAGCAACAATGTAGGTGCGTCGGAAGTGGCGCAAAGGGCCGCACAAATGGAAAAAGCGGCAAAGGCGGGAAACCTGGCCGAGGTATTGGCGGAAAACGATTCCCTGCTGGCGGAAGCCGAAACGCTTGTGGACAATATCCAGAAGTGGCTCGGCGTCCGGGGCGCGGAAAAACCCAAGCCCGTTCAGGCCGCCGTGGATCCCGCGCTTTTGGACACTCTGCGGAGCTGCTGCGAAAGCTTTGACATGGGCGGCGCGGACGAAGCCATGGCGCGCCTGACGGAGTTTTCCTATGACAACGATGACGACAACGACTTGATGGCCTGGCTTGGCGAAAAGATCGCCACATCCGAGTTTGGCGAAATTGCCCTGCGAATCGATAAATACCTGGAGGTTTCAAAATGAGCGCGACAAAGAAGATTATCGCGGTCGATGACAATCTGACCAACCTTACCGTGCTGAAAAACATCCTCAAGCCGGTTTACGAGACCTATCCGGTTTCCTCCGTGGCGAAAATGTTTGATTTACTGGAAAAAATCAGGCCCGACCTTCTGCTGCTGGACGTTGACATGCCGGAAATAAGCGGCTATGACGCAATCCGATTGCTGAAAAACAACGCCGCGTACAAGGATATTCCGGTCATTTTCGTTTCGGCGTTAAGCGGCGAGAAGGAGGAGATGACGGGGCTGGAGCTTGGAGCCGTGGACTATATCTACAAGCCCTTTGTGGCATCGTTGTTGCTAAGACATATCGAAACCCACCTCTCCCTGGCGGAGCACAAGAGACAGCTTCAGGAACTCAACGAGGATATCCAAAAAAAGCTTGTCGCCAAAATCAGGGAGGTTTTTCACCTTCAAAGCTCCATCCTGAACATTGTGGCTGGCATGGTGGAAAGCAGGGACGGCACTACCGGCGGCCATATCTTCCGCATTCAAAAATACCTGAACTGTTTGATCGACGCGATGATCGAGCAGAACGTCTACCCCGACGAGATCTGCAACTGGGATATGGACTTCTTCGTTTCGTCGTCCCAGCTTCACGACGTTGGGAAAATCGCCATCGGCGACGCCATCCTGAACAAGCCTGCGCCCCTTACCGCCGACGAGTATGAAGTGATGAAGACCCACGTTGTTTTAGGGGCGGATGCGATCAGCCGAATGCAGGCCAACGTCGGCGACAACGATTTTTTGAGCTACGCCCTTATCTTTGCGCAGACGCACCACGAAAGGTGGGACGGCGAGGGCTACCCCTACGGGCTTAAAGGCGAAGACATACCTTTGATAGGCAGGCTGATGGCGGTTGCGGACGTATACGACGCGCTTGTATCCTCGCGGCCGTACAAACGGCCTCTTTCCCCGGGCGAGGCGGCGGACATCATCTGCAAAGGCAAGGGAACGCAGTTCGACCCGCAGATAGTCGAGGTTTTTGAAACAGCGGCCGATCGGTTTGCGGAAATTGCGCTCTCAAACCAGTAGCGGCTTGCCGTTTCCTTGCCGAATATGCTTTCACCGCGGCCTCCGCATTGAATTCCTTCGTGTACTTCGCGCCTCGGCGCGCTCTGTTTTCCCATGCTTTCCCTCTCCTTCCTGTTCTACCTACAGCTTTTCTTTTTGTCTACCTGTTCGGGTAAAGCACCAACACCAGTTTTGCGAACGCATACAACAAGTTAGGCTAGGCCAGTGCAGGTGGCGAGAGCTGCGCTGGGGTTACGAGTTCGGCTTCAGCCATATCCAGTTCATTTAGAGACATGGTTTTGGCACTCCCCGTTCCTGCCGACCGCCGTGATGCCTCATTTCAAAATGTTACCGAAAGCTCTGGATGCCTCACTTAGAAAATGTTACCGAAGCTATGTCCGCACCCCCGTCTGTTTTCGGTTCGCCTGGGCGAGCCTCCGCCTCAGTCACATGACAGCTTTGTTGACATTATCCTGGAGTTCCACGGGGCTGTATGGCCATTACCTTGCAGGCTTGGGACACATTCCCAAGCTGCCTTGCAAGCTCCAGGATTCCGATTTTCGTCTTGATGATCTTTTGCTGGTTTGTCACTCTCTGCTCCTTGTCTAAAAAGTGTATCAGTTTTTTCGACAAGTGTCAGATTTTATCTTGGCTATCACAGTTACAGGCAGAATAGTTCCCTCCCTCATTCTTCCTTTGATATTTCCATAATCAAATCATCCATCGTCTGATTCACGGTGTGGCGCAAGATTTCTCGCTTTTTCGCAATCAAATCGGCTATGTGTTGTATATTGTTGCGCCTACCGTTGTGTGCTGCCCGTTCCGATACTAAGCAGTTTTCCCCTGTGTTGGGAGAAAGCAGTTCCCAGGCTTCCCTGTTGAGTGTCCTGGCTAGTTTTTTCAGGGTTTTATCGCTTACCCAAGTTCGACACCGTTCAATGTCAACTAAATATGAAACGGAAATATCCGCATGTTCCGCCAGTTTTGCCTGGCTTATGTGCAACGTACTCCTGATGGTTTTGATGTTTTGGGCAAGAATTTTCCGTAAATCCTGCGAACTGTCCACTTTGCAAGTATATGGTATCATCATGGTTTTTTAATATGTGGTATTGACACAGTTTTATGATTTGTGATATTATCACAGGGGAATGTCTGGCTAGGGCATTCCTGGGTGAAGGACTGGAACTCTCTTGGGAGAAACCGCCTTTTGCCTTTCATATGAATGTACAAAAGGAGCTTTACGATGAAAAAAATCATGTTTTTGATGGCAGTGCTTACTTTCATCCTGACAGTCGGCATTGGAACTGCACACGCTCAGCAGGTTGGTATCGATGCCGCAATCCAGAGCGTGGCGGAGGGGCTTTCCTCCAGCATTGGAAGCGGCACTGGCGTTGCTGTCCTTTCCATGCAAGCCGATTCCGCCAGAATGTCCGACTACCTGATCGACGAGATGATTACCACCCTTATGGGACTGCAGGGTGGACGAGGGTTCACGACGATGAGCCGTGCCAGATTCGATCAGCTTATGGGTGGGCTGCAAACCGGCCCTGTCGATGACGCAGCGATACAGGCGGTCGGAAGGGTTCTGGGCGTCCGGTACATTGTCACCGGCACATTCGAACCGCTTGCGGATTTCTTTCGTTTTAGGGTGCAATTAATTGAAGCTGAAACCGCCGCCGTCCGCAGCATTCAAACTGCGGATGTACAAAACGACAGCCTGCTTGCGTACCTGATGGGTGGAGCCAGACCCGTTCAAGTCGCAACACCTCGCGTCGTGACGGAGCTCATCCACGCCCCTGCAAGAGTTGATCAGTTTACCATCAACCAGCGCTGGGGAACATGGTTTCTTAACGGCATATTACCTGGTGTTGGTTCTTTCACCATTATGAACGACACGTTCGGCGGCTGGTTCCAGATAATCTGTGCAGGGCTGGGGTTTACCATGATGATAGCCGCCAACACGGTACTAGCGGAAAGGGTCTATTGGGGCGGTACTGTGATAGCCCGTTATACGAATTCCACTGCTTGGGTTTTCGGCTGGTTACTGTTTTCTACATGGCAAGTCTATAACATCATAAGATCCGCAACCTTCGGGCGGAATGTCCCTGTAGCGGTAACGGCCATGCCAGCGACGTGGGACATCGCCTTAACTCCAGGAAAGAACGGGATTGAAGGGTTTACCCTTTCCCATACCAGACGGTTTTGACAAAACCGCAAGGTCAGTAAGGTTGCGATCGCGTCAATTGGGAGAACTTGGATACATTGCCAGTTTATGGCTTATGTATATTCCATCGTTGATGGAACGCCCACCAAGGGCAACAAAATGAAGGTGATTATCTGCAAAGGCTGTTATCACCAAAAGAGAGGTTCTTTATGAAGAGTAGACTTAAGTTTATCGGAATGGTCGCTGTCGTGGTGATGCTCGGACTTTCAATGTCGGGCTGTCCCACTACGAACGGTAACGGGGGTGGCTCTGTCGATATAACAGGTACTTGGCGTGGGAATATTGCCGAAATGACTGCCACGATAACAGTAACCGCTACAAACTGGACAATGACAATTCCTGGATTCCCAGCAGACCAAGGAGTTCTCATTAGGGATGGCATTACTGCCAGACTTTTTGATAGCTGGGGAGAAATAGGTACCGTTGTCATTATTGACAATAATACTGCTAGACTAGTACTAAACAGATACGCTGGTGCTATGCAGGGAACATGGACACTTACTAGAGTGTAGAGTCTCTCTCTTAGGCTAGGCTGGGAGGCCGTATGCTTTCCAGCCAGGCCAAGCCATATGTTCTGATGGTGGTTATCTGGCTTGGTACAAGACAATTTCACACACTGTATATATTCCATCGTTGATGGAACGCCCACCAAGGACGACAAAATCAAGGTGATTATCCGCAAAGTCTGTTATCACCAAAAGAGAGGTTTTTTATGAAGAGTAAACTCAAATTTATCGGGGCAGGAATTATCTTGATTCTTGCAACGTTTCTAACCGGGTGCCCTCAATCGGGTAACAACAACAATGGTACTCCCAATGTGGGGCCTTCAATCCACATGGAAAGGGTGTTGCTGGAAAACGGGGCATATGCGATCTTTCGTTTTGATCTTCCCTCCGGCACGACATGGGCCGACTTTGGAAAAATCACCGCATCCTTCTGGGTGGATGCGGAAAACATGGCTAGACTGGTGCGTCACTGGAGGCTCATGGGTGTTTACGCCGCAGACGATTTTGAACTTTGGGGCGAGCTACGGATCGTCGATCTCTGGTATTTCAATGCGCCGTACATCATGGACAACACGGGCAGGACATTTGCGAACATGAGTGCCTCTGCCAACGAATGGTTTTCCGTAACATACGACATTTCTGGGGCTTCCGCACATGAACAGTTTTCCACCGCCAACATTCCTGTCCCAAACGCAACGGGGCCGTTTTTCTTTGGCGTTGGCATATCGGGCTATTATCGTGGTGCCGACGGAATAACCCAGTACATAGGGGACGTTACCCTTCACCACCACACCAATCCTGCATTGAACGTTGTCTCTCGTGGCTCTGGCTTTGCCGAGCCTGCTTTTGCCTCGTTCACCGATCCACCGCTGTCAACACGGGAAGTTGTTCAGGGCCCTGGAGGTTTATGATGAAGAGCAAGCTTAAACTTATCGGAATTGCCGTCGTGATTGCGATGTTTGGATTTTCAATGACGGGGTGTCCCACAGATGTCGCCGATACCGGCACGTTTAGGGTAAGGATTACCGATATTCCCTTGTCCTATTTCAATGTCGCAAATGGTCCTACTGGTAGGTTCGAAATTGGCCTGTTTCCCGCAAGGCAGGCACCTTCCATGGAGAACCTTATCGGTGGGAGCGATATGTGGGGATCCAGTGATTTCTCCGGTACTGCCTTGAATTCTGGCTGGATTGAATTTTATTTTTACTATATTGGCGGTGATCGTATCATTGGCCCCTCGGGTAATTATGATATCGGTATTCAAATGTTTGGTCCCGGTAATACCCTGCGGTATGTGGGAGTGCTCATAAACGTCAGGCTCGAAGTTGACAGGGTTAACACTGTTTCATTTACGACGTTTGGCCCTCCCCAACCACCGGAAGGTACCCTTGCGGAACAGCTTGCGTGGTTGCGAACCAATGCGCAGAGTGGCGGTAATCACACCATAACGATAAGCCGTGACGAATCCCTTACCCCTGCCCAGGCGGAGTTGCCCTCTGGCAGAAACAACCTTACCATTACCCTTCGTGGCGATGGGACGATACGCACCGTAAGCCTTGCCGAGAACGGAAGCCTCTTTGATGTAGACTCTGGCGTTACGCTGGTACTGGACAACAACGTCACCTTGAGGGGTAGAACTGGCAACGATAATTCCTTGATACATGTAAGGACAGGCGGAACCTTGGTTATGAATACGGGGGCAATAATTACTGGGAATACGGAAACCAGTACCGTCAACACTTGGGGCGGCGGCGTAATGCTTTGGGATGGTGGTACGTTTACCATGAATGGTGGGGAAATAACCAATAACAGTGCCAACGCTGGTGGCGGCGTACAGGCACAGGGGACCTTTGTTATGCGTGGGGGGACAATCTCCGACAACACGGCTCGTACGGCTGGCGGTGGGGTGAATGCCGCAAGAGGTGTCTTTGTCATACACAATGGAACAATCTCCGGTAATACGGCTACCGGCCCTTCATTGGTCGCGGCTGGCGGTGTACTTGTTGGTGGTGACGGAATCTTTACCATGTATAACGGGAGAATTTTTGACAATACCGCTCATTCCAGTGCTGCTGGGGCTTGGGGTGGTGGAATATCAGTTGGTGGGACATTTACCATGCATGGTGGGGAAATTTTCGATAATACCGCTACCGGCACCACTTGGGGCCAAGCCGGCGGAGTGTTAGTCAACAGTTATGCTGGTGGTCTGTTTGACATGCGTGATGGGGTTATTTCTGGTAATGTAACTGTCAGCAATGGTGTAGGTTGGGCCAATGGCGGTGGGGTTTTCGTATGTGGTTACAATGCTGTTGGCGGAACTTTCCTTATGAGCGGTGGGGCCATTTTATACGACAATGTCATACGGCATACCGGAAACATGAGTGGCAGTAACGTGGCATTAACCGTTGGCACCCATGGGGCAAATTCAGCCACGGCCCAGTTCGGCACGATTATTGGCGATTCTTTTTCCAGGAGAGGTGATTTAACCACTACCAACAGCACCGTGCGTGTGGTAAACGGTGTGCTACAGTAACCCTTCCTGACGATGGAAAAGAAACGATGGGTTAGGCCTCAATGCCAGAGATCTAACCCATCTGGAAGTAAAGGCTTACCCTCCCCAAAAGCTACATCGATACTTTCGTGCTGCCTTGGAACTGGTTTTCGGGGCAGCTTCATAATTGGCTTCGTCATCAACGATACAGCCCTTGGAACTAAGCTTTTTCATTCGGCTTGACCAGATATACATAAAGATATACAATTAAGCTATGGACAAAGGAAGGCCATGCCCAAAAGATACTCTAGTGCGGAACTGATTAAGATGGTTGAGGCGGATTGTTGGGTTGAGGTTAGGGTTAATGGTTCTCACCATCACTTCCATCACTCGCAAAAACCGGGAATCGTAACAATAGTCCACCCCAAAAAGGTTGAGAAGCCTGGGACCGCAAACAATGTCTTGCGGCAGGCTGGTCTAAAGTAGGAAGGTGTATTAATGAAGGAATACATAGCGCTTTTTGAATATGTCCCTGGAGAGGAAGGCTTTGGGGTTGTTGTTCCCGATGTCCCCGGCTTCTCCTCTGGCGGCGACACCTATGACGAAGCTGTAAAAAACGCGACCGAGGGCTTGTCAAGCCATATCGATGTCATGAAAAAACACGGGGAAAAGGTACCTCCGCCGCGTTCGCTGGAAAAGATAAAGGCAGAATGGGACGGCTGGGCTGAATGGGAAAGGGAGTATGATTTTCTGGTCGGACACATCCCGGTTCTTCCTCCGTACGGAACGCAGAAAATTCTGGTATCCATAGACGCAGGACTTGTCGCCCGTATCGACAGGGTTTCCAAAAACCGTTCGGCTTTTTTTGCAAGTGCGGCGGAATATTTTTTGGAAGGAAAATCTTCACACCAGCCGACCCTGTAGATAGGGTAAACTGAGAACTGCTGCGATGTCTCTTGTTCTTATTGCCATGCACCCCCAAATTAGGCACAATGTGGCGGAGCCAATCGCCCCCTGTAATCTTTCCCTTACTACAACGCCAATGCCGCAATTAGCCACATAGGCCACAAGAGCGTTTAGGGCTATATTTGAATGGCTGTTGCTGTATGCCCTCATACCCTTTCAAGGTTTTTTGTTTCATTTGCCGTCAAGTCCGTTTCACCATAGGGGCTTGCATAAGGCACGGGTTTTCCGATAGAGGCAAAGAAACGTGTTGTCACTTCATCATAATATGCCTTTCGCTCTTCAAAAGTCATATCTTTAGTTTTGTCCCCTTGCATCAAACGTATGGCGTGTATCTCCCTCCACGGTTCCCGCATTTTAACAATGTCCGGGTCATTCATATAATCGTCAAGCGTTTTCGTCATCATACTCTATTACCTCCACAGGGGAATGAATGTCAATCTGTCTGTATCCGTTTCGGATGTTGATAAATCCGGTTTCTATTTTCGTCTTGCGTTTCACTATGTGCTTTAAGCTCAAATAATATACCCCATACCCTGCCATAAGGCAAGGTTTCATTCGGCTTGACCATGGAAACAAGCTATTGCCATACACCCCCCAAATTAGGCACAATGGGACGGAGGAGGCCGTATGGCATTTACGTTGAATTCGTATCCCGTTACGTATCGGGCAAAGTATTTGGGTGGGAAATGGAGCGACGAGTACCTGGAAAAACCGCACAAAGCCCCGGAAGCCGAGGCCGCAATGGGTGCGGCGGACAGGGAAAAGATGGAAAGCTCGCGGAACTTTTACGACGACGTGCCCTTGGTGAATTACACCAGCCAGTACGGCATCGGCTGTTTTGAGGGACTCAAAGCTTTCCCTCGCAAGGACGGCGGAATGGCTGTTTTCCGTGCCGACCAGAGTGCGGCAAGGTTCGCCAAATCCATGGTCGGGCTTCGTATGCCACCCTTCCCTGCGGAAACCTTTGTCGAAGCCTGCCTCGAAACCGTCAGGCGCAACGCAAAACTCGGCTTTCGTCCGCAGTACAACCCTGAATGGGAAAAAGATTTGTTCTTTACCGCCGATTCCGTATACATTCGGCCCTTTACCATTGCGGAAAGCGGTGTCGGGGTAAACCTTTCCCAGGAACCTTGGGTGTTCGTTATTACCACCCCGGTCAGCTCCTACTTTTCGGGCGGCAGTTCCGATGCGATTGTCACCGACAGAATCCGTGCGACCCCCAAAGGCACCGGCTGGATAAAGGCCACCGCCAACTATGCCATAGCCGCACTCGCCAAACACGAGGCCGAGGAAGCCGGCTATATGGAATGCATATTCCTTGACGCAACCCACCGCAAATACATCGAGGAAGGCTCCTCCTGCAACATCTTCTTCTACCTAAAGTCCGGCGAACTTGTAACGCCGGAACTTGGCGATACCATTCTGCCCGGCATAACCCGTGCCAGCATCATCGAGCTTGCCCGAGACAAGGGCGTGAAGACAAGCGAACGGAAGATATCCATCGAGGAAGCGCTTGATGAAGCAACGGAGTGCTTCGTGAGTGGGACGGCCGCAGGGGCGGTGCCCATCACCTCGCTTACCTGGAACGGCAGAAAGGCGGTCTTTAACGGCGGCAAGGTCGGGGAGTTTTCTACCGAAATACAGACCACCATCAAAGGCATTCAGTATGGCACCGTTTCTGACACCAAGGGGTGGATGACACAGGTTCTCTAAGCCACTCCCCAAAAAGCCTAAAATGTGCTACCATGCCCACACAGGAGAAAACCATGGCAAAAATTCCAGCGAGGGTGGGCTGATGAACGAAAAGCATTTTCCCCTTTCCAGGGCCGAGCTTGAAAAGCTGGCACAGTGTTACCCCACGCCATTCTATCTGTACGATGAAAAGGGTATTGTCGAAAACGTCCGCAGTATAAAGGCGGCGTTTTCTGATTTTCCCAGATACAAAAACCACTTTGCGGTTAAGGCTCTGCCCAACCCTTTTATCATGAAGATTCTTGCGGCGCAGGGCTTTGGTGCCGACTGTTCCAGTTACCCGGAACTGTTGCTGGCGGAAGCTGCCGGCATCCAGGGCGAGGACATCATGTTCTCCTCCAACGGAACCCCGGCAAACGAGTACCGTGAAGCTCGCAGGCTTGGTGCGGTGATCAATCTGGACGATCTTACCCACATCGAGTTTCTGGAGAAAACCGCCGGACTTCCAGAACTGATTTCCTTTCGCTACAACCCCGGACCGCTCAAAGAAGGCAATGCCATCATCGGCAAGCCGGAAGAAGCGAAGTACGGCCTTACTCGCCAACAGATAGTACAGGGCTTTGCCATGCTAAAGGAAAAAGGCGTTCGGCGTTTTGCCCTGCATACCATGGTCGCCTCCAACGAGCTTTCCGTTCCCTACCATATCGAAACGGCCCGTGTGCTTTTCGAGCTTGCCGCCGAGGTACACGCCGAAACCGGTGTCAGGCTGGAGTTCGTGAACCTGGGCGGCGGCGTTGGGATTCCCTACAAGCCCGAGCAGGAAGCGGTGGACTACCAAGTTCTGGCGAATGGGATTCGGGATGCTTACAATGAGATTGTCAAACCTGCTGGCCTTGATCCGTTGACCATTCGCACCGAATGGGGCAGGGTAATAACCGGGCCACACGGTTGGCTAGTGACTCGGGCGATTCACAAAAAGGAAATTTACAGGAATTACATCGGCCTTGATGCCTGTATGGCCGACCTTATGCGCCCCGCGCTTTACGGTGCGTATCATCATATCAGCGTTCCCGGCAAGGAAAACGTGCCTTTCAGCGAGGTTTACGATGTGGTGGGAAGCCTCTGCGAAAACAACGACAAGTTTGCGATTCAGCGGCAGTTGCCGAAGATCGACGTTGGGGAAACCGACGGCGATTTTGTGGTGATCCACGATGCCGGGGCGCACGGAAGAGCGATGGGTTTTAACTACAACGCTAAACTCCGTTGCGGCGAACTGCTATTGCGGCAGGACGGTTCGGTCACGCAAATACGCCGACCCGAAACCACCGAGGACTATTTCGCCACGCTGGATATGCCTGGCGTAAAAAATTTTAACTAAGCGAGGACAAAAATGGTACAACGAAACCCATGCATTGCGAATATCAAAGCCGGATACCTTTTCCCCGAGATTGCCAAACGGCGACGGGAATATGCCGCTGCCAACCCCGATGCAAAGATAATCAGTCTGGGCGTGGGAAACACCACCGAGCCGATACCGCCGCACATAAACGAGGCCCTTGTCGAGGGTGCAAGGCGGCTTGGAACCGTGGAGGGTTACTCGGGTTATCAGGACGAGGGACTTTTGGAATTGCGTGAAAAAATTTCGCAGGTTTTTTACGGCGGCAAATTCAAGGCCAACGAGATTTTCATTTCCGACGGGGCCAAGTGCGACATTGGCAGATTGCAGCTTTTGTTTGGGGAGGAGACAGGGGTAGCCGTTCAGGATCCTTCGTATCCGGTTTATGTTGACGGTTCGGTTTTGATAGGCGCGGCCTGGAAGCATAACGGCAAGGGTTACGATGGCATTGACTATCTTCCCTGCACATTGGAAAATGACTTCTTCCCCGATCTCTCGCTGGTGTCCGAAAACACGCTTATCTATTTCTGTTCCCCCAACAACCCCACCGGTGCGGTGTCAACCAAAGAACAGCTTACGGCTCTTGTGAAAACGGCAATCAGGAAAAAATCTGTCATCATTTTCGACGCGGCGTACAGCGAATACATCCGTGACCCGTCCCTTCCCAAAAGCATTTTCGACATTGAAGGTGCAAGGGAATGTGCCATCGAGGTAAACTCGTTTTCCAAGCCTGCCGGCTTTACCGGTATACGCCTTGGCTGGAGCGTGGTTCCCATGGAGCTGAAATATGAATCCGGCGAAAGCGTCAATGCCGACTGGAACCGTGTATGTTCCACGATTTTCAACGGCGCTTCCAATATCGCCCAAGCTGGTGGAATCGCCGCACTTGATGATGAGGGCAGAAAGGAAACACGCAGCCTTACCGATTTCTACCTTGGCAACGCAAAACTGATTCGGGATGCGCTGCAAGGGCTGGGCATAAGTTGCACGGGTGGCGACAACTCGCCGTATATCTGGTCGCATTTTCCGGGGCGAGACAGTTGGGAGGTTTTCTCCGAGATTTTGGAGAAGTGCCAGGTGGTGACAACCCCAGGGGCAGGCTTCGGGCCAGCCGGGGAGGGCTTTGTTCGGTTTTCGGCCTTTGGTCATAGGCAGGATGTGGAGGAGGCCTGTCGCAGACTTGGGAAGCTTTAGGGGTGCATGATTGAGGATCAAGCGGTCAATTTGATGTTTGAATTTTATCCTGCCTGACAAAAAAGCGCCTTCCCCAAGTAATGAGTGTGCCATTACGGAGGGAAGGCCAGGTTGTCATTTAAAAGAAACTAAAGCTTTGCAAAGTCTTGTTAAGTCGCTGGTGCGGCCTAATTGCGAGTATCCCTTTCCACAGCCTTTACTCTCGTGGTAAAGAGCATCGACCGTGTAACAATGTCAAATTCACGGCCTGCGGTTGCCCGCAAAAATTCCTGATAACCAGTGGTAAGCAAGCCCAGGATAATGCTGTACTCGGCGATGACCGTTCTGCCATCCTGAATGGCACCGGCTGGCGTAAGCGCACCAAGCGGTGTCGCCCCTTGTGCGTTCCTTGTTGCGTACGTCGCACAACTGGTAAACGACAGCCCGAATGCCAGCATAATCGCCAGCGCAACCAATCCAAAACTCTTTCTTGCCATATTTTTCTCCTTATTGTTTTGGCAACAAAACATTAGGCCACTCGCCAAAATTCACCAAAGCACACTCTTGGGAATTAGACCAGCGTGCAGCCTTTATATAAGCGGCCCATACGGGCTACTTTTACGATGATACGTAGCGAAACTGCCATGTTTTAGATGCTGCGGATGGTTCTGATGCTGATTCGGTAGGCGTTGGACAGATTGCGATTTTCACGACACGGTGCTTTTTGGCAAGTTCACCATGATTTACATGATAAAACATTTGCGTTAGCAATGTCTATAGCATGTATATGAAAATCGAAATATTTCGTTTGCTGTGTGCATGGAAGCGGATGCCAGTAAAATAAACCCAAGGATAGCAAAAACCACCAGCAAAACTTAACATGCAGGGACATGACCGTGGGCATACCACGAAAACATGGGAGAATCTTCTTTTGTTGCTTGTGCTTATGGCAGTGTTAAAGCCCCTCGTGCCGCCTCAAGCTCTTCGACAATCGCCTCCCACTCACCGCTTTTTCTCGCAATGGCGGCGGCGCACTCGTCCAGCCTTAGTTTGACGGCCTTCGCCTTCTCGCCCACAGAGTAAATCTCGGGGCTGGAAAGTTCACCTTCCAGGCTGGCTTTTTCGGCCTCCAACTCGGCGACGGCGTTGAGCAGTTCCGCTTCCTGCCGTTCAAGCCGTCGGATTATCGTCTGGCGTTGCTTGTTCTGCGCCCGGTGTTCCGCCGCACTTTTTCCTGGGGCAGTGTCATCGGCAGTGTTCTTGGGGCTTATGTCCCTTGCCTTCAAGCCGCTGGATCCGCCGGCATTGTCCCCATCCGCCGTCGTCGTGGCGGACGCTTCGTTTTCGGTTTTTTCCAAGTAATAGGCATAGTTGCCATAGAACAGCCTGGCACGGGGGGAATCGGCCTTGGACGAAAGTTCCAGCGTCTTGGTGGAAAGGGCCTCCATAAAGGCACGGTCGTGGGAGACAAAAATGATCGTGCCCTCAAACCGCAAAAGGGTGTCCAGCAGGATGTCCTTCGAGTGAAGGTCAAGGTGGTTGGTCGGCTCGTCCAGAATCAGCAGGTTCATTGGCCGCAGGAGCATCCGCAGAAGGGCCAGGCGGCTTTTCTCGCCGCCGCTCAGTACCGAGACGGGTTTGTACACGTCGTCGCCCCGGAAAAGAAAGGCCCCAAGCATGTCCCGTACCTTGGGAATCAATGCGGTGGGAGCCTGCGCCTCCATGAATTCCAGCACCTGCTCGCTTCCCTGCATGGCCTCGGCCGCATCCTGCGAGAAATAGCCCACGCTTATGCCCGCGCCGAATTTCACCGCCCCCTCAAAATCGCCATCCACGCCCGAAAGTATGCGCAGCAGGGTCGTCTTGCCTGCGCCGTTGGGGCCTGCCACCACCAGCCTTTCCCCGGAATCGACGCTAAGGTCAAGGCCGGAAAGCACTCGCCTTGTCCCGTAGCTTTTGCCGATGCCCTCAAGGGCAAGCGCAACCCTGGGCGAACGTGGCGGTGCCGGGAAGGTGATGCTTATCTTCTTTAGGTTCTCCGGGATTTCCACCCGTTCCATTTTCTCCAGCCGCTTGACAAGCTCCTGGGCGA
>Ga0209755_10001175_pt1 | contig 42731 bp, 26 predicted proteins | sample TergutCo191P1_FD_187301 | JGI IMG/M metagenome (GOLD analysis project Ga0209755, IMG submission 187301) | Cornitermes sp. P1 segment gut microbial communities from Petit-Saut dam, French Guiana - Co191P1 (SPAdes) (version 2) | ecosystem: Host-associated > Arthropoda: Insects > Digestive system... | reverse complement strand
CTTGGCATAGGCAGGAATGCGGACAACCTTCCTGCAGGCACGGAGATATACAACCCCAAAGGAGAGCGCTCTACAGGAAATACGCCGGGGCTGTACATAATAAAGAAATCGGCGAAATGAAATGGCGGCAATGCATTTTTTTATTTTCTTAATATGAAAACAATTTTTTGCATATTTGTTCTCTTCGCATTTTCATTCGCAGGAAATCTGCGTTCTGAATATGATATTCACTATGGTTTTGCAGCATCTGAACTCGGTCTTAAAAATATTTTTGGTTTCACTGCAACTGTTTATCCTCTGAAAACATCAAAATCCATCGGTTTTTCCACTGGGATAGAGTATTCGTCTAAAGAAAAAAAGATAAGCCATGCCTTGCTTGAGGAAACTCAAAATCTTATAGATAACGAAGATGAAGAATTTATTTTCACATCTCGTTTTCGCGACTTTGAGGAAAGACTTTCTGCCAGTGTTTTGCAAATTCCTATTTTGGCCAAATATACCGGCGAACTCAGCTATGCATCGGCTGGGTTAAAAATAGGTATTCCGCTGACGCTAGAAGCCAAAATCAACTATTCGGAATTGGCCACGGAAGGATACTTTCCGGAGACTAATCATACTTTATCTGACCTTCCTTTTCAAGGTTTTGGCACTTACAAAGGTGAACCTATTGAAGCGAAATTCACTTCGGATGTTTTGTTTACGCTTGCTGTTGAATATGGCGCAAGATTTGAATTTCTGGACAAATATGCTGTTATGATGGGCATATTCGTTGAACATGCTTTAAACAATGGCTTTAGCAAAGAAAAGTCTCCCAGGGTTGAACGAACATACGACGAAGACGACGCTGTTTTTAAGGTGAACTATAGTTGGAATTCATGGAGGCCATGGAGCGCAGGAGTGCAGTTAAAGTTTGCTTTTGGAAAGTAAGATATCTAAATTTCTAATTTTAACCCTACAAAAAAGCACACTTTAGCATAAAGCTGGTGTTTTCCAACCTTGTAGCCTACAAAGCCGATTGTTTCCACACGCAATTAAATCGCCAAAATCGAAAACTGGACAAAACAGAACTTTTCAGTATCAGAATGTTGAAAAAATTTGTATATTTAGCGTCGTTAAACTGTCGTGAAAAATGAGGTGTTTTATGGCTACTATAGATGCAAGATTTGGGCAGATAAAAGACAGGACTGTAGGCTACAAGCCAATGCATTATTGTGTTGGGGATAAAACTAAAAAATTCCTGCAAGCATGCCTCAAGGCGCACGAAACCATTATGGACATGCTTACTCCGCAAGCTCGCGCAAGCATTACGCCAAAAGAGGCCAAATCAGCTGTGCTTGCATACGTGGCTATGGACGAGGCTGGGAAAAAGGAGCTTCTCAAGAGAATTGCCCTATCCGGCTATGGCTTAAAGGACGAAACTAAAGCCGTAACGCTTGAGGAACTGGCTAACGCATGGTATGAGCAGAAAGTGGCACAAGGAGCAACAGAGCAGCATAAAAAGGACGCTATGCGACATAAGCAAGTATTTTTGGACTTTTTCGCAAAAACTGGAATGGGGCTGGTTTCCGACCTAAAGCCAGATACCGCACATAAGTTCTTGTCTTGGCGCAGCGAGACGAATTATGGCAATAATGGCAGCACAACAACCAGCGCAAGCATTCTCAGGCTCAACTTGCAGATACTCCGTCAAATGGCCAAAATTGCCGCCCGCAATGGCTGGATGGCAAACCAAGGCATTTGGGATGATGTGAAAGTGAAGAGCATCGTAGGAATAAACACCAGAGTTGTTGAGCCTTTGCCTGTTGATTTGCAGAAAAGCCTTTTGGGGCAGCTAAGAGAAATGAAAGCAGAGGTTCACGATTCGGTGCTGTTTCTGCTGCTGACAGGCGTGAGAATAGGCGAGCTTGAAGGCTTGTCTCCAGCAAGCATTCGTGGCAATGCGATAGTTTTGCATGGCGAGGCTATCGGTACGACGAAGCCTTTGAGCGGCAAAAGTGCATCTGCAGTCAGGACATTGCCTGTTTGCCCAAGCGTTGCCAAGCTTTTTGAGAGAGGGCATATTTTTCATGCAGGAAAAATAAGGCAGACAATTCAGTGCGAGTGGTTCAAAAAGAAATTTCCTGGCATTCACGCTCACAGATTAAGGCATACATTCGCAGTCAATAAGTTGCTTTCAAAAACTGCTGACTTGCAAATGGTAAGCTACCAACTGGGTCACAGCGATATAAGCCTTACAGCGAATCTTTACGGCAAATTTGTCCCGGAGCATTTCAAGGCAGGATTTGAGGAAGCCATAAAGGAGCGCAAGGAATTGCTGGAGTGGCTTGAAAATGGGTATTTTGAGTAGTTATTTACTATCTTTCATTATATGCGTGAATTCAATGTAACTGGTCTTTGTGTTCCAAGTATGCATTATATGGCGGACACTTCCGAGAAGATCCGCCAGATTATTACAATGGTGGAGAAGGGTCAGTATTTCACTATAAATCGTGGCAGGCAATACGGAAAAACAACAACGCTTTCTCTGCTAGAAAAGGGCTTGCCAAAAGAATATCTCATTATAAAAGTCAGCTTTGAAGGCGTAAGCGACAGCATGTTTAACACAGAAGCAGAGTTCTGCAAAGGATTTCTTAATGTATGCTCGGAATATTTCACAGAGAGAGAATTGCCTGGTTCTGAAGTTTGGGTAGATGACTCGGTTGCAACCTTTGATTTGCTTAGCGCATTTTTAACCAAAACTTGCAAGGGCAAAAAAATAGTTTTGATGATAGACGAGGTGGACAAAACCTCCAATAATTTCATATTCTTGAAATTCTTGGGAATGCTGCGAGATAAATATCTGAAAAGAAATGACGGAGTTGGAGCGACTTTCCAAAGCGTTATTTTGGCTGGAGTTTACGACATTAAGAATCTAAAAATCAAAATGATACAAGCAGGCACTCACCAACTCCAAGACGGTGAGAAACGCATAAATTCCCCTTGGAACATAGCAATTGATTTTGAAGTTGATATGTCGCTAAATGAAAAAGAAATAGCCTCAATGCTTGCGGAATACGAAGGCGACAACAAAACAGGAATGGACATAGAAGCTATAGCCAAAGAAATCTGGGAATATACCAATGGCTACCCCTACCTTGTTTCCAGAATTTGCCAGAGAATAGAGAAGAAATTTAACAGAGACTGGACTGTAAACGGAGTTCAAAACGCAGTCAAGGAAATGCTTTTTGAGCAAACTCCTTTGTTTGATGACATATTCAAAAACATAGAAAGCAATCCTGAGTTGAAAGACCTGCTCAGAGAGCTGACTGTTGGCAATAGGGCTTATTCCTATAATGCAGACAATCAGGCAATTCAATTAGCCTCTATTTACGGCATAGTTGAAAAAAGAGACAGGCTGGTAGCCATACACAACCGAATCTTTGAAGTTAGAATAACGAATTATTTCGCAACGGAAAAAGACATGCAGAAAAACCGGATAATACCGAGCTCTTTAATCAACTTGGTAGCCGGAAAAGAAAAATTTGACATGCCTTTGTTCTTGGAAAAATTTGCCAATCATTACTATGAAATATACCACAATAAAGACATAAATTTTCTGGAAAGGGAATGCCGCCTGCTTTTCATTACCTATTTGAGACCATATATAAACGGCACGGGTTTTTACCATTTGGAGAGTGAGACGAGAGATGGCGAAAGAACAGATGTCATAATAGATTACAATTCCGAGCAGTTTGTGGTGGAATTGAAGCTATGGTATGGATATGTAGCCCATGAAGAGGCTTTTGAGCAGCTTGCTGGCTATTTGGAGAGCAAAAACAAAGATATCGGTTATTTGCTAACCTTTGATTTTCGAAAAGAGCAGAATGTTGGCAAGCCGCAAGTCAAGTGGGTTGAGCATAAAGGCAAGAAGATTTTTGATATAATAGTCGGGTTTTGACAGCTCATTGGTCAGGAGGATTTACTTGCGCCTCCAATTTCGCAAGCCTTGCTTCCAGCTCCTTAAGCTTGCTCGAAGTTGAATCCGAATTTGCCTGAACTTCCTGACTATTCTGGAGGAGTTTTTGCGAGCATTCAGCCCCAAACATTTCCTCAGCGGTAATGCCCAAATCAATCAGCTTCAGCAAAGCGTCATAAGAGACCCTAGATTTGGAAGTCGCCAACTGGCCTACAAACCCAACGCTGACCCCCAGATTTTCGGCTAATTCCCTTTGCTTTAGCTTTTTCCTATGCAAAAAAGCAGATATATTCAAGCATTTCACACAATAAATGTAGAAAATTATATGCCATACAAAGAAAAAGATACTTTTTTTGAGAGCAACCCTTGCTTTTTGTTAGAAAATAATGTATATTTATTCGTGCAAGTTAGAATTTACATGCGGGAGTTGGAAAAGAAGCTTATGACAAATGAATTGCTCCCAATAGTCGTTAATCAGTTTAGCGGCAAGCTAACAGCCAATATTCTGGCTAAAACGCCGATTATAGGCATTGACTACAAATACACAGACAAATGCACTCTGCGCACAATGCTTGCCGCTCTAATGAGCCACCTCAAAATGGAGTTATGGCTTTGCAGTTCTGACGAAAATGACCAGCCTTGCATTATTAGCTTTTCCCACAAAGGAAAGCCCAGAAAAATAGACCTGTATTCGTTTATCCCCAAAGATGAGCTGCCAGAAGAAGGAATGTCTATAGATGAAGTTATATTAGGCTATGTTTTGCCCTCTCTAGGAACAAACAGAATATTTGCTTTTTTTGGTGATGTTTTTGACTGGAGCGACATTCAGATACAGCTGGCAGAAAAGGCGCATGAGCTTGGACAGACAGTTATCGTTTTGGTTGACGGCTTGGACGAAGATGAAATAACGCCCCGACTGAAAAAATTCGGCTTTTTTACGGAGCATTGGCTTTCAAATGAAAATGAATTGGCTCAGTACCTTAAATTACGCCTGCAAGAAAAAACTTGGGAGCATGTCAAGCTCAAGCTGGACGACAATGATATTCACAGGATAGCCTCCCTGCTGATTGGCAGTGGCTTTCTGGAAGCGGAGAAAAAATTTGATGTGTTTATCATGTCGCATTATCTGAGGCGTATGCACGAGAAGAAAGCTTGCGTTATTGACAAAGCGGCCATTGACGAATTTGAAGCGGAAACAAAAAGAGAGCTTAAGAAGCTGGAAAACTCGCAGGGATTGGAGCAGATTTCATTGGACAATTTCAACGCAGATTCATTGGCGGGCTTGGAAAATCTAAAGAATTGGCTCAAAACGGCTAAAGAGTTGTCCACACCAAAAAAAATAGGCGAAATGCAGCTTATGGGCTGGAATCTCCCACGTGGAGTATTGCTTATGGGTGTTCCTGGTTGCGGAAAATCTCTTTCAGCTAAGTGCATTGCGGCCTTATTTGAATGGCCGCTTTACAGGCTGGACTTTGCTACTGTTCAAAGCATGTGGGTTGGCGAAAGCGAGAAGCAGCTGAAAGAGGCTTTTGATTTCGCAAACACACGTTCCCCTTGCGTGCTTTGGATAGACGAGATAGAGAAAGGATTGGCTGTTTCGGATATTGATTCATACACAAAGAAGCTGCTTGGCATGTTTCTGACCTATTTGCAAGAGAGCAAGTCCAATGTGTTTGTAGTAGCCACTTCTAACGATGTTCAGCAACTGCCTCCCGAATTGCTTCGCAAAGGCAGGTTTGACGAGATTTTCTTTGTTGATTTGCCCAATGAGGCGGAGCGGAAGGAAATTCTTGGAATTTACCTGAAGAAATACCTGAGAATGGATTTGCCGAAAAATTTCGCAGGCAAGGCTGTTGAGGCAACCAAAGGCTTTGCGGCTTCGGACATTGAGGGAACATTGAGCCAGCTGGGGCGCAGGAAATTGGCTTATGAGGATACGGATGTGTCGGAAGCGGCTATCCTGAAATTGTTTGGGGAGGCGACTTCTGTGTCAAAGGTGAATCCGGCTAAGATTGAGGCTATCAGGGAGTGGGGTCTGAGGCATGCCATTCCTGCCAGTAACTGAAAAACTAGTTTTTTTGGAGGTTTTTTAGAAGTTTTTTTTAGGGTTTTTCTGGGGTTTTTATTCGAAAAAAAACTCGAAATTGAGCTAAAATCGGCGTTGAGCGATAAATTTGAGATTATGTGTTTTTTTGCAGAAACGGGAGTAAATATGCTCTTTTTATACTTGGAATAGGGCTTTCTAACTCAATTCCAGCTTTTCCTTCTTCTGCTTTAACCACTTTGGCTTTATTTTGTTCAAGGCTGACTATTTTTTGCTTATAATAGAGTTCATCAATTTCATACACTAAAAAATCTTCTTCTTTAATTTCTACATTGTTTAACTCAATGCAAACAACCTTATTATCTTGATAATATTTATATGGCTCTCCTAAATCTATTAAATTCGGGGTAAAATCTATCAATCCATACTGTAATAATCTTCCAATAGCATTATCTTTTGTTATAAAAGCATTTTCAATATTAAAAAATAAATTAAAGAATTGCCATGTATATGCCATTCCTCTTTTTTCATTTTTAGCGTCTTTGATTTGTATTTGATTAAAAGGTTGGATTTTGATAGCCCCCGTCAGTGGCAATCGGTTGGAAAACAGGTTAAAAAACTAGTTTTTTTGAGGTTTTTTTTTGAGGTTTTTTCGGGGGTTTTTATCATGAAAAAACTCGAAATTGGGTCAAAATGGGCTATGTGCTGGGTTCTTGGGCCTGGCAAGCTGTTTCATTTTGGTTATACTTTTTTGTATATTTGCTGAAATCTATGAATGTGACTGCTTTCTTGCGCCGCACCGGAATGACCCAGAAAAAGCTGAAGGACAAAATTGGCTGCTCCATGGGGCTGGTCAACTCGTGGGCATCCAACCGGGCTGTCCCAAGCTACGAAAAATGCATTGAGCTGATAAATGCAGGAGTCACCTTGACGGAGCTGTTTGACACTGAGACTGCGGCCAAGGCTTTTGAGAACTCCGCCTCAAGCGCGGATCTGACTTTGAGCAAAATAAATGAGCAGAACGAGAAAATGGAAAGGCTGAAGATGCAGATGGCAAACGACCATTTTGAGCTCGCAATGAGGTGCATTAAAAGGCAAAAGATAGAGACGGCGGATATAGAGATGCATTTTTTCCTTCTGGCCAGTTACTATTCCACGCTGACGGGCACTAAAAAAGAGCTGACATACATGGACATTGAGCGGCTTGATGATTTGAATGAACTGATAGATAAAAAATACATGAGAGATGATTTGGAAGGCTGCCCCGATGTCAAAAACTTTCGGATCAATTTCTATTTGTTCGCCTCTCACTGCTATGGCTGCGAAGGCATCAAGAAAGAGCATCTTGAAAAAGTGCTGGAAACGCAAAACAGCTTACACAATAAGATGACTGGGCAAAGCAGGGATGTGAGCGAGCTTGTGAAGCACCTGGAAGAAGAGAAAAGGAGACTCGCCCACGAACTTGCGAACAAGAATGCATGTGGGGATGAGCTGCCGGTGATATCAGACTTGGATCTGGGGATGTGCTGATTTAAGATAGAGCCTGTGCTTCATGGCAAGCGGATTGAAATATGAGGGCTCAGCAGTCTGAAGCTATAACAATCTTGTTCCTCGGATGCTTGGACGCTAAAATCTCTTTTTGCTTGGAGGCGGAGACATGGGTGTATATTTGGGTGGTTGTGATTGAGCTGTGCCCGAGCAATTTCTGTATGTAGCGTATGTCAACTTCTTCCTCAAGCAGGAGAGTGGCGAAGGAATGGCGGAGCATGTGGGGAGTCACATTTCTGTTGCAGTTCGCAATCTTGGCGTATTTCTTAACCATGAGCCTAACGGACTGCTCCGACAGCCTGTTGTTGAGCCTGTTTGTGAAGAAATGGCCTGTTGAGGATATGGAGTCCAGAAAGGCTTTTTCGTAGTCCAGAAGCGCCCTGATGACTTCTTTGTTTTCAATCTGGATAACGCGCTCCCTTGAGCCCTTGCCGTAAATTTTGACATGCCCGCCATTCAGGCTGACGCTTTCGGCTTTGAGCGAGCAGACCTCAGACACTCGCGCGCCGGTTGCGAAAAGAAGCTCAAGAATGGCTATGTCTCGCATGGCTGTTTTTTGCTGGTATTTGCTGTTGGCGTGGCTGAATTGAGCGTGGGCGCACTTAAGCATTTTGCCTATGTCGTCAAGGGGGATGGTTTTGGGAAGGATTAGAGGCTGTTTGAGCACGGCCTTTATTTTTGAGAAGGGGTTGTGAGCAATGATTTCCTCAAAGTAGAGATAGTTGGCGAATGCTTTCAGGGTGGCTATTTTTCGCTTTATCGTCTTGGGCTTGTATGATTTGTGAAGGTGCTCAATGAAGCTGGTCAGCATATCCTTTTCTATTTTCCCGCCGGAGAAGGCGAAATATTGGCACAAATCAATGCTGTAGGCCTTGATGGTCTTGTCGTTGAGGCCTTTTTGATACTTGCAATGTGCGATGAACTGCGTTATGTGGCTGGTTTCCATGGAAAATCTCCTGTTTCGGTTTTTGTCTTCTGGGATTATACTTAATTCTTGAGGGAAGATGTTGTCAATGAAGGATAACCGTAGATTATGAATTATAAATTCATTAATCGTGTAAGCGAATTAGCGGCTTTAAATGAGTTAACGAAGCAAATTAGCGGCAAAAATATCTTATTTATAAAATCAAATAGTGGTTGGGGCAAAAGTAAATTAACTGAGCGCTTTTGTGAAATGCATAAAATCTATCCATGTTTAAAAATTAAGGTAAATTCTGGTGAATATGATAACGGTTACTATTTATATTTACTTGCAAAGGAAATAGATAGACTTGCCAAATTGGGCAACAAATATATAACACAAGAAACTTTTATCTTAGAGAGTGGAATTTTAAAGAATCTTGAGGAGCTAGGACAACGTGTGCTTTCAAAAATTCCAATAATTAATACTGTAACTGAATCTGCGAAGAATTATTTAGATTATAAAGAAACAATGACTCAATATTTTAATAACTTTAATGATACTTATACTTATAGCAACTTAATTGAATATATTAAAATAAATCTTATGCAAGGTATTTTTATTCTAAATATAGAAAATATTCAATCAATAGACAATGGATCATTTGAAAATTTAAAAAACATATTATCTGATTGTAATAATTATTTATTAATTCTCGAATATACAGACGAATATTCAAAAAGACACTTTGCGGAAATATACGAAGATTGGCAAGAGTTTAACGACACTGTTGAATCATTAATTTTGCAAAAACTCGAAGAAAATCAAATAAAAGAAATTTATAAAGTAGATGATCCTCAATTAGCTAAGCTATTAGAAAAAGAAATTAAAAAAAATAGCGGAAACCTAAAAGCAATTCAGAGTACATATATATGCCTTAAATCTTCGATCAAAATAAAATCAGAAAGTCCAAATGGAACAAAAATTCTTATTGAAAGCTTGAGTAATACGGAGAAACTTATCTTGTTTTTAATTTCAGTTTATAGGCAGGAGTTGCCAAATTTTTTATTGAAACATATATACACAAAAATTAAAGAATATTTCTTGCTTGATACTGTGCTTAACAAAATAAAAGAATTCGATTTAATAAATTATTCAAAAAATAATTTTAGCATAAAGCATGATTATGTAAATCACATTTTAAATTCGAATAAAAAATTAATACCAATAAAAAAAGAAGCTGCTAAAATTTTGCTCGAAACATTTTTAGAAGTAAGCGATGTTACTTTATTTTTTCCTGAAACCGAGATATTGCTCAAAAAAATGCAATTTGCTTTCATATTAAATGATAAAAATATTATTTACTCAAGTTTGGATGCCATGAAACAAGCGATTGCTCGTTCTCATTCGCCTGAAACCATTATGCAATTTGCTTCCATGCTAAGAGATGATCCAGAAATAAATGACATTGCAATTTTAGATAATTTAAACTTTTGGTTAGCCGAAATGTACCACAGTATTGGAAATGGATATGCGGCTTTCTCTGCAATAAACAATATAAAGCGGTTATCTGGAAAAAAATATGTTATTTTAAGAGCCATTATCCTTCAGCAAATAGATTTTAATCAAGAAGCTATTGATTTGTGCGACGCTAATTTAAAACAATCAAGACAAAATGACAGTTTTGAACTTACTCTTTTAATAATAAAATTAGTAGCATTATATTGTATAGGTAAAAAATCTAAAGCCTACTCAATATTTAATGATATTTTATCCAATGAAGATTACTCTAAATTATTTGAATATGGATTTGCGCTTAGAAATGCAGAATTCTTTTTTTCATATAAAGAAAGTTTAGAATTTTATAAAAAAAGCATTAACCACTTTAAAAAATTCAAAGCATTTAAACAAGCTGCATCATCTCAAGTAACGCATTCAATACATCTTGCTCTTATAGGAGAAATAAAAGCCGCTTTAGATGAGATGATAGAAATTGAAGAAAATTCATTATATTGTGCTGGTATACTAAATATGGTTTATAACAATCAAGCAGCGATATTATTTTATCGTAAAGATTTTGAAGAAGCATTGAAGCTCTTGAAAAAAACTTTAAGTTTGGCTTTTGCTAGATTTGATATTTTCATAATTTTAAATAACACTCTGGCTTGCATTACCGCTTCTGGAAATAATGGAGAATTATGCATTAAAGATTTATTATACTATATTGACAAATATCGTTCAAATCTTAATGAAGAAATAATTAAGTATGCATATACAAATATATACAAATATTATGAAAAGAAAGATGACACTCAAAACAAAGAGAAATATTTTGATTTAGCCAAATCTTGCAACACCAATAATGACTCTGAATGGGAATTTTGGCTTTATAACATTCCTATTCCTCAAAATAATCCAGAGTATTTTAGAGCAAATTTCGGATACCCAATTAGTTTTAATTGTAATTATGGTATTGAATATGATAGTGATCTAATGCACTATTAATAATTTGACAATGCCGCATTTATAATGTCGTATAGAAGCTCCTCATAGGATTTTCCGATAGAATTATATATATCTGCAAACGAGCAATCATCGCCTATATATGCATCTGGAGTTAATTCAATTAGATAAAAGCCATCATCAGTCAATCGCCCATCTATTCGCATAAAATCCATTTTTCCCAAAGACAAAAATAAATCTATCAATTTCGGCATTTCTTTAATAAGCATATCGTCACATATTTTTCTATGTATAAAAGGTATTTTTTCGGTATGTTTATTCTCCGCAGTAAACAGATTCGATAAAAAATAATTTTCATTTTCTGGACTAACTACCTCTACAAATTCTTTAAGTATTATTTTGTCATTGTTGCCGATAAAACATCCTACAAGTTCCTTTCCTGATATGAATTCTTCCATTAAAACAGGTTGTTTAAATTGAGATAAAAGAGTAATGGCTTTAGTTTTTGCACTGTTATAATCTCTACACAACGAGTTGGAATCTATTCCGATTGAACTACCTTCATACAATGGTTTAACAACTAAAGGTAATTTCAATGTACTGATCAAGTCGAAGTTTTCAGGTTTTCTTATAAGAAGATATTTGGCTGTTTTAATTTGAAAATCTTTTGCAATTTCTTTTGAAACTTGTTTATCTTGGCAAATTATTCTTGCATAGGTATCTGCGCCAACATACTTAATATTGTATGATTCGCAAATGGCTGGAATAAGCGCCATTCTGTTTCTTGATTGGCATCCTCCGTAAACAGTAAAAACAATATCATTTTTGTGTTTTTCTATATTTTTAATAAAATCTTTCGGTTCATTATAATGTGTTAATTGCAATGTAATTTTAGATAAAGAGTTGAATAAACTTTCAAAATATTGATTGCCGATTTTTTCAAGTTCATTTCCTGAAAGATCAAAATCATCGTCATAAACTCTATCCGCAATTAAAACAATGTTATGATTGATTTGTTTCATTTTATTCTCCATTAGATAATCTACGGTTATCCTTTATTCATAGGACTAACCTAAAACAAACATCAAAACCGTCCTAAAATCTTAATGCCTACACCCTGCACTCACAGGCCGTGCGGCATAAATATACAAAACCACAAAACTACCTCGCCAAATCCAAGCAATTCTCCTAAAAAACTTCTGAAAAAAGCATTTTAAACTAGCAACCGGCAAAAATCGTTGCCGCTATTGCTGAGCATAAAGTGAATTTATGTCATAAAATCGCCATTTCTGCTTCAATTTAGCCATTTTTCCGCCTGCGCATAGCAGCCCGGCAGGCGTATTTGCTATATTAACCCCAAAAGGAGACATAAAATGAAACTAGCCCAGAATTTTGATCATTCCGAATTCACAAAAACCCCATGGGACAAGCTGGACCAGAGAACGCAGATAGAGCTCCAGGCCATGGCCAATTTGCTGCAGGCGATACGGACAGAGGTCGGAAAGCCTATTACCATTTCTTCCGGCGTGCGCAGCTTGGCTGATTATAAGCGCCTGCAGGCCCAAGGCCTGAATCCCTCTCCCACCAGCGACCATTTCTATGGCTCCCAAGTGCCTTGCCAGCCGGGTTCGGCGGCGTTCAAGAAATATGGCGCGACATATAATCTGGCGGTAGGGGCGGCAGACATAGTGTGCCCTTCAATGGATGCAGTGGCATTTTACAATATCATAGCGAAAATGCGCTATGCGGGCAAGATAAAAACGGGGCAGCTGTTGCTGGAAAAGAACAAGACGATGTGGGTTCATGTCGCAAATTTCATGGATCCCTTTCTTTCCCCTGCTGAGAAGAAGGTTAGAGGTGACTGGAGCCTGGACGGCATGGGCTACTCACTTGACAATGGCAAGACTTGGACAAAGCTGAACCAGGCCAAAAAAGAATATCCACCGAAAAACTTGAAATAAGTTTAAGGGTGCGTCCTCTTCTCACTTTTTCTTCAAAAAACTGAGAGCTTCCTTCTCCGGATGCTTCAGCCAGGCTTCTTTGATCTTTGGAACCAGCTTGAAGTTGTCCATGGAGCCGCTGGGCAAATCCTTGGGGGAAATTCTCAAATACCTGTCGCCCAATATATGCCTCACGCAATAAGACGTATATCCTACGTTGCCCAAAGTGACTGCGTCGGTAAGAATAGGAATCCAATCCTTTATGGAAGATATTTTTATGCTTTTTTCCTTTGGCTCGCCACCTGTGCTTATGGACAGGCATTTAACTTCTTTAATGTCAGCTTTTTTGGCTTTCAGCAATTCAGTGATTCCGGCCAAGGACGGGTCGTTGCCGCATACGCCGCCATCGCCTAGTTGCTCCTCCTTGCCTTCCTCATTCTTAAGCTTCACGGGACGGAAATAGGTGGGAGCGCTCATTGAGGCAAGCACCGCGTCTCTCAGCAAATAAGAGCCGTTGCTGGTTTGGCTGAATACTTTTTCCTTGTTCTTATTGTAGTTCCAAGCCACTATGACGAGCGGGTTCTTCACTTTGCTGACTTTCATGTCGCCGAACACGCCTGCGAGGGCATCGCGGGCAGGTCCGGTTTTGTAGGACGCAAGCTTGACTGCGCCCTTGATGCCGCCTTCCTTGGTGAATATTTTTTCCGGCAATTTGCTGTTGAACAACTCCTGAACCTCTTTAGGCGACATGCCTATGGCATAGCAGGCTGCCAGTATGGAGCCCACGGATGTTCCCGCGTAGCAGTCAAATGCCCAGCTGCCTGCGAGCTTGGGAAGCCAGTTAGCCACGCCTATTCCGAATAAGCCGCCTCCGTCTATGGACAACAAAGTTTTCATGGGATGCCTCCGAGTTGGGATACGTAAGCAATGTAGAAAACTACAAGAAAAGCTTGTCCTTCCACTCGCTTATGCTCTGGCTGAATGCGGTCAAATTGTCACCAACTTCTGCTCTGGAGGTATTGCCGTTTTTGAACCATGGATGGCTGCCGCCGCTTGCTTCATCTTCTCTGCCGGGATAGATCTCATATACCTTTTCCAAGAACTCTCTGGGAGAGCCAACCCCGGAACGGCCCCGGCCCCACATGAAATTTTCCGAGTATCTGAACATTATCTCTTTGGTAGCGTATTCTGCGCTTTCGTAGCCTATGGTTATGGCATCCTCATCCTGCTTGGGGCTATCTGCCATTGCGTGAAAGTTGCCATCTTGGGCTGCGTAATCCTGGAAGGTCCAGATTTTTCCGTGGTCTCCTTTTTTTATCCTCTTCAGCCCTATGAATTTTTCGTCTCCGTAATAACGCCGCCAGCAATGCGACAGAACAAAGCTGTCTTGGATCACGTGGCATAGCTTTCCGAGGGCAAAAAGGCTTTTTCTCGTATTTTTCTTTTCTTTGTATTCCAAAGCTTCTTTGTACCATTTCTCCAATTGCTTCATTATCATGTCCTTGACATCTTCGTTTGTGAGAGTTTTTTTGCTTGGCAATTTAGGGCACATTGAGTGCCAGTATTGATTCTCTCCGAAATGACTTTTGCGCACGGTGTCGTTTTCATCGGCTTTAATTATTTCAGTTATAACTGCTGCTGTGTATGCGAAATTCACATCCAGTGCCTTTTCCGATGGGCAGTCGGGCCACATGCTACCATTGGTCAAATCGTCGCTTATTTTTATCTTGGCGTATTTGGCCCCAGCTTTTGTGAGTTTTTGGTGGGTTTTCCTTATGATGTTGGAAAGCTTGTTTACCGTGCTCGGCAAGTCAGCCGGGCCAATAAATGTTGCTGTGTCTTTCATGTTGCCTCCTATGTAAAACATTATTAATGTAGAAAATGCGTTATGGAACTGCTTAACAGCCCCTTCATCACAGGCTCCACACCGTCGGATCAGAGATGGGGATAGAAGTAGTATTGAACCGTTTAGGCGGGTCTAGCGTAGGTGAGCTGCCCTGGAATGGATGCAGTTTGGCTCAGCTTTATCTAAAAAAATGTATATTCTCATTGTAGCTTGCAAATGTTAGCTACAGATGTTGGAATTTTTAGAGTTATAGGAGAAAAACGATGAACCAGCCTGATACTTCTGATTTATATAAATTTTACGCAACTTTAGGCCTACTAATAATAGCATTGTCGTTTTTATTTCTTTGGACAATTTCGACAGCAAATGACATTTTCTTGATAAGCAATGAAGACTTAGAGAAGATAACCGTATTGGCTAAAGAAAATATACTTAAAAAACAAGAAGATTTATCATGGCTATATGGTTATAGATATATAATATTTTTATTAACTATGGGTCTTGGCATACTGTTTTTTTCTCATGGCATACTAAAATGGATACCGAAACAAGAACTAATTGACATAAGAGAAGAAATAACTTCCCAAACAGCTAACCAAATAGATAGCAGATTGCGTGATGAAGCAAGGGAAGCTGTAGATGCGGAATCTAGTTTGAAGAATGCCGATAATACGAGCGACCATATTTATATTAATTGCCATAAAAATGAAGAGAAACCGAATTTGAAAAGTATCATTAATATAATTAACAGTATTGGTAGTAATAAAATCAAAATGAAGCCCAGCTTTAAAAATTCAGTTAGCATAGATAACTATGTTAATGAGTATAAAAATATAGAAGAAAGAGTATTTAAAGCAATTAACAATAAATATAAAAATAGTTATGAAATAAAAAGCAACGCTAAGTTTAAAGATGCAGAATATGATATTATTATGTTGCCAATAGAAAATACAAATAGCAGTATAATTAATATTGAAATAAAATATTACACCAGAATGAATTATACATTTCTTTTATCCGGCTATCGTAGGTTTTTAATTTCAGCAAATAAGTTTAATAGACATTTTGAAAATGTTGAATATAAGCTACTATGGATTTACAATAATGATGGCCAATTTGAAAAGCTAAAAGAATACAAAAAAGTATTAGAAATATCAAGTGAATATAAATCAAACATAAAGATAGATATCAATATAATTAATAAAAATGAAATTGATGAATTTAATTATATATGACTAAATATGTATCAAGTATAGTTCATTTTTACTTTCATTTAGTTTACTATTATTTGTTCTAGGTCATAAAGTTGAGCAGTTGCAAAATCAAAAAAAATTTGCTGTCTTGGTCTTACCATATTTAAAACAATAGGAGGATTAGATTTTAAAATTTTAGTTGAGAACAAGGTCGATGAAGTTATTGCGCTGTTATTTAAATAACAAAGATGCCTCTTTAAGCCGAGCAACTCTCTAAGCTGTCCTTTGTTGTAACTGCCATATTTACATTCATATGCACTATGTATGTGTTGGGGAGCGGGATAGCCTTTGAATGTATTTATAACTTCATTAGCATGAACTGAAGGAATAACAACAATATCCACTTCAAATAATATTCCAACTGGGTTGTTATGATTAAATGCTTCTAAGCCAAAAACTTCAATATCTGCCGCAAAATAAAAAGAATCTCCGCTACGGAAATCAATTTTGAAAGAGCGGTCAATTCTGAATTTGCCAGGTTTTTGATTTAAAAATTTGTTATTAGTAGGATGTGTAAAATTAGAAATGGTTCCATAAACAGTTTTGTACTCCTGCATAATTCTTGCCAATGCAAGAGCTTCATATCCAGTTTCAACGGTTGTTGCAAAATTAATTGTAGTACTCCCATTGATATTTGCCAAAAGGGCATTAAATTTGCTTTTTAATGATGCTAATGACATAATAATTGGATTGAATTTAAAAATGTTTCATCATCTTGCTCAAAACCTTCTTTTATCTTCTTTAATAAGCTAACCAAATCAATGATTGATTTATTTTTTAGTAAACAGTCTATGTTGATGGCTTTTTCGTTAATATCTTCAAGATTTATTTTGTGAACGACACTACTTTCATCAATCAAATCACAAGTATCTTCTATATACTCATCTGAAATTTTATTTAAACTATCAATTTCTTTCGCATACTTGTCTGGAATTTGATAAGCTAAACTGAAATATTCAATACTTGCATTTACTAATTTTTTCAAAGCAGTAGATGCCCCTTGTGGTTTTGCGGATAATGCTTCATAAGATGCTAAAATTGTTTTCGTGTCCATGTATTCATACTTATCGTCAAATTTTTCGTATTCAAATTCTTTTTCAACTTCGTCTATCATAAATGTCCCAATGTCAGTAAAACCATTAAGTCTTACCTCTGAAAGTAATTGGTCGAATATTGTTTTAGCTGTTCCTTCGGTCATAGCTCTGGCATAAAATATAGATATTTTGAAGCGGTTTTCCCTTGGTTATAGCCATTTTACTATTGTCAAGCTGCTTCTCAGCAATGAGCGCGGAGAATTGATTTTACCTGAGTCGTTGATGATTCTCCTTTATTTGGCATATATTTAAACTCAAGGAGCTTGCAGCGGAAGGTCTAGGAAATGTTTGCTATATTCACATTATGATTATGTTTGAGGACCAATATTCAATGTTTTATAATGATTTCAAAATTGAAGACTCTCAAGTGCAGTATGAAGAAAAAATAAGTGAAACCGGATTCAATGGTAAATTTGGCAAATTTGAGGTAATTTTATGAACAAACGAGAATTCCAAATAGCTTTATCATTTGCGGGGGAAGATCGTGATTACGTTGATGAAGTCGCAAATTTGTTGAAATCATCAGGAGTTAGCGTTTTTTATGATCTTTTTGAAGAAGCGAATCTTTGGGGCAAGAATCTTTATGACTATCTAACTGATATATATCAAAACAAAGCGCTTTACACAATAATGTTTATTTCCAAAAATTACGATTTGAAATTATGGACTAATCATGAACGTCAAACCATGCAGTCAAGAGCTTTTCAGGAAAACCAAGAATACATATTGCCTGCACGTTTTGACGATACAGTAATAAACAGTGTTTTGCCAACGATTGGCTATATTGATTTAAGAAGTAAGACTCCTAAAGATTTTGTAGAAATAATTATGAAAAAACTTGTTCTTTCAGGAGAAACAATCCCTTCGCAAAAAACTCGAAATGCATTATTTTCTTATACTTCTATTCCTAGAGGAACGGCATTTAACAGCAACATAAAAATAAAAGACACAAAAGGATTGCCATTAAAAGGCATTACAGTTTCTGCGATTGCTGACAATGCAACCTATAAACAGGCTGATACAAACGAAGATGGAATTGCGATCGTAGATATTCAGACAAGAAGACTTTATACGTTATTAGTAGCTAATGCAAATTTTCCAGGAGTGATAATTGAAAAATGGGACCCAGTCAATGATTTGGAAGTTTCACTGCAAGAAACGGAAAAAGTAGGCTCGTTGATATGCCATTCAACATGTTATATTCCAGGTTTATTTGGAAGATTAAATATAATTCTGGACACTTCTTCTAGAACATATCTTTACGCTGACAACATTTCAATGAATAGAGAGATGCAGCAGCCATTTGCATTTAAAATAGGCGAGCCGTTTATTTTAGAGGATTCTAATGGAATAAAAATGGAAGTTACCGTTAAATATATACAAGGTCGGACTTCACTTGTTGAGTATATACACAATTAATTTTGCGCATAAGTTCAAAAGTGATTCTGTAAATGTCCTTTCCGCCAGGCTAAGCTTGATCTTGTGGATGGAAATTGACTAGGTTGATTTAGAAATGAATTTTAAGTACCAGCACAAAATAAATTATCATAAGGTCACTACTGTGTCTCTTACAATATGACCATCATCAAAATTTTCATAACAACTATATGTTGTAATTTTATTTTCTTGAAGTGGGCTTGCCGCCCCCTTTTGGAATCCCCCGCAGGCCACAACACAACTTTCTTTACGCAAAACTTCGATAAAATTCAAAGGCTCACCCACCAACTGCGTGTACTTTCAGCACACAGGCGGGTTCAAACAAATTGAATTTCTTAGCACTCGTTTTACTAAAAGTTGCGATTGTGGCACGTGCAAGTTTAACTACCTACTCTAACGGATTATATTTTCGGTACTCACAACCACCATAGATATCCACAGGTTCCTGCGACCATTTATAAACTTCTGACCTCATATACCTAAGCCCAATTTCCCATGTTTTCGTATCTGAATAATAATTCATAAGATCGTCAAATGATATTGCAAATGAAATTGAATAATCACATTCTGAATGAATATCATACCACAAGGCATCGGCACCTTCATATATTTCTTCTTCACCAACTTCTTTCAACGAGGTTGGTAATCTGCCGTGTATCGCTCTAAATTCTTCAATTTTCTCTACCATAATATCGCCTCTTTTCATAAGCTCTCTATCTCTTTCATGTCTTAAATGGAAGAACCAGAAAGCAAACAATAGCACAAAAATCACAAATGTCTTTAATAAGAATATCTGTGTGGTTATGACACCATTAAAAACCTCTATGCACAAAATTTCTTCATCATAATAACCTCTGCTTAATGCTAATATGGCGTAAATGATTATTAACATTAAAACGGGCAATACTACTATTATCAAACAACTTTTCATTAATTAAGGATTCTCCTTTATATAGACAGGGTCTGTTTTTTTATTAGTTCGTGTTGGTTGCTTATCAGTTGGATCAATAGGCAAGTTATTATAGTATGTGCTAATAATTTCATTCACACTCTTCAGTTATTCTGGCATGGAACTCCGTACGATATATAGTATCTAACTCTGGCAGGCAACGAACATATACATTTATAATTACATCAATAATTTTATCTTTAAACTGTAGCAAATCTTCTTTCTTGCGTTCATATTTTCTATTAAAAAATAATGGCTGTACCTTAGGATAATCTAATTGCATTACTGGCGAAAATTTAAATATTTTGGAAACATTTATTGTATCATAGAGCGTTGAGTATATTCTTTCTCCATCGTCCGTAATGCCATTAATATGAGTTATTCGAAAAGGTTTGGAACTTATTTTTTTTCCAAAAAGAACTGTAGAAAGGTAATCTTCCCGTTGATATTCTTCATAAAATTTAAAAAAATAAATTGTATCAAACCTATAATTTTCGCATTCCAAAAAATCTTTCCGTATATTTGTAAATATAGGCTTTAGGTCATTAATTTTTTTCTTAAGTATAACTTTTGGCTGCTTGTCTTTCAATCTCAGACAATAGTCGGCATCAGCCTCAACAGCATATGTACTTATGAACAAGAACGCAAATATAGTGATAAAAATAGCGATAGCCAACTTCATAGGCCCCCCACTTTGCAAGAAGTATCTAATAATTCTGTATGATATGAATCTTCCGCAGCTTTTATTCTTTGCATATATCCTAACCGCTGCAATTCCAACTCATTGTTTAACCAGAATTTAAATTTTTCATTTATCTCATCAGTGGTTCCAGAAAGTATCATATCAACTGGTATAGTAACTTTTTCTGACACAATGCGTCTATTGTCCATTTGATGTCTCAGCTCATGTTCACGAGTTTCTGCTTCTTTTTTTTCATCAACAGTGTATCCATCTTCAAAAGTATAATCTTTTTTGAGATAAAATATTTCATCGACCGATAATACTGCCGAAGGAATTATTTGTCCTTTAAATTCGACTGTGAAAACTTCACCATTTTTGCTTAAAATATTTTCTTCTACTTGATTAATATCTTTTACTGAGAGATATACTTCTGAGCAAGTCACACCAAGAACTCGCTGACCTTCTGAGTTTTTATAACCTATACCATATTTGCTTTCACCTATTATTCCACATGGTTCACCATTTTCGTAAAGAACATACTCCATTTCTGGTCCTAAAATTCTAGGGACATCAATAACCTTATTATTAGACCATTCAGGAGGAAGATAACTACCAAATTCTATTCCTATACAATCTATGTCATCTACGGTTCTTATTTTAATATCTTTTCCTTCATTTGTTATTGTTCCACTTGGGTCCGTAGCATTTACTGGATTTCCTCTGCAATACATGTATAGATTTGGCCCATCCACCAACCCGGCAGGGTCTGCTGCAGTCCACCGCCCCAGCCATCCAGCGTAGTACCTCGCCAGCATGTAGTGCAGCCCGCTTTCCTCGTCTTTCTCCTTTCCTGTATAGCGGTACCGCTTCTGGCTGACCTCGGCGGCGGAGCGCCCGGCCTGGTAGCTTGTGTCTCCATAAGGGTAGTATTCCTCGTAGCTGATAATGCCTGCCGTTTCGTCTAGCTCTAATGTTGCTGATTCAATGTTGTTGCTTAGCTGGTACCTCTGAACAGAATTATTAACGGCAACTCCGCCATCAATTGTCAAAGTTTCCACGAGAGCTATTCGCCTCTTGTCATCCATTATGTGCAAAGTTTCCCTTTCCAGGAGTAGAGTTCCGACGGAATCCTTCTTTCTGTATATCTCAAACCCGCCTAAATATAATCTTTCCTCGATGATGTTGTTTTTTCTACAACTTTCCGTGCTCTCTGCCCGCCACCGTCGTAATTGTAGTAAGCGTCAATAGCGCCGTTTCCGCTTCCTTTCGTGATGTGGCAGAGTCTCTCAGCGAAGTCCCACTCCATGTTTTGCAGGTGTGGCATGGAGGTCATTGATCCGTGCTCGTTGTAGTCGTAGCTGGCTGTGGCATTTCCGACAGTAGTTGATAGCAGCCTGTTATCGGTTGTTGAGTATTTGTATGAGCGGTTCCAGCTGCTGTTATTGGCAGAGTGTATCATGTCAAGTATGTTTCCGACCTCATCGTATTCCCATTTTCGTGTATAGTTGCGCAGCGCGGTGGCGTCGCTTGGCATCGGATTTTGGATGAGGCTCTGCGGGTAGTCCCTTCCCTCGTCGCTTGCGGAAGAGTCGTTTTGCGCATGCTCTCTCCCGGTGGCTTTCGTAAGCCTGTAGAGTGCATCGTATTCAAATGTCTGTGTCGGGTTTACTATCTGGTTGTCAAAGAACGCAACTTCTTGGACTTTATCCTTTATTTCCGTGATGTTCCCCATTTCATCGTATTTGTAGTTTAGGTCTTGCAGCTTGTCTTCGCCATTGCTCCTTGTGGTGAGCAATTCCGTGAGCCAGAAGTTGTTCTCGTCGTATTCGTATTTTGTGGTGGCTCCGTTCCCGTACTTTATCCTTGTTCTCTGTCCCTTTGGGTTGTAGCTGATGCCAGTGACGAAATCCGTTTCAGTGGTAGCTCCTCTCAGCTTCCGCTTCGTTTGCTTTTTCAGCTTTGCCTTTATCTCTTTCACCAAATCGCCTTCGCAAGCGGGTTTTGCCTCGCTTTGCAGCCAGGGCATGCCGTTGTTGCAGCAAGTTTTTTTGCCGATGGTGTAATAGATTCTTTGCATGGCTGCGGTGGGCATAGAGCTAATTTACAAAAAATCTTTCTTAGAAATTCAATGTTTTTTCAAAAGTGGGTTTGCTGCCCCCTTTTGGAATCCCCCGCAGGCCACAACGCAACTAAAGCGAACTGAAAGTTGTGGCTGTGGAAAAGGCAAACTTAGCCGTCTTATGAATCGGAGCTTTCTGTTTACGAAAATGTTATTTTTGAAAACTTTCTGGGTAGTTTTTTAGGCGTTGAGGCAGAGGGCTAGGTTCATCAGAAAGCATTATTGGAATGGGAGATAAACCTACAATATATTCAAATAAAAGTTCTATTTCTTCTGGCATAGGAGGAAATCCAGATTTTGAAAATTTATAAGGAAAGTCACAGTAAATATATTTATAATAAATTTGATTATCAATTTCTAATATACAACTCCAAATACCTCTTTCGTGCACATAGTCATATTTTTGCTTTAATGCAGATTTTTTTTTTAAAATTTCCAAATATTGTTCCTCTGTAAGTTTACCTCTATATTCCCCATATTCTCTTCTGTACGATCCTTGTCTAACGATTATTATTAAACTATCGTTAATAATAGTAATGGTACATGGAAACAGTTTAGTCTTAATTATATTGCCGTTAATAGTGTCATAAGACACTCCATACCCTCCTGAGCGATGAAAAATTAATGACAAATTCAAAGACTTTTCCATATTATTTGCGCCTTTATTTTCTGTATTCACATATTTATTTTCTTTTGTAGATCTGCACATGAATATACAAAAATAGCTCATTATTATACAGTAAATAACTCTATTCACCATATGCTATCCTCAGATTAAACCCTTGTTCTTCTCGAATTTTATTTTCTGTAAATTTATTTCCATCATATCCGGAAATACCAATCGTGTATAATTCATCTATATCAACTGTTTCTGTTTTAAATCCTGAGTCTGTGTTTGCCCGATAAGTATTCTCTACCATTTCGTATGGCGGTACTATACCTTTGCTTATGTTGTAGGCATGAATTAATTCATGAGCCAAAATTATTCTGAGAGGAAATGCATCACTATGTAAATTTCCAGTCTTGGAGTTTACAGTTGGGACTTCTAGATCTTGCTTTATGTTAACATTTATAATGGCATTTGTCCCCGTTTCGTTTCGGGCATTTGCCCAGTTAGGATTCCCAGAAAGCGTTTTATCTGCTGGGTAAGCATAACTATTACTAGTAACTGCCTTTATTGTAACAGTTTTAGCACCATCGCCTTGTTGACTCAAAGCCCGAATTAGTTCACTACCTACTTTTAAATTTTTCTCAGTATTTTTTCCACTTTCTTCTGCTATTATGACTGTACCATCGGAATGCATGATTAGTTTATCATTTGTAAGCCTCTGTAAATTACGAAAAATAATCTCTTTATCTTCCTTATCTCCTTCTAATCTTATTTCTTTGCCGTCGGGATCTATATACTTTATCGGGTTATTTAAGCAGTACGCATAAGATGATACATTTTGGTACTTTTCAAATTTTGGATCTACCGATATAAAAATCCCAATCATAGAGCTATAGTACCTTGCACCATAATAGTATAGCCCGCTTTCCTCGTCCTTCTCCTTGCCTGTGTATCGGTAGCGTTTTTGGCTAACATCAGTAGCAGAACGCCCCGCTTGGTAGCTTGTATCACCATACGGGTAATATTCCTCGTAGCTGATAATGCTTGCGGTCTCATCAAGTTCTAATGTGGCGGATTCAATATTGTTGCTAAACTGGTATCTTTGTACAGGAATGGGATTAACAATTTGATTGCTGTTTTCCCAAGTCTTTGTTTCCACAATTGCAATCCTTCTTTTATGACTCTTTATGCGTGGGGTATTGTTTTCCTCTTTGTATTTTTCAACTTCGCTTTCTTCAGGCTCATTGCCTTCAAAGCCGTCCATTATGTGTAGCGTTTCCCTTTCCAAGAGCAGAGTCCCAGCGGAATCCTTTTTCCTGTAAACCTCGAACCCTCCCAGATACAGCCTTTCCTCAATCGTAGCGCCATTGTTTTTCTCGACTATTTTCCTTGTTCTCTCACCGCTTCCGTCGTAATTGTAGTAGGCCTCGGTGGGGTTGCTGCCGTTTCCTTTGACAATATGCCTCAATCTTTCGGCGAAGTCCCATTCCATTGCGGTTAGGTGTGGCATTTTCGCCATGGATCCGTGCGGGTTGTAGTCGTATGTGGCGGTGGCATTTCCGACGGAGGTAGATAACAGCCTGTTATCGGTCGTTGAGTATTTGTATGAGCGGTTCCAGCTGCTGTTATTGGCAGAGTGTATCATGTCAAGTATATTTCCGACTTCGTCGTATTCCCATTTTCGTGTATAGTTTCGCAGCGCGGTGGCATCGCTTGGCACGGGCGAGGCATTCGGGTATCCCTCGGATACGGTTTCCATGTCAGCTATATTATCGGCATGCTCCCTTCCGGTGGCTTTGACGAGCCTGTAGAGGGCATCGTATTCGAAATTCTGGCTCGGGTTTACTATCTGGTTGTCAAAGAACGCAACTTCTTGTGCTTTATCCTTTATTTCCGTGATGTTCCCCATTTGGTCGTACTTGTATTCCAAGTCTTGCAAAGCATTAGTTCCGTTGTTTCTCGTGGTCAAAATGCTAGTCAGCCAGAAATTATTTTTGTCATAAGTGTATTTGGTCGTGGCTCCGTTCCCGTATTTGATCCTTGTTCTCTGTCCTTTGGGGTTGTAATTAATGTCCCGCACGAATGGAGTTTCTTCAGTCGCTCCTCTCAGCTTGGCCTTCACGCCTTTCAATAACCCGCCTTCGTCGTATGCTGGCATTATCTCGCTCGCAGGGATATTGTCGTTGTGCGGTGTTAAAATGTTCGTGGCCCTGTTGATGGCGTCGTATTGAGTTTTCGATACAAATTCTTCGTCTTGCAATAATGCTTCCGTATCATTGACATTCCAATTTATCGTTTGTTTGTATTCCTTGGTGAATATCCTTTTGCTTTCCAATAGATTCCCCTTGAAGTCGAATCTGGCGTTTTCTGTCATTCCGCTCTGGTCGCAAATTTTCCACGGCAGCCCTCGCATGTTGGCGTCGCTTGGCGCATCGTCGGAGTCTCCGTAAGCCGTCTTCCCGACGAGTTTTTCGTCATTTAGCCATTGCTCCGTGGGCCTCCTCAGCGCGTCGTACTTTATATGCAGCAAATGCCCTCTTGAGTCCCATGTATGAGTGGGCAGCCCGTCAGCGGCTATGAGCATCCACCTCTCGCCTGCGTCCATGCTGTTCGTGTATCCCTTCTCCCCATGCATGCCGTATCTGTATTCCATCACGCAAATCTTGCGCTCAATGCCCTCTATTTTTCGGATTGCGATTATTTCCTTCTCGTTCCCCTCGATGTCAAGGACAGTGCGCGTCTCTGGCTTCCTTCCGTTTCCGTCATTGGCAATCACGCAGAATGGCCTTCCGAGGCTGTCGAGGTGTGTGACGGTCGGTGTGCCGTGGTGGGGGCTGCTGGTGGCTGTGTCGCAGCGGTCATGGTCCGCTTGCTCCCATGCGGTGAACTCAACCTTCGAGTGAGTGCCGTCCGGGAAGTCCGTGTGCACCAGTCTGGAGAGGGGGTCGTAGTGCATTTTCGGGGTCACGCCTGAGTTCCTTGCCGCATCCTCCTCGCTCTCCCAGTCCTCTGTGTCGCTGAAATACGGCTCGTACTGCTTGACTGGGTTTCCCTTGTTGTTGAGCACGGTCCTGCCTGTGCCAACCCATCTTGGCATCCCGTCCTTCCCCGGCTCTGCCTTCGCCTTCGCCAGCGCGATCCGGCCCATCCCGTCGCTGTACTCAATCGTCTCCAGCCACCGCATGTTATCCTCTCCGTGCACCTCTCGGCTTGAAGTCTTTATCCAAGAGGGCTTTGTCAGCTCCCCGGTGTCTGGGTTGAACACCGCGAACCCGTACTCCATCTTGGCGGTTGGGTTGTCCAGCGTGTCTCCTTCCCCGTTCTTTCCGATTGCGGCGGTGGCTGCCACTATGCCCAAGGCGTCGGTCTTCACGGCGGTCCTGTTCCCGTTTGGGTCGGTGATTTCTCTTGGGCTCAATGTTCTGTAGTCGTTGACGGCGGCCACGACATTGCCAAGCGGGTCAATGACGGAGGCCACCAGCAGATTGCATTCATCGTAGGTGATCTCTGTCCTTGCCCCGAAGGCGTTTTCAACGCTGGTAGGCAGGCAGAAGCCGCCAGTCTTGCCCGTGTCGTATATGTTTCTCCCCGTGCGCATCCACCAGTCATTGCCCCTCTTCTCAAAGCCGCCCTCAATGAGCATGGGGTTTTCTATGCGCCCCGTTCCGTACAGATGCGCAAGCAGGGTTGGAGTGTAAGCGAGCGAGTAGCTCTCGTATGGCAATCCATGTGTAGCCATCTCTCCAAGCGGCAGTGGCACGTCCGAGAAGCTTTTGTCGTAGAAGAGCGTTTCCGCATGCTCCACGAGCCGTTTTTGCGCTGCGGCAAAAGCTGGCTCATCCTCGAATCCTATTTCATCAGCTTTCTCAAATTCGTCTTTCAGCCATTCCCTCCCGCACAGCTTCGGAACATTTGGATGCGTCAATTCCCAAGTCTTTTTTGAGCATTCCATCCCCATGCGGAACGCATCGAGGCCGCAAGCGTCTTTGGCGTACTTCGTCTCGGTCACGACCATGTGGCTCTTCTTCTGCTCTTCATGGGCGGCATTCGTTTCCCTCCCGTAAACAACCTCCGCCGACAGCTTGGGCCTCCCGTACTTGTCGAGCTTCAAAACGATGCTGTGCGCTGCTCTGGGGTCGGCAATGTCTCGCTCGTAGTGGCGCGCCAGGCTCTCGCTCTGGGCAGCGTGGAAGCATGCGTGCCTGTTTTCCCCCTTCGCCTGCAGCCGCCTTATCCCGTACGAGAACTGCGTTGTCGTGTATGGCTTATCCTCGAGCTCCGAGCCGTCGAGGGCGTACACCTCCTGCCTCAGCGGCTGCCCCTTGAATGCGCGCATGGCCTCCCTCTTCTCCTCCGGGCTCCACTTCGCCTTAAGCTCAGGTTGTTCGAGCCTGGGCTCGGTTTTGCAAACGGGGTTGTACTCAGCCTCGTAGTGCCCAAGCATCTCCTTGCTCTTTATCCAGGCCCCCAGATGGAACCAGGTTTTCGTAAGCACGGGATCCTGGTCAAGGCCTCCGCCGAAGCTCTCGGCGTCTGTCTGGTCAACCCTGCCGAATCCCCTGAACTCGCGCTCGGGGATGTCGTAGTAGCCGTGGTGGTAAGAGTAGCTGCTTGCGAAAACATGCCCGCTCACATGGTCGTGCGTGACCACCCTGCTCAGGCAGTGGACGGGGAAGGGAAGCTTGGTGACCCACGGCTTTCTGGCTTTGCGGTCGTCCAGGTAAAATTTCGTCGACGGAGTATATTCCAGTTCAACCGTCTTTCCCATTCCGTTGCTGTATTTCGTCATCAGATGCGGCTTCTTGCCGCCCATCAGGTCTATGTACCGCATGGGGCACTTTGAATGCGCCGGAATGGGAGACGACCAAACGACGCAGGCGGTGCCTTGGCCCAAAAAATCAAGAACCGAGATTTGCGTCGTGTTGTCGTTGCGGAGGGCAAACTCGCGCTTCTCGGCTGTGAACCCGTTTCCGCTTTTGTTCAGCCATACCGTGACCTTGTCCGCGCTTATGTATATCAGGTCTGCCGCCCCTGACCCGTCCACATCCGCAAGCCTCACCCTCGCAGCGCTGAACTGGCCAGGCCTGTCCATGGCCGGGCTGCCGCGCATGCTAACCTTAGCGCCGAACTTCCCGTGGCCTAAGTTGGGCCAGTAGCAGACGCTGCCATTGCGGACGCGCACAATGTCCGTAAGCCCGTCGCCGCTCATGTCCGCAAGGAATACGGACTGCTCGCTGTCAGCGAATATTATGCGAGGCCCTTTGTTCTCGTCAAAGGGCTTGGCATGCTGCGATTCAAGCTTGAAGCCGCTCTTGCCATCGCTGCGGTAATAAGTGAACACTCTGTCGTCGTCAACAAGAATGTCCGCGCGGCCGTCCCCGTCAAGGTCAAGCGTCCTGACATTTTGGCCGCTGAAGTCGATGTTGGGCAGCTTTTTGAATGGCTGGTGGGGTGTCCATGCCCTGCCGTCTTCAAAGCGATAGAAGCCGGGGGCGTCGCCTGCGTAGTCCACTAAGTACTTCTCGCTGTTGGCTTCAAGCTCTTGTATGTTAGCGGCAGAACCAGTGAGCGGACGGATTTTCAGCGCAGTGAGAGGGCCGAGCCTGCCGCAGCCAAGGTTGCGCTTGTAGTACCATCCTCGGCCGGATTCGGAAAGCACGCCGGAAAGCCCCTCTCCGTAGAGATCAAGAAAATGGCTGCCGCTGGATGCTAGGCCAGCCGGGAGACCACGCAAGCTTTCGGAATCCAGCTCGCGCACCTTGCTGTTCCACTCGTGCGCCTGGTAGGAAAATGCCATCGCCGGCAGCTCTTTGCGCTCTTCTTGATTGTAGCCGATCTGCTTGGCCTGCGCAAGCAACGATATGTCGGAGTCGGTATGCGCGTATGAAAACTCGATTGAGCGAACAAGGCATTCAGATTCAAATTTGTGGCGCATGAGGATTCTTTCGCAGCGCCTATCGCAGCGTATCTCAAAACAGGAGCGGTAAGAGGAAAAGGGGTCGGGGCGATCGCCATACTCAAAGGAAAGCTCAAAATGGTAATCGGACGGACGGGCATCGCCGCCGCCATAATGACATGCGTTGCCGTAAAACACGCTTCTTAGGTAACGGTTCGAGCCATATGCCTCGTAGTCGTAACAAACGGCGTTGCCATTGCCGTCGTGGCTGAACTCAAGAAGCCATTGGAAGACGCGCTTCGCATTTGCTGGGTCGGAAATACGGGTGCTTGCGCGCGCTCCGTAAATGCGGGTGGTATTGTCCGAGGAAATCGTGCGCCAGTGGATTAGGCCTGTGCTTTTGCTGCTCCACTGCTCTATGATGGCGAATCCGCTCTCTATGCGGGGGCGATAGACGCGAACGAGACAGTCGCCTTCTTCGCGCTTCGAATTGGTTGGGACAAGGTCTTCAGCTCCAGACATAACAAACACATCGGACTCTGAATTATCCATGTATCGAGGCAGGCCCTTGTCCGTCTTGCGGGATATATTGGGGATGGAAAGAGACCAGCCAAGACCGAATGGGCCGTTGCCGGAACCGGAATCGTAGGACAAGCCTATTTCTGGATTGAAGCCGCGAGATGGGCTAAGGGGAAGCGGGATAGAAAATGACGCGCTGCCGGTCACGGGATTGGACTGGAATTTCTCATCTATGCCCTTGAGTGACCCCCCACCCTTGGGCAAATCAATGGACGGGGACGCCACAAGCCGAGAGGAGGAGCCCTTGCTGTCAACGGAAACGCCATGAGGCTGGTCTTTAGAAAAAAAATTCATCGATTTAAAAAAGACCCTTTAGGGAAGACTCTCGAAATTTCTCAAAACCATTATAAAACATCAAATATTGGTTTCCAATCATAAATAGAATATAGATATTTAAAACAAAATGTGAAAGTAAACTCAAAAAATGGCATTTTGAAGTGAATTTCCGTCGTTTCTTAGTCAATTCTTCGCCATTTCTTTGTAAAATTTGTATTTTTTAGAAAAAAAATTAAATATTTATGCAAAAATGTTTATATATTTATGCATATGTTTTTAACTGGGAGCACTTATGTCAGGTAGCAATTCGTACATTTGGATTATAAGCGGCAGAGTTTTAAAAATTAACGGGATTACCCCATTTATCAACAGTGACGGATTGAATATCAAGCTTTATGAAAACGGCAATTTTGCGAATCAGTGCGGCAACACGGGCATCAATGACAATGACGGCAATTTTTCAATCACGCTTAGCAAGCAGCAGTTTGGCAACGCAGCCCCTAGTTTGGTTGTCAAAGTCTATGACGACCAGGGCCGCGTTCTTTATACATCAAATGCATTTACGCTGTCTCAAACCGAAGATTCTTATTCCCTTGGCAATGTTGCGGTAATTGATATGCCAGTGCCGCACGTATGGACCATACGCGGCCTTGCGTTTAACAACAGCGTTCCTACCCCTTTCACGCAGGGCATTATCCGCGCTTTTGACGGGCAAACAGGAGCGGAGCAGTATGCCGAGTCTGGGTTTTACTTCAATCATGGCCAGGAAGGCAGTTTTGGCCTTACCATTAACCGCAGCTCGTTTCAGAAAGGCGATGTTGCTAAGGTAGCGCCATCCGTAATTTTAAGGATTTTCAGCTACCAGAACCAACTTCTTTGGCAGCACGGCCCGTTTACTGTTCCTCATTGCGACTACTATATCAATCCTTTGGTCACCATTCCCATGGGAAACTCAACCGTTGACGATATGCCTTCAGTAGATAACAATTGGACTGTCAGTGGGACGCTTCGCGATGGAAACAATTTGCCTTCGGCTCAGCCATTCACGGTCAAGGCGTTTGACGTGCTTTACAACAATGCATCGACTTTGCTTGGTGTTCAAGCCAATGCAGTTGGAACATATCAAATCAATTACCATAAGTCTGCGTTTCAGCAGGGCGATACCGGGCGCATAGCCCCAAATTTGCGTGTAGAAGTTTTTTCTGGGGATAATTTGGTTGCAGAAAGCGGAATTTTTGTGCAGGCTGCCAACCCTCAGATGATTAATATTGACGTTGTTAACATTACTTCAGACGTTCCACAAGATTGGTCTGTCAGCGGTACTATCTCAAGAGATGGCCAAATTCCTTCTTCCCCTCTTACAGTTAGAGCATTTGATCGGTTTGACGATCAAAATGATGACGGACTTGGTATTGAGGTTCAAACCAATGCTAATGGAGCCTATGCAATCAATTATACCAAATTTGATTTTCAAGGCCGTGATCCAGGCCGTATAGCGCCAAATTTAATAGTCAAGGTTTTTTCAGAAAATGTTTTAGTTGCTATAAGCGAAACATTTTATCCTGCGGCCACTCATGAAGTTGTTAATATTGGCTTCACCTCCGGCACCACAGCAGTTCCTAACAATTGGTCTGTTCGCGGCACTATTTTAAAAAATGGAATGATATCTTCCGACACGCTCACAGTCAAAGCATTTGATAATGAAACTGATACCCAACTTGGGGCTGCGGTTCAAACCAATCCAAATGATGGAACTTACACAATCAATTATACCAAATCCGATTTTCAAAATGGTGATTCTGCTCGCATAGCTCCAAATTTAGCCGTCAAGGTTTTTTCTGGAAATACTTTCGTTGCCATGAGCGAAATTTTTGATCCGGTATCCACTCATGAGGTGGTTAATATTGGCTTTACTTCTGGCACCATAGCCGTTCCTAACAATTGGTCTGTTCGCGGCACTGTTTTAGAAGCCGATAAAGTGCCTCTTAATTCTCTTGTAGTCAAAGCGTTTGACCGATTCCCCAATCAAAATGATGTTTTGCTTGGGGAGATTTCAACTAATCAAAATGATGGAACTTATACAATCAATTATACCAAGTCTGCGTTCCAAAAGCATGATACTGGCCGTGTAGTGCCCAATTTGGTTGTCAAGGTTTTTTCCGAAGATAAATTAGTTGCCGCACATGGCCCCTTTTACCCAGCGGGTAATAATGCGTTGGTTAATATTAACTTTGTTCCGCTGAATTGGAAAGTGAGCGGAAAAGTCACAAAACACGATAATATGCCGATGAATTCTGGGCGCGTTGATGTTTGGGATGTTTATCTTGGCAAAGAATTTCCAATTGGCTCAAGCAGTTTGGATTTGAATGGGAATTATTCAGTTGCTTTTACTAAAGAAAAATTTGAACTTGAGGAAAATTATGGAAATGAGAAACGTCGGCATCCAGACTTATTGATCCGAATTTATAATTCTGATGGCATTATGGTTGGGTATAATTATCTGCCTTATGAGGGCTCAGAAAAATATCAACGTAATGTTTATTTATACTCGGTAGCGAATAAGTTCCATGTTTCTGGTAAAATTTCAAACACACAGGGGTATCCGGTATCAAATAGCGTTGTTATTGTCAAGAATGTTTTGCTGTATAACGGAGTATTTCAGGAAGTTGAATTGGGCCGTGGTCTATCTGAGCCTACATCGGGCGTTTATAACATTTCTTTTTACCCTGACCTTGTCATTGCTGGAGGTGTAAAATATTTTAACTCTATAGAGTCTTTTAATTTGGCACGATTCGTTGTGGAGGTATATACAATATCCGGTGAAAAAACAGGCTATCCTCTGGGCCCTCTGGAATTTGCAGGCAAATCAAATTTGATTAAGGCGACAGATCAAAAACTTTCGGCAGATTTTGTAATAGACGCACAATCCGATGCGGATATTTCAGTATATACGGATATACGCAGGCAATTGTCTGACAAAGGATTTACCACAAAAAGTTCCATTGTCGACCTTGCCTCGGACGAAAGCAAGTTGGAATATGCGGCTGAGCTTACCGGCGTGCCGAAAGAAGACATATTGATAATCGCGCTTGCTGAGTTTATTCTTTCGGAATTGAAATATCAGCTTGCTGGCCACAGCGGTTTGCCAAATAAGGTTAACCAACAAATAATGTATGCTCTTGTAAGAACCGGAAATGCGGAGAGCTATCAAGACCTTCTTAAAATAACCGCCGACCGGTTACAAACGGTTATAATATCAGCCGTTACTCAATCCATCATTCCATCAACTGTTCAGAGTGATTTGCCCTGTATTATTTCCGAATGGCAACAAATTTATTCAATCCTTTTGCAGAAAGACACTGGCAAAAGCAATGCGGGGCGAATTTTCAGCTATGCTATGCCATCTGATAGCAAAAATAAACATCATGTTTCCGGGGCTAATCGCCAAATTGTCATAGATGCATACGCTGAATACTCGCACGATCTTGAAAAATATTGGGCTGAGCTTGAAGAAAAATTGCCTATCGCAGTTGTCCCAGCCCTTATCGACAGACTCAAATTCTTTTTTGATATACACAAATTCGCGGATGAATTCGGCCCGTTGTCAAACGCAATGATGGAGTATGCTGATGATGAAGAGTATGCCTCGCTTGAGGATTTTGTTGAACTTGAAAAAGAAAATTGGTTCAATGGCATTATCGGCAAGATTAAGGATTTCACAGAAATTATTGACCCAACTGAAGTAACCGAATGGCCGGAGTCGGTACCTGGAGAATCTGATGATGAGAAGCGCAATAATTACGCTACTATCCTTTTCAAAAGGATAGTAGCGTTGTTTTCAATGAAACGGTTCAGGTCTGATCTTGAGAACGCAAAGGATGAAGCAGCTGAGACAGGTTTTGATCTTGAGTGGTGGGAGCCAGTCTATGATTTCTTGAATGACAGGGAAGCGTTTGATTTTGCCGATGCCATTACAAATGACGACTTTGACTACACGCCTGATTCTGCCAAGGAAGAAATAGAGGAATTACAGGAACAATATAGCAGGCTGCTTGTTGTGCAGAGGCTATACCGGCTTACCCCAAAGCTTGAAGTTATTGATGCTTTGAGAAAAAAAGGACTTGAATCGGCTATGTCCATAGCCCATGAGAATTGCGATGAATTTGCAAAAGAATGCGGAGAGCTGGTTGGCGGAATTGATGATGCCCAGGCATTGCATGCGGCGGCGGTTCATACCGCAAGTCAGGCGTTGTTTCTGATGGGCACGTTCAATCGCCAATCGGATCTTCCAGAAGCATCTATACCTGCAGTGACGGAGAAGCAGCCTGAGCTTGACACTAATCAGTGGCATGGATCTCAGATTCAACCCATGTCTGCGACATCGGCTGTTTTTGCGGTAAGCAGCAATTCTTCAAACGCCAAAATCATAAAGCCAATAGTTCCAAATATCGCCACATTGTTCGGCTCTCAGAATCAATGCCTGTGTGAGGAGTGCCAATCGGTTTTCAGCCCATCGGCATATATGGTTGATTTGGTGGAATTCTTAAATGATGAAGTCCGCAATGAACTTTTTAGCCGCAGACCTGATCTTTCGGAAACAGATTTGTCGTGCAGAAATACACATGGTGCTGTTGCGTACATAGATTTGGTAAACGAGATTCTTGAAAACGAGGTCTGCAAGCGCACTTTTAATATAATGAATTCAGCAGTCAATGAATTTCTTGAAAAGTTGAGAAGTAAAATTGGAAGAGATAAAAAGTCATCTTTTGCGATTGGAGATGCGTTGCCTGCTGGAACCAAAATGCCAACAGTTGTAATTAATGAGTTTGGTTCAAAAGGTTTTTACATTGACAAGGAATTTTATGTCCAAGGTATAAAAGATGCTGATGAGACTAAAGAAATTAATAGCAAATGGTATATAATAGGCGATGGTTGGAGGTATTTGATTGAGTTGTCTGCCAACAAAACATTTCAAGTTACGCCATATCCGCAAACCGGAAAAGACGCTCAATTGCGCCGGGTTAAACCGGAACACACGCACTGGGGAGCTTATGAAACGCTGAAGAATTCGCTTGATCCCACGAATTTACCTTTTAATCTTCACTTTGCTGAAGTAAATGAATTCATTAAATTGAAAAATTCAAACAGACATAAGCTGTATCACGCTATGCATACCCAAAGCGAAATATTTGATGCCGATGAATCAGGCATGCAGGCATTCTTTGAGATGACAGATTCGCAAAAAACGTTAATCACGACTTATACATCTGCGAAAACATTGGAACTTTGGGGATTTTCGTCTGAGGTAGAGTTGTTGGCTTCGCTCGGAAACGCTGAAGCTGTTATGAAAAAACTTAGTATTACGCTTGACCAGTTTTTTGATTTGATGCGTACATACTTTGTTGCCAGCCCTAATTTAGCAAGCTATGTTTATCTTGATTGGGGAGAAGGTTTTGCTTATGAAAACGGTGAATTGGACAAGCTTGAAATCAAGAACGGCTCACTTGCAGGTTATTCAAGGATTGTGCGTTTGCAAAGGCTCAGCAATCATTTGGGACTTGATGTAGTAACAGTAGACAGGTTAATATCAATGCAGCGATTGACAGCAACTACGGAAGGTCAAATTGCGATAAATAACACTGTGCTTATAAACTTATTCAAATATCTGAAAGTTGCCGAAGAATTTTCCGTTTCTCCTATTCGTGCGGCATCGTGGCTATGTTGTTGGATTGAAAATTTCAATTTAGGGAGAGGCAAGCCGAGCCAATTTGAAGAACTATTCCTTTCCAATGTCGACACTCCAGATCGTGCAGCGGTTTGGAAAGATATGCTGAATGATATAGTGGATATAGAAGATGACAACCGGAAATTTCAGGCAAGCATAGGTACAAATGATAAAGATATAGCCACTCTTCTTAAGGGGCTGAAGGTCAGCTATAACGATCTTTCGTTGATTGCACAAGAAGAACTTGAAATTAATATCGGTTCAACCGATCCAGAAACAAATCTTAATTCTGTGAACCTGACCATAACAAATCTGACAAAAATGTTCAGGGTAGCTGACTTCTCGAAAGTGCTTGGCATTTCAGTATCTGATTTTTATAGACTGAAGTCCATTTTAAATGTTCCGACAGGTGAATTTCCTCTTGAGTTTCTTATTGAAAGCCGTTCGTTTCTTGCAAAGTTAAAACGGTCTAAAATCTCAATTGAAGCATTCCAGTATCTGCTTTCCGGCGGAAACGAAGATAAAATTTCCTGGCTGCCGTCTGAAGGAGATGAACTAAAGACAATAGCTAAAATTCATAACGAAGTCGTTAAAACAAAATATCGTTATGACGAAGATAATGAAGATTCGCAAGAGTTAATAGCCAAAGCGATAGAAGAGACGATTTTAAATGAACTTGCTGCGGTTTATAAAATTTCCGTTGATATTTGCAGAACGGTTCTTGAAAATGCGTTGACTGGTGATTCCGGAAAAACATTGCTTCAGCATTGGGTTGATATATGCGCTATAGAATTGGATGAAGCATCTCAACCTGAAGACATATTTGGAGAGATTAATGGTTATTTAGACAAAATTGCCAATGTCGCATTTCTGATACGTACTTTGAAAATAACTGTTGATGAAATTGATTTTTTTGCTGCTTACCCAGATGCTGTTCATGGGCTTGATTTTAATGCATTGGGGACATCCGGAGACCAACCAGACAAGTATAAATCGCTAGTAGCCTTATTGGATGTGTATATTTTAGACCTTGAGCTTCCATTCAAAAATAAAAATTTCACTATATTTGATTTGCTGCGGGAAGCTCAAAATACGCAACAGACAGAAGATTCTTTCAAACAGGTAATCGCAAGAGAAATTGATTGGCAGCATGAAGATATTTTGGCGGTAACTGATGTTGGTTTCTTTAATTTTACGCTTGCGCAATTCAAGCAAATTGATTCCTGGTCTGTTTTGAACCGTACCCTCGGACTTTTGAAAAGGCTTGGATTGACGGCTTCGTTTGCAAAAACTCTTATTTCTCAGCCGAATAATTCACCAGAGCAAAGCGAAGCCTTTATCAGCGCCTTAAGAGCAGGCTATAACACTCAGTCGCAATGGATTGAAGCCGCTGAACCAATCCGCAATAATCTTCGCAGACGTCAAAGAGATGCTTTATGCGCATATTTGCTTAGGCATGGGTTCGTCAATCGCGCTGCCATATATGCACATTGCCTTATTGATGTGAATATGGACACGGATGTAATGACTACAAGGATTGTTCAGGCGAACAGTTCCATTCAGATGCTCCTGCAGAGGGCATTGCTTAATTTTGAGTATATCGAGCTCAATGACAAAATTAAGCAGCAGTGGCCATGGATGAAAAATTACCGGCTTTGGGAAGCGAACCGCAAAATTTTCCTTTACCCGGAAAACTGGCTTGAGCCTGAATTTCGCGATGACAAGACACCTCTGTTCAAAGAGCTTGAATCTGCGATGCTTCAAAAAGAGCTTAGCCCGTCAAATGTCAGGGAAGCTTTCAGGGCTTACGCTTCCGGGTTGAGCGAAATCGCGAATCTTGAAGTGATAGGGGCGTATGGGGAGAATGATCAAAACGACGATGTTCTGCACGTGGTAGGTCGGACTTTTCGCTATCCGCACTCGTATTATTACCGCAGAAACCATGGCGGTACAGGCGGATCAGGCTACTGGACTCCGTGGGAAAAGGTTGATTTGGACATAACTGCCGACATGGTGCTGCCTGTTCCGTTCCGCAACAAGATTTACATTTTCTGGCCGCTAATAGAATTAAAAGATAAGGCTGTGCCAAATGAAGAAAGCAAGGAAAACGAATCTCAATTCAAAGACAGTTTTAAATATTATGAGATAAAACTTGCCTGGAGCGAGTTTTCCGAGGGCAAATGGAGTGCCAAGCGCATTTCGGTAAATTCATACATACATGTCGCGGAGCATATTGATAATGAATTGGTTAAGCCCACAGACCTTTTCCATTTCAGGGCTGATGTAAATGGCGACAATGTGGAGATACAAGTTTTTGCATATAACAAAGACATTGAGGAAATCGAAGTCAGAGTTCCAGTCGTTAAATCTCAGACTAAAGTCATTAAAAGCAAAGGAGTGAGAAGGCTGTTCGGTAAAAAACGGAAAGTTACAGAACAGGTTATTGAGGAGGAAATAAAGATAATCAGAAACGAGGTTGAGGCTATTTCTCGGATTGCCGCATTTTCTTTTGGCTCGGACAACAGTGCTAGATTGGTTCCGGTTGAAGATGATCGCAATTATATTGAGTCTCCGATGATTCCGCCAGGCACCGACATGCGGCACAACCGTGCCGAAGAATCTGAAGCAAATCAGGATTCTAGCGACTACGGAGCGCTTGAATATCCGGCAGGCAACGTGCTTCTCAAACGGACGCCGGAGTTGTTTACCTGTTTTCCGGTAAATCTGTCTTTTTTAGGCGAAGATCTAAAGCCGTTCTTTCTCAGGCTTAACGAAAAAACTCTTTTTATAAAGCCTATTGTTTCTTCGGAACCGCATTCTATTGATAACGAGCAAGCATTCGATTCCGCCAGTCCGAAATATCATCAAATGGTTAATTTTTATCATCCGTTGGCTGATGATTTGGTAAAAAAAGCAAACTCGAATTCCGTTGACGGTCTGTTAAACCGCAGTACTCAGGCAAACGCAAAAGGAGAACAATATCCGCTGGGATACATGGCAGTGGGAGACGGGCACGCCGGGCATCTTGCGGACCTTGATTTTGAATATAAATACCGACCGGAAAAAACTATTCTCGGCGGTTTTCCAATGCCGGTCAACGATTTTTCATTGAACAGCACGTTTGGCATATACAATTGGGAACTGTTCTATCATTTGCCTATGTATATAGCTACTCGACTAAGCCATGACAAGCAGTACGAAGAGGCGATGCGCTGGTTTCATTACATTTTTGATCCGGCGGGTGATTTTACTACTTGGGAGAAAACCCAAAAATGGATTTGGGATTTGCCCGATGGTGCCAGATTCTGGAACTTTCTTCCGTTTTTTGCCAACAGGGGTGCCTTGGATTCAATTTACAAAGCTGTTGAAAAGAGTCAAATACCCGACGAGGATACGGGGCTTGGCAGCTTGATGGATTCTTGGAAGAGTGATCCCTTCAAGCCGCACCTGATTGCCCGCGTCCGCACCGCAGCTTACCAGAAGTCGGTAGTAATGAAATATCTTGACAATCTTATAGAATGGGGAGACAGCCTTTTCCGGCTTGACCACATGGAAGCAATCAACGAAGCAACCCAGCTGTACACGCAGGCTTCGGAAATTCTTGGGGACAGGCCTGTTCTCGTTCCCAAGCTGCATGAAATGCCGGGGCTTACTTACACGCAGCTTAAAGCGGAAGGCCTTGACCAGTTCGGGAATACTGTAATTCAACTGGAAAACTACATACCGCCCCCGCCCCCTGTTAAGGTGAAATTTTGGAGAGCCAAGCAGGCTCCATCTCGTTATTACTATTACCACTACAATTACAACTATAGTTACAACTCATCCGTAGAGGCTGTGCCGCACAAGTCCGTGCAGTTGCTCCGCATGGCTCCGGCACTTCATTATTTCTGCATACCGCGCAACGATAGGCTTATTGGCTATTGGGATCTGGTTGACGACAGGCTGTTCAAGATACGCCACAGCATGAATATTGACGGTGTAAAGCGCGTAATCCCGCTTTTCGCACCGCCTATAGATCCGGGAATGCTTGCCCGCGCGTCTGCAATGGGAATCAGCATCGGCGCGCTGCTCAGGGATATGCAAAGCACACCTACCGCATACCGGTTCGCAACGGTTTTCCAAAAGGCTGTGGAGCTATGCAATGAGCTTAAGTCTTTTGGTTCGGAGCTTCTCAGTGCGCTGGAGAAAAAAGATGCTGAGAGTTTGGCTCTTCTTCGCAACAATCACGAGATAGAATTGCTTAAGCTAGTGAAAGAGGTTAAGAAAAAAACTGTACAGGAATCAACCCAGAGTCTGGAAGCCCTGCTGAAAACGAAAGCAATCACAGAAGAAAGATATAATTACTATCAGGAGATTGAACGGATAAGCGAAGGTGAAAGCCAGCAGATCAATGCATCAAATGCAGCTACGAATTTTCATCTGATTGGACAGGCTATGATTTTGGCGGCTGGGCCGGCTTCATTTATACCCGATACTATTTTGGGCGCACTGGTTGGAATTAGCGGCGGCCTTATCACGGAAGCCCATGTGGGTGGCGGAGAAAAATCGTCAAGCTCTTTGGAAAGGCTTGGAAACTCATTCAATGCGCTAGCCGGCATTAATGATCGCACTGCGAGCAATGCGGGTATTAAAGCTTCTTACGACAGGCGGTGGAAAGAGTGGAAGCTCCAGGAGAAGCTTGCACAGAAAGAACTGACCCAACTTGACAAGCAGATTCTGTGCGCTGAAATTCGTCTCAGTATAGCCGAAAAGGATCTCAGCAACCATGACAGGCAAATTGAGCAGGCTCAGGAACTGAAAGAAGTGATGGAATCCAAATTCAGCAACGAGAAGCTGTATCAATGGATGGCGGACGAGCTTAACAAAAGTTACAACGTAATGTATGACATCGCATACGGAGCGGCAAAAAAAGCCGAAAAAGCATTCCAGTTCGAACTTGGAAGCAAACAGGTTTTTATAAATCCCGAAATTTGGAGTTCCACAAACAAAGGGTTGCTTGCCGGAAACAGGCTGTCGGTGCTGCTGCGCCAGATGGACGCTGCTTATATCGAAAACAACAGACGGGAATTTGAAATCACCAAGGCAGTTTCGCTTAGCATGCTGAATCCTGAAGAGTTGCTGAAACTGCGCGAAACAGGTTCCTGCAAAATTTCGCTCCCAGAAATGATATACGATCTTGATTGCCCGGGGCAGTATTTCCGCAGGATCAAATCCGTTCGAATTACTATTCCCTGCGTGGCAGGGCCGTACACGAATATCAGCGCAAAATTGAGGCTTGAAAGCAGTAAAATCCGGACGAATGATTTTCTCGCAAATGATGATTATCTGGAAGATCCAGATGGTTCTGATGAAAGATTTCAATACCGTCCGATACCAGAGGGTGCGTCTATTTCCACCAGCGGTGCAATGATGGATTCTGGAATGTTTGACTTCAATTTCAGAGACGAGCGATACCTGCCATTTGAAGGCGCAGGCGCGATAAGCGAATGGGAGCTTGAATTGCCTGCTGATTACCGACAGTTTGACTATGGAACCATTACGGACGTTATACTGCACGTAAGCTATACTGCGCGCGAAGCAACGTTACATGGATTTAAAGATAAAGTAATTGAATATTTGGATGATTATCTTGAAAGTCTGGAATGCATTCCTAACATGATTAGCCTCAGCCAATCATTCCCAGATCAGTTTGAATCAATCGTCAACGGAGTAAAAGAGAAAATTTCTTTGAATGAAGAAGAGCATTTTCCTCATTTGATTGTAGATTACTGGAGAAGGCATAACGGCGAGGGGATATCTGGTATCAAAAATCTTAAGGTATTTGTACTTTTAAAGAATAGCGGTACCCCTGAAATTGAAATAGATGGGAAATCAGTGAATAAAACTGATAAGTCCAATTTATATGAATGGGAGTTTACTAACTTCAAGAGCTGTCCCTGGGAGATTAAATTGACCAAAGACGCAGGCGATGAAGTCGAAGATATATTCCTGTATTTTGGGTATTCTGTAGAAGGAGAAGAGCATGAGCTATAACATATTATTCTGGCCAGATGTCAATTACGAGCCTGGGCACTGGCGCCCCGTCATGTCGATGGCGCAAAAGGTTAAAAGCAGCATAGGGAATTGCAATATAAAATTTCTCTGCACGCCCGAGTGCAAGCCAATAGTTGAAAAGACAAAATGGCCGAACGGAAGCAGATTGTTTGGTGACGAAGAGATAGAGACGATTCTGAAAGACCTTTTTCCCATAGGCTATTCCTCTCTCGCGAATGAAAAGCCGGAAGAGGCACGTTCAAGAATTGATCACTGCTTAAAAATCGCGAGCGGCACATTTGACAATCTGCTTGAAACTTTTCAGCCGTGCTTGCTTATAGCGGGTTACTTCGTTTCCATGGAGGCTCTTTTAATTAAACGTCGGTATGACACTGTGATTCGCAAGCGTTTGGGCGGCAGCCTTCCGGAAATGAAAATAATAATCACAACAACGTTTTTGCGCCACCCCAACGAAGACCCGGCAATAACATCTTTGCGGTTTTTGGTGCACCACGCCCAAGAACACAGTTCAAAACTGATGCGCGCGGCAATAGGAGAGGCGGACGAAAGCAGTTTGTTTAACGGCTCTCTTTCTAGTATAAAGGATTTTATAGAACCGTTGGAAAATGTTGTCGAACTTATTACTTGCCCCAAGGAATTGGACCACGATGATTTTGAGCACAGAGAAAATACGCATTACATAGAACCTTGCATTTTGGATACCGATCCGGAAAATAACCCTGCCAAGGATGTGAATCTTATTTATGCGACAGCTGGTTCTAGGGTTCGTGATTATGTTGAAAGTGCAAAGTCCATGTTTCAAACATTGCGGAAAATGATCAACATAACTGCGGCAAAAAATAGGAAACTTGAAATGGCGGTTGGGTATACTTTGGCAGAAGAATTTGGCTCTACCAATAAAATCACCATAAAAGAATGGGCAGATCAGGCAGCCAGCTTGAAAAGAGCACGGTCAGCTGTAATACACGGTGGGTTGGCCTCTATCAAAGAAAGCATCTATTTTGGCATTCCTCCTATCGTTATTCCCATGGGAAAAGACCAGATGGACAACGCCTTGCGTGTTGTGGACAAGGAAGTCGGGTCAATGCTAATGCTTGACGACTTGAGCGAGCATGGGCTTTACAATGCGATAATGAAAGCCGAGTTAAATTCGGACATTAAAAAAAGGTTGGATAAGATGCGGAAGAGATTTGAGGAGTTGGAGGCTGCGGAGCCTTCGATTGCACACATAAAAAAAGCACTGGGAATAATGTGAGTAAATGAATTTTTTTTCTAAAGACCAGCCTCATGGCGTTTCCGTTGACAGCAAGGGCTCCTCCTCTCGGCTTGTGGCGTCCCCGTCCATTGATTTGCCCAAGGG
>Ga0209755_10001174_pt1 | contig 42746 bp, 39 predicted proteins | sample TergutCo191P1_FD_187301 | JGI IMG/M metagenome (GOLD analysis project Ga0209755, IMG submission 187301) | Cornitermes sp. P1 segment gut microbial communities from Petit-Saut dam, French Guiana - Co191P1 (SPAdes) (version 2) | ecosystem: Host-associated > Arthropoda: Insects > Digestive system... | reverse complement strand
TAGTGAGACGAGCGAGGGATAGTGCCATCGCTGGGCTTGCTGCAAAGCAAGACCTGCACAGGCACTTCCCAAGCTGGCTCAATCATCGCATGACAAGCGTTAGCACGTCCACTCCCCGGGCCGCCCTCTCTACCAATACCCTTGGGCCATTCCTAAGCAATCAAATACATTGACGCTTTCTTAGAACAGATGTATATTTTAGACAAACATCGTGGGAAGCGAAAGAGGAGGCAGAGCATTGCAGCTATGGGACATTGTAATATTGGTATCCATAATTATTGTTGTTGTGGGCGTGGCAATTTATTTCCTGAATAAATGGGCCGGAAAACGCGCGGCGCAGCAACAGGAAATGGTGGCACAGCACAAGCAAACGGCAAGCATTTATGTCATTGACAAAAAGAAGGACAAGATTACCAACGCGAATTTTCCCAAATCCATGACGGACCAAATACCGCGAATGAGCAAAATCATGAAGATGCCGCTGGTAAAGGCAAAAATCGGCCCACAAATAATGACGCTGGTATGTGAAGCGTCTGTTTTTGATGCGCTTCCGGTGAAAAAAACCGTCACGGTGGAATTGGCCGGGGCATATATTGTGGGAATGAAGGGCATGAAGACAAAACTGGAGCTTGCACAGCAGCGCAGCTCGCGACGCAAAGGAAGCAGCCCCGGAACGGAAGCCCCAAAAAAATGGCATGAGAATCTGCTGGACAGATTCAGAAGATAGGGGGATTTTAGCATGATTCACCAAATCGCTTATCAACGTTGGCTGGACGATTCGGCAATAGACGAAAACACAAAATTGGAGTTAAAAAACATTGCGGACGACCCAAAGGAAATAGAAGACCGCTTCTTTAAGGAGCTGGAATTTGGCACGGGGGGATTGCGTGGTGTTCTTGGCGCGGGAACAAACCGCCTGAATATTTATACAATTCGCAAAGCTACCCAAGGGCTGGCCAATTATATTCTGGCCAGCGACGCATATACGCCCGGCATGGGCGTAGCCATAGCCCACGACTGCCGCCGTATGTCGCCGGAATTTTCCACGGAGGCGGCTTTGGTTCTTAACGCGAATGGAATTAAAACCTTCACATTCGAAAGCCTGCGCCCGACTCCGCTGCTTTCATTTGCGGTGCGGCACTTAAAATGCGTGGCGGGCATTGTTGTGACCGCAAGCCACAATCCGCCGGAATATAATGGCTACAAGGTCTACTGGTCTGACGGCGGGCAGTGCCCCTACCCCCGGGATGAGGCTATTATCGCCGAGGTTCAAAAAATAACGGACTTTTCCATGATTAAAACAATGCAAAAATCGGAAGCCATGGCAAAAGGCCTTTTTAACATTGCCTCGCCGGAGGTTGACGACGTTTTTATTTCCAATGTAAAGGCGCAATGCCTCAACCCGGAAATTATCCCCGAGTCAGATATAAAAATCGTATTTACGCCGCTTCATGGCGCGGGCAACGAAGGTGTGCAGCGCGCATTAAAGGAAACCGGCTTTAAAAATGTTTTCGTGGTAAAGGAACAGGAAGCCCCAGACGGAAGCTTCCCCACGGTTTCTTATCCAAACCCGGAAGACCGCGCAGCCTTTGCCCTCGCGCTGAAGCTGGCTAAGGAGCAAGATGCCGACATCATAATCGCCACCGACCCCGACTGCGACCGCGTTGGCGTAGCCATAAAAGCCCCCAAGGAGCATCCGGGCGACGACTATATTTTCCTGTCGGGTAATCAAACCGGCGTCATTTTGGCTGAATACTTAATCACACAAATGAAAGCCAAGGGAAATCTCCCGGACAACGGTGCCATTATCTCAACAATTGTGTCCACCAACATGACCCGCGCCATCGCGCAGGCCAATAATCTGGCTTACATGGAAGTCCTCACCGGCTTCAAATACATTGGCGAGAAAATTAAGGAATTCGAAGAAACTGGTAGCCATACTTATATATTTGGCTTCGAGGAAAGCTACGGCTACTTGGCTGGAACCTACGCCCGCGACAAAGACGCCGTCGCCGCTACTCTTCTCATATGCGAAGCGGCGGCATTTTACCGCAAGCAGGGCCTCTCGCTTAATGATGTGCTAAAAAGCTTATATGAAAAATACGGACTGTACAAAGATATCGTCGAGTCCATTACATTAAAAGGCGTGGACGGCTTGGCAGATATTAAAAGAATTATGGCCTCTTTGCGGGCAACCCCACCAAAAAACTTGGCGGGTTCACCCGTAGTGGAAGTCCGCGACTATAAAAATCGCACGATTACAAATGTAGCTTCTGGCGAAACGGTTGCATCCACGCTTCCCGCCTCCGATGTCATATACTTCGCCACAGCCGATGATTCCTGGGCCTGTGTTCGCCCCTCCGGCACAGAGCCTAAAATAAAACTTTATTTCGGCGCGAAGTTGCCCGCCGGTTCAACCATGGCGGAAATTGATGCGAAATTAGCTGAAATGTCTAAAGATTTATGCGCACAAATATAGTCATTGACGACGACCTGATGCAAAAGGCCTTACAGGTATCGGGGTGTTCCACCAAAAAAGACGTGGTAGAGCTGGCCCTGCGCGAGCTGATTATCAACCATTCCCGGATGGATTTGTCCGAGCTGAAGGGCAAAGTAACCTTCACGGATGGGTATGATTACAAGGCCTTGAGGGAGGGGCGGTAATGCTGCTGGTTGACACGTCCGTTTTGGTGGACTTCCTCAAGGGCGAAAACAACAGGAAAACCGCGCTGTTGGAAACTGCAATGGGGCGGGATGTTCCCTATGGAATCGCATCGTATACCTTTCAGGAATTATTGCAGGGAACCCGCAGCGAAAACGAGTTCATCACTTTGAAAATGTACCTTTCCACGCAAACGGTTTATTACCTGCCCCAAAATATCCAAACATATGAAGCTGCCGCCAGCATGTACTTAAATTTACGCCGTCAGGGCGTCGAGCCAAAAAGCACCATTGATATCCTCATCGCCCTGACCGCCATTAAAAACGATTTGATGCTGCTTCACAATGACCCCGATTTTGACATTCTGGCGGAGAAAATTTCCGCCCTAAGGTCTGTGGAGAGCCTATAGTATGCGAATTGATGGCAATATTGATAAAATTAAATTGCTTCGCGCAAAGGACGGGGTATATGTATATAAATGTTTGTACAATAACAAACCTGCCGTCTTAAAATCCTTTGAAAAAGAGGAATACAAGCGCGAAATAGCAAACTACCGCATTTTGCAGAAAAACGAAATACCTACTATCAATATTTATGCTTTTTACGATTCAGCAATTTTGATGGAGGATATTGAATTTTCGGCGGACTGGCGGTTGGGCATTAAAGATGATTTAAGCAGTGGCCAAGTGGCGAAGAGCCTTGCCTCTTGGTATTTCAATTTCCATGAAAAAGGGGCCTTAGCCCCGGAGATTAACAGCTTGTATTGCGAGTATGACAAAGTGACCGAGGCAAATATTCAAAGCCTGTGGGATAAGCTGCCTGAAGCCGCCGAAACCTTCCGCTATATCATGTCCAATATAAAAAATTTGCGCGAAGCCATAAATTCTCTTGACTATACCCTCACGTACAATGATTTTTATTGGACAAATTTCATCGTAAGAAAAGATAATCAAGCAGCGATAATGTTTGATTACAATTTTTTGGGCAAAGGTTTTCGTTATGCGGATATACGGAATGTTTGCAGCTCACTTTCCGAAGATGCCGCCACAGCTTTTGTAGGCGAGTATAACCGGCTGTATGAAAGCAAGCACGGCACAGGCCGAGGGGCCAAAGAGCAATTTGAAAAGCAAGTGGATGGCGTTGTTTCCACGATTTTTACCCTCATAGCCGCATTTGAAAAGGACGCTTTTCCAAGCTGGGCAAAGGATGAAAGGGAATCGGCAATAAACGGCTCTTTACAAAAAGCCGCGTGGGATTTATTTAAGATATAGCCGATTCAGTTGAAAACCGTCCGCACAGAGTGGGCCGCGCACACGGCAAAAAGCGCGGGGTGTGAATAAGCGTGCTTAGCGCAGACGGGGGATTAGTGCGTCGAACGAGGGCAAATGCCACCGTTGGGCTGCTTGCAGACCAACACAGGCACTGCCCGAGGCGGCGCAACCATCAGCCGACAAGCGTTAATGCGATTCACACCCCGCGCTTTTTGCCGTGTGCGCGGCCCACTCTGTGCGGACGGTTTTCAACTGAATCGGCTATACAAACCGCACGCTAACAAGCTTGGATATGCCCTGCTCTTCCATGGTGACGCCATAGAGATTGTCGGCGGCTTCCATTGTGCCCTTGCGATGGGTGATGATAATGAATTGCGTCGTTGCGGCATAGGTTTTTAGGAATTTGGCGAAGCGGGTTATATTGGCGTCGTCAAGGGCGGATTCGATTTCGTCGAGTACGCAGAAGGGCGACGGCTTTAGGCGCAGAATCGCAAACAGAAGGGCAATGGCCGTGAGGGCGCGTTCCCCACCGGAGAGCAGCAGCAGATTTTGCAAGGCTTTGCCCGGGGGCTGGGCGGTGATTTCTATGCCGGATTCAAGGGGATTTTCCGCGTCAACGAGGCGCAGGCCGGCTTGTCCACCGTCGAACATTTCCTTAAAAACATCCTGGAAATGGGTGGCGATTTCCTTAAACCGGGCGGAGAATTGCTCTTCCATTTGGGCGGTCAGATTTTGAATAAGCTCGTCCAGCGCGGCTTCGGCCTGTACGATATCATCGCGTTGGCTGGTCAATAAATCATGACGGGTTTTAAGCTGTTTGAAAGCCTCAATTGCGCCAATGTTTACGTCAGTCATTTGCGCCAGTTCGGCTTTTAGCCGCGCACCCTCGCGGCGAAGGGCGGCTTCGCTTAGGTCGTCGCGCTTGTAGGGCAAAGCGTTTTGATGGGTTAGGCCATACTCTTCCCATATTTCGTTGTGCAGGCGGTGGCTGGTGGCGTCAAGATGCTCCTTGCGCATTTCCAGACGGGTCAATTCCCGGCCTAATAAGGCGGCGGCATCACTTCGGGTGCGTTCTTCTGTTTCGGTCTTGGTTATTTCAGCCTCCAGGGCTGTTTTTTTGTTTTCGCTGTTGGCCAGCTCCTCACGGGCTTCTTCTTGGCGGGATTTTAACATTTTTAAGTTTTGAGAAATTTCGGTGTCATTGGCTTGGGCGCGCAAAGTAGCGGCTTGATTTGCCTCGATTTCGCGGAGCAGAAGATTTTTTTCCTGTAGTAGAGCTTCTATTTCGTTGTTTAAACGGGTGCTATTTTTTGAGCCTTGGGAAATCCATTCCGTCCGGCGGGATATTTCTATGCGCAGCTCGGTTATGGCGTCGGATTCCTCTGTGTGGGCTTGGCGGTGCTCCTCGATTTGGCGTTGGTATTCCTCCAAATTGGCGCGGGCCTCTTGATGAAGGGATTCTTTCTCGGCTTGGTCGGCTTTGGCGGCACGGATTAGGCCGTTGGATTCCACAAGGCGTGACATTATGGCGTCGTTTTCTTCATTATAATGTTGCGCCATTTGCTCCAGGGCTTTTAGGGCTTCCTCGTCGCGGGCTACTGTGGCGCGTAGGTTCTGCTCTTCAAGTTGCAATGTTTGAACGCGCTCCCGGGCGCGGGAAAGGGTTTCCCGGGTGGCTTGGCGTTTTTCGCTTAGCTGACGGACAGCCTCGGATTGCTGGGATACAGTTTTTTCAAGGGATTCTACTTGCTCTTTCAGCTCTGCTAGCTGGCGGTTGCGGCCGATTAAACCCGTGGTGCTTTGGCGGCTTCCCCCTGTGATTGCCCCGCCGGGGCTTAGACGCTCGCCGCTTTTAGTCACGATTTTATAGGAATATTTGTATTTTTTATGCAGAGTTAAGGCATTGTCCAAGTTGTCTATTATTACAATGTCACCCAGCAATTGCATGATTACCGGGGTATAAATGTCCTGGCAATCTACCAATTCGCTGGCGACGCCTATGAATCCGGCTTCGTGATGCAGGCGAGTTACGTCAATAGCCTTGCCACGCACCGCCGTCAGCGGCAGAAAGGTTGCACGGCCTTCCTTGCTGGTTTTTAGCATTTCGATTGCCAGCTTGGCGTCGTCCTCGGTTTGGGTAATGATGTTTTGCGCCGCGCCACCAAGGGCGGTTTCGATGGCGATTTCATATTCCCCGGCCACGCCGATTAGCTCACTTACCGCGCCGCAAATTCCGCCGAAGCGGGGGTCGGTGGCTTTTTTGGATAGGACGGATTTTACGCTGCGGTAATATCCCTCGCGATTGGATTCCAGCGCGGCCAAGGCACGGTAGCGGCCCCGGATTGCCGTAAGGGATTCTTGGTTTTGGCGTAGCATTGCCTCCAATTCCCGGGCTTCGACAGATAACTGTGAATAGGCCGCGTCGTAGGCTTCTTCGCTTGACCGGGCGCGGGAAAGCTCTTGGCCGTTTGATAACAGAGCCCCTTCTTTCTCTTTTAGGGTGGCTTGATGGGCTTCCAGTTTATCTTCATGGCGTTCCATTTCGGTGGTTAGGCGTTCCTTGTCATCCTCCAGCCGATTGTAGGCACTTTCCGCATCAAGAACCTTTGCGCGACTTTCGGCGATGGCGTTCATGGCCGCCAAAACAGCCTCGTTTAGGGCGTCCAATGCGGCGGCTTCCTCCCGCATTGCGGCTTCCAATTGGGCGGAAACTTTTAATTCCTCGGAAAGCTGCGCATTAAGCTCGTCCAGCTCGCTTTGAGCGGCTGTGAGCGCGGCTGATTCTTTTTCCAGCTCTGCGGCCTTGGCGGCTATGCTTTCGTCGCGCTTTGCCGCTTCGCTTTGAAGCCTCACAATATCAGTTTCGTACTGGCCCGCGCTTTGCCGTAACAGATTAATTTCGCTTTGTTTTTGCTCGATGGCCGTTGAAATTTCCAATAAGACTTCATTGGCGCGGCGGTATTGTACGTCGGTTTCCATGGCGCGGGTTTTTAGCATTTCCCCGGCGGCACGGGCTTCCGTAAGGATTCTTTTGCCGTCATCCGATTGAGCCCGGCCGTTTTCCAAGGCTGTGGCCGCTTGTTCCAGCTCCAGGCTGATGCGGCGGATTTCATCCAAAAAAGTGCTTATGTGAATGGTTTTGTATTCCTCTCGCAAATCCAAATATCGCCGTGCCGTGGCGGATTGCTCGGATAAAGGCTCGATTTGCTCATCCAGCTCGGCAATTATGTCATCCACCCGGTCGCGGTTTTGTTTTTCACGCGCCAACTTGCTTAGGGCCTCGTTGCGCCGGGCCTTGTACTTGGCGATTCCCGCCGCTTCCTCGAAAATATGTCGACGGTCTTCCGAACGCAGGCTAAGGATTTCGTCAACCCTCCCCTGCCCTATTATCGAATACCCGTCGCGGCCTATTCCCGTGTCCATAAACAAATGCTGGATATCCTTAAGGCGGCAGTTTTCGCCGTTAATTGAATATTCGCTCTCCCCGGAGCGGTACACCCTCCGCGTCACCGTTACTTCCTTAAATTCCAGCGGCAGGCCACCGTCAGCATTGTCCACCCGCATGGTGATTTCCGCATAACCCAGCGGCTTCCGGTGCGCCGTGCCGGAAAAAATTACGTCTTCCATTTTGCCGCCACGCAGCTGCTTCGCGCTTTGCTCGCCCAGCACCCACCGCAGTGCGTCCGCTATATTCGACTTGCCGCTGCCATTTGGCCCCACCACGGCGTTCATTCCCGGGCCCAGCTCCAGCGTGGTTCTTTCGGCAAAAGATTTAAAGCCCGTAAGCTCCAGTTTTTTCAGATGCATAAAAAAATTCCCTCACCCTGACGTTTGTATACAATAATTGCCACAGCTATCGCAGTTTTGCTGTCGGGATTGTATCAAACCAAATCCAAGGAGGCAAACATGGAAAATAATCTTCCCAAAACATTCATAAAAAATGTTTCTTTAACTTTTGAGTATGCTATAATGGCTTTAATAACATAAGTCATTTTCCAAGGGAGGCGGTTTTATTGGTACAGTTCATGGCGGGTAAAAAGGGCGAAGGCAAGACTCGCAAGCTCATTGAGATGGCCAATCAAGGAGTAAAAGTAACAGACGGTCATTTGGTTTTTATCGACGACGACAAGCGGCATATTTTTGACTTGCACCGCGATATCCGGTTCGTAGAGGCCGGCAAGGGCGAACTCGCCAATTATAGGGAATTTGTCGGCTTTGTTTTGGGAATCCTTTCCCAAAACAGCGACATCCAGCATATTTTTGTAGACGGTCTGAATAATATCTTGGAAAAAGAAGCCGTGGACAACGAGTCCCTGCTAAAAATGAAAACCCGCTTGGACGCCATTTCCAAGGCCGACCATGTGGATTTCACAATCAGCATTCATTGCGAAAGAGACAGCCTGCCCGATGAGATAAAGACTGCGTTGATTTAAGAGGCAAAATTCTTTGGCAATTGATGAATAACCCCCCTCGTAAATGCATATGCTTAAGCATTTACGGGGGGTGTTTTATTTGCGGAGCAGAGATATAAAACGGCGGATGGGAATCGGAAGCCCGTCAAGGCGGCGGGGGTATGACAAAAATGCCGGGCGGGCGATAAGCCGAGTTGGTGGTGGAGTGGCTGCGATAAGCGGAATGGCGGCGGCTATTTTGCCGCGGTTGCCGCGTTTTCGGTTGCCGAGATTGATGACGCCCCGGATAACGATGCCCCGGGGTGCTATGCCGCAAGCGGGGCGTGGGCGTCGTAGGCGCAGGCTTCAGCTGCCGGGGATTTTGCGGGTGCCGGGGATTATCCGTACGCGGCATTTAAAGGAATTGGCGTTTAGAATTTGTGTGCTTGCGGCGATTCTTCTGCTTGCGGCGGGGGCGTGGCGTATTGTGCGGCCGGGAATCCGTGTGCGGGTGGATGCGGAAACGGTGGCGGCGTTCCAGGTGCCCCATCGTGCGATTGGAATGCTGCGCGGGTATGCGGCGGAGCACGGAATACCTTTCCCGGAGCTTTTTGCGGTGTTTAACGCAGAGAACGGCTTCTTCCCGGAAAAGACCGCCATTTTTGATTTAAGTGTGCTGGAGCAGCTTTATGTACAGGATTTCCGGCGGATTCTGCGGCGGTATAACAGTCGCAGTCTCGCGCCCTATGTGCAGATGTTCGGCAATCTTTTTAATGAAATCGAAACCTTTCCCATACCCACGGGCTGGTACGAGCACGACGCCTCCATAATGTTCGGAAACTCTTGGGGGGTGGAGCATAATTTCCAAGGGAACCGGATGCATATGGGCACGGCCATCATCGACCGGGAGAACATTCGCGGGCGTGTGCCGGTGGTAAGCATGACCCGCGGACAAATTCAGGACGCCGGCTGGGACAGAAATTTGGGCTACTATGTAGGAATCGTTACCGAAAACGGCACGTATTTTTTATACGCCCACTTGGACCGCCTCGCACCGGGGATTTCCGCCGGCCAAGTCATTTCCGCCGGACAGGAGCTGGGCCAAATGGGCAACTCCGGCGGCGGACGCAACCCGCGCAGCTTCCCCGTACACCTGCACCTTGCCATTGCCCCGGAGGTCAGCTTCACCCGCGGCCAATTCTGGATAAATCCCTACCCACTATTGCGCTATATTGAAAATGCACACTAAAAAAAGGGGGGCTGTCTCGCTAAGAGAACTGGGTGGCAGCGGTGCGCTGGCCCGAAAACCCCCGTGATTGCTTCGCTTGCTCACGGTCGTGTCGGCTGGGGCGACAAAGAAAGGAGGAGTTTGCTTTCAGATTATCATCTGAGCAAACTCTCGCCTTTTCTATAGCAAACGTACTTGAAAACCGTGGGTGCAGAGCGATGCCGCGACTGCGTCGGCGGCGTTTTGAGCGATAGTAGCCACGGATTTGAAAGACGTTTGCTATAATGTCGCCATGCGCCGCACTGTTCGCAAATTCTGCGCAATTCACGAGGTTTTTGGGCCCAGCGCACCGCTGACACCCGGTTCTCTTAGCGAGACAGCCTCCTTTTAGTAATAAAGTATTCGTAGTTATTCGTTTTCAAGTTCTTCAGGCTCTTCAAGTTCTTCAAGTTCAGGCAGAATTACAGTAATCTCGCCCTCTAAGTCGGTAATGACTATGCCGCCGGAAATAATGGATACTTCCAGTTCGTATTCAACTTCAACAATCTCCACAGTAATGCGAGAGTGTCTTGCTATTTGACCGATTTCATATACCGCTTCGGCACTGAAAGCAATAGTGCCTTGTGGCAGAACAATTTCAAGTCCCAAACCTTCATTTGCAAAGCGTCTCATGGCAGTACGAGGGACTGCAACTGTTTCAACATCTAAGGATGAAAGGTCTAGCGTTACAATGCCGTCCTCCACGTTGTCAATAATGACGTTAAGTGTGGATGTGGGCAATCGAAGAACGGCGTTGTTTTCTGTAATTCTTACAGAAATGCTAGTTTCGCCCTCATTTGCAGGGATACTAACTGTAGTTGTCGGAACCGATGGTTCGTCGCTGACATAGCCGCCGCCTGTGTAATGATTGCCACCGCCTTGATTATTGTTGTTACCACCACCATTTCCCGGTTGTTGGGGCGTACCTCTGTAGACTTGGGCAGAACCTTGAATTGCCATATCATCCATATAGGCTACATCAAATGTTATTAATCCGGTTCTATCCTCGAAAGGTGAAAACCCAAACAGAATTTGACCTGTTTCAAGGTCTGACCTAAATTCCAGAGGAATCCATAGTTCACTAAGTTGCATGTAGCGAATGAAACCCCCGTACCCATCTAATTTTTCAATGCTGACAGGAAATTCGGTTGTGTCTAAAACAGGTACGTAAGCAGGCAAACCCACAATACGTATGCTTCTTATTGCAGGGGGTTGCGCACCACCACCTTGGTTATCGTTGCCACCTTGGTTATCTTTGCCGTCACCGGTCCCGGGTATGCCTCTGAAGAATGTTACGGTGTCGGTAATCGAAGGGTTGTCGGGAAGAGATGCCGTGATTGTTATATAACCATTAACAAAACCGGGTGCAAGCACAAGCCAGTTGCTGTCTGCTCCCATACTAAAAACTGCTACAGTATCCGGGATAAGTGAATTTGTAATAGTAATATCCAATTGGCTATGCAATCTACTACCATAGAAGTTGCCGTACTGGTCATATAGTGTGAAGCCTATATTAACAGCCGTTTCAGCCGGAGGTGGAAGTACATATGCAGGTGCGCTTATGTGCAATGTAGTTACAACAGGGGGCGGCGGCGGTGGAGTAGTGTCTGTAGTGTCTGGTGTAAAGGTGTAATTAACGGTGAATGTCACTTGGTCATCGTTCGTAATCCAACGAGACCATTCCAAAGAAACAGTAATTTCACGGTCTGTAAAATCAGGCTGTACAACTAAAGTGCCTACACCGGTATTGCGGTCAACGGAAAACAAATCGGGTAACAGGGCAAGAGGTGGATTAGACACTGCTCGTGGAGTAAGAAGCCCATCAAGTGATATTGCACCAACAGAACCTTCAATTTCGGCTAATATGTCACTAAAAGGTATAACATTTCCGTTTTCATCAAGAAATTCTACATCGAAGTATACGTTGCTACCTACCGGCGGGGTATTTGCAGATGGGCCGGTGTCGCGGTTTACAAGTCTAATGTCACGCACACTATCCAAAGATACAGTTGTGCTAAAAGGCACAAAAGCTACAGCTAACGGAGCTAGTACCGGCGGAACTACAACCTCCGGAACTACCGGATGTACAACATAAGCCTCCCCGTCCTCGTCATACTCAACTTCCGGTACAACTACAACAGGATTACCGTACTCGTCATACTCAACTTCCGGCACAATTACAATGGGATTGCCGTCCTCGTCATACTCAACTTCCGGTACAACTACAATAGGATTGCCGTATTCGTCATACTCAACTTCCGGTACAACTACAATAGGATTGCCGTACTCGTCATACTCAACTTCACTCGGCAAAGTCTCCGGTAGTGCGGTTATCGTCAGATAACCATAATAATCATTGCTGCTTTCTTCCGCAGATACGCTTGCGTACACAATAGCGGAAGTAGCCATTACGAATGCCAGTATCATAGCAAGCATTCTTTTCACTGCATGTCGCTTCATTCTAAAGCCTCCTATATTTTTATTGGGCTACGCCTAAAAAATTGTAAAACATTTGAAATCAACATGCCAACTGCTGGTAGCATAGTCTTTCCAATAAAATAAGGCGCGTTGTGGAACGCGCCCTAATACCAACTTGCCATCTATCCAACACACTAAACTGGTCTTTTTGCCGCAATACTGCGTCGACTGTTCCTAGCGCACCTCTTGGTGCGCGTTGTCACTGTCTCCTTGTCTTGCATCAAAAATCCTCCGTTTATTTGTGTTGCATAGATGGCAAGTTGGCATAAAGCAGTTAGACTGTGAACAAGGGGCTTGAGATAGTTCGACTTATTCAAGGCAGAATGAAATATGCGAGGGAATGTTTTTATCCAGCAGGGTTACTGCCCCACCTGATATATGTGCAACAAGATTATAGGTAACAGTGTTGTCATACAACCACACTTCGTCACATAGCGGAATGAAGACTTTCAACGTCTTGAGCGATGTTATACTCCTGCGCTCGATTATTTCGTCCGAGATTCCATGCCCCCCGCTCGCTACTCTGGCTCGTACCCGCTGCTTTGCTATTTCCACATCAGAAACGAAAATGTACCACAAATGGACAGTATAGCCCATAGCCTTGGCTTCCTTGGCAGTGTGCAACACTGTTTGCCCGCTCAACGTGGTTTCTTGATGAAAGTCAATCCGCTCTTGCAGACATGACTTAATTTCTGCGACGGCTTTTTTACCTGCGCAAAATTGAATGTGGGTATCACGCCAGTCACCATAGGTTGAAACAATTTCATCCACATTTATGCGCTTGCCCAATGCTTTCACATCAGCGTCCGATTGAGAAGAGTAAATGGTAGACTTACCAACGCCATTAACTCCGCCGATTATGGTGTATTTCATAGCAGTTCTGCACCAACCACTTTCTCCTGTGCCAAGCCAAGTTTAAGTGAAATCAAGCGTTGATAAAACAACACTTCATCGCGTTCGGAGGCATTTGCAAGCAACTCTTTTAACTCGGTTATTGAGTAAGATATAAACGATTGGAATAGTGTTTGCTTGTTTTCATTCATTTCCCAATCACCCTTTCAAAATTAAACTTGCGCACCTATACACCAGCGAGCCGGTTGTGGTACGCCCTGCCGGGGGCTTCCGTGCCTATCGACACGCAATGGAGGCAAAAAGTATATCTCTCTTAACTGAGGAAACAGTTTATTCAGCACCTTGGCGAATATATCGCACTACATATGTCTCCGACCTTGTGCCATCCTCCGACATTACTACAATTGACATAGCCACTTCTTCACCAACAGGAATGTATCCAAGATAAAGGAATTCCGGAGGGATGTATGGGGTATCATCGAAGTTAGAGTTTGTGGTAAACACAATGCTGACTAAAAGCCTAAAATCAGAAACTGACCAAAAGTATTCATTGTTCCTGTATATTCGGGCCGGTAAACCGCGGTCATACGGCCCAAAATTCATCCAAAACGTAACAGGATAGTCCGGCACATAAACAGTATAGTCAAAAATAGCAGGGTCAAATTCCGGGTTTAGTACAACGTTAAATTCCTCTGCCGGATTATCCCTGATTTCGGAAAACGTAATATACCTTAAACGTACACTATCAGCGGCTTGACGATTAAACCGAATTACATATGTTTCCGAAGCAGAGCCGTCCTCGGAAGTCACTACAACGGATATGACAACGCCCCCACCGGAAGGAATCGCGTGGACATTTAGCCGGTCTGTAGTTTCGTCTGCAATAAACACCACATGGTTTGCCGCGCTAAAATCGTCAAAGCTCCACATTTCAAACTGGTTTATAAATACGCTTGCAGATGAAGCCAAATTGTACGGCGTAAAGTGCATGTAAATGTCATCAAAGTCATATGGCAAATTAACGGTATACTCAAAAATATCAGAATCAAATACCGGTCTTAATGAAAACTGAAAATCCTCTGCAAAAGTCCCCATAACAGGTGTTAGAAAAATATATTCCAAACGCGCATCGGCTGCCATATTTCTGGCTTCCTCATTGATACGCCCGGATACCACAATAAACAGCACTATAGCTGAAAATATCAATATGACAGAAGCGACAATGGCTTTAACGTGGGGTTCAAGTTTGTTGTTGCTAATCCGTTCCAGTCTGTCTGCAAGCTTTTTAACAGTTTGAAATCTTTTATCAGGGGATAGCATCATACATCGCTCTATAACAGTTGCTATTTGTGCATCCTTAACCCTTTGCACTTCATAGGTATTCGTCAACATAACTGTCATAAGCATACCCAGTGCGTAAATATCCGTCCTCGGGTCACTTTGGGAAAAGCCATATTGTTCAGGCGGGGCAAAATATTTTGTACCGATAACCTCTGTGTCAGTAGTTGCGGTCTCCTTATGCTCTCTGGCAATGTCAAAGTCTATGAGCTTCACAGTGCCGTCATCAGTAACCATGATGTTTGTAGTCGTTATATCCCGGTGTATAATCGGAGCGGGCTGACCATGCAGATACACCAAGACATCGCACAACTGCATGAGTATACCCAGCGTCTCTTTTTTACCCAGCGCACCATTCTCATCTAAAATTTCCCTAAGAGTGCGTCCAGCTATGCACTCCTCAATTACATAGAAACAATCATCAAGTAAAGCGACATCGTGAATAAGCGGCATATTTTCATGAGCCAGCTTTGACAGGTTTTTGTACAAAGGATGTTTGTACGTCTTACCGAAAATCTTTAAGATGTAGGGGACTCCCTCTGCATCTTCAACATGGTATATGCTCTTATCCTCATGAACGGCTATTTCTGCCTTTACTTTGTATTTTTCAAGCACAGGTATATTCTCTAACGTCACTTTCAACCTCCGAAAATTTGTATTGTCCTCATCCATTATAACATGTTACAATTGTCAGAGGGTGATATTGTGCCGAAAAGAACCGACGAATTAAGTTTCGAGTTGGAAACTTCCAAGAACATACATAAATATATGGAAACTAATGAGGCTGAGTTTGATGATAAGAATTTTTACAGCTTCCTTAGTGTACTCATTTCTGATAGCGGCAAACCCAAAACAAGGATAGTTGCGGATTCCTGCATAAGCGAACCCTATCTTTATAATCTCCTTAGAGGTGAGAAACGCCCAACCCGAAACAGCGTAATCAAACTCGCTTTTGGTTTAGGGCTTACGCTGGAAACTACAGAACGGCTTCTGATGCTTGCAGGACACAGTAGCTTTTACGTGCGCCATAAAAGAGATGCACTTTTGAAACATGCACTTCAAAACAACATGACTATCTGCGAAGCTGATAATCTACTGGTAGGATATGGGTTTTCTGTAATGACAGAATAATCTGCCGTGCAACATCCTCCCAGATATTCGCCATGCGTGACGCACAAGCAAAACCCCTGTAAACATGCTCGCACCGGGGATTTCCGCCGGACAGGAGCTGGGCCAAATGGGCAACTCCGGCGGCGGACGCAACCCGCGCAGCTTCCCCGTACACCTGCACCTTGCCATTGCCCCGGAGGTCAGCTTCACACGGGGGCAATTCTGGATAAACCCTTACCCTCTGCTGCGCTACATCGAAAACCCCACGGGAGCATAAAAAAGGGGAGCGACCCAAGCGCGTCCCATTCACCGTGCGGTCCCCATACGGCTGCGTCGGGGCCATTCCCAAAAAAAGAGCCATCTCCATGAGACGGCCCTCCTTTAATCGGTGCTTACACAAAATCTTTTTCGCTGGTGTAGCAGCAACCGTTTTCATCGCAGTCATCTTCATCAATAAAATCGTCCATGTCGTCGATGTCGCATTGCAGGCAGGCAAAGCCTTTTTTCAGCAGGCGAATCTTAACGATGGTGATTACCACGATGGCGATAATTAGGAAAGCAATAGCCAAGCCGATGATTACGCCTTTGTGTTTGCTGTCTTGAATTTTTTGGGCCAGCTTCCATTCGGATAATTTGTTCATTGTGCTTTCGTCCTTTCTGGGGGGTTATGTTTAATTTTTTGCTTACCATATTCGGAAAAGGCCCGGCGCATGATTTGCCTCTCGTCGTGGAATTTTAACAGATGGTAGGCTTCGTGTTGTTTGTAAAAGCCTACGTCGGCGAAAAATTCTTCGGCTTGGGGCTTGCAATAAAACGAGCCGGCGGTCATCAAATACCAGTGAACGGTCTTGGATAATAACTCGGAGTCGGCCTTAAAGGTGTAGCCTGTCTTGCCCAGATATTTTAGTACGCGGGCAGATACGCCGCTTTCCTCCTTGACCTCGCGCAGAGCCGCCTGCTTGTAGCTTTCGTTTGGTTCGAGATTGCCCTTGGGCATGACCCAGCCCATATACCGCCCGTTTTGGTTCTTGTACAAAAGTAGGACTTTGTTCCTATATATAACTACTCCGCCGCAGGATACCACGGCGTTTTTTGAATTTGCGTTCATTTTACCCACCAAACTTTCATTTAAAGTAGTCTGTGTGTGTGGGTAATAATTATTCACAAAGAAGCCCGTGCGCCCGACTTTGACATTTCTCCCCAAACGTTACCTTGGCAGTTGGCTCGAGTCAAGCGACCCCACGGCACATAAACGCTCTCGCTTAACGCTGCTTCCTTCCGGACCTGACGTGGTTCGCAAGTGTCCATTGCGCGGGACTTGGCCGTCAACACTACTTACCAAGGGCAGACTTCACAGAGAAGGAGCCTAGGTACAGGCATCACCCTTGCTATGGCGGATTGCAAGCTACAGGGAGCCGCCACTTCCCCGACTAGCACAGGCATGGCCATTATACCCAGAGATTACCTATGTGTCAAACAATCATGGACTTTTTCTAAGGCATTAGTAAAATTACATATTATTTAAAATTATGCTTGACAAATTTTGTCTACAATTCTAAACTTGACGAGTGCGCAGTTAAAATACATAGGCAATTTTACAGGCCATGTGTTTTAGGGCGTAAAAAAAATATCTTGTTAAAACAAGGAGGATTTTGGCAATGAAAAAGCACCTATTAATGACACTTTTGTTGCTTGTGTTGGTTGTGCCGTTTACAGCCTGCGGCAACAACGACAACGACGACGACGTAAGTGAAATTACTATCTGGGCGTGGGACCCCAACTTCAACCTCTGGGCACTTGAAATCGCTTCCGAGTTCTTTGCCTACACCCATCCACACGTAGACGTCAACATCGAAGAAACATCACAGGACGAGATTACAATGCGGATGAATGTTGCCTTTGGCGCAGGTACGATGGACGGCATGGCCAACATAGTGCTTGTGGAAAACTATCGAGCACAAATTTTTCTGCGCCCCTTCTCCAATTATTTCTACCCGGTGGATGCATATGTCAACCGTGCGGACTTTGCACAGTTCCTGATTCCATGGGTCAGCCACGGCGGACAGCAATTCGGGATTCCCTTTGACAACGCGGCCGTAGGCTGGTATGTGCGCACAGACATTCTGGCACAAGCCGGTTTCACCCCCGCCGACCTTATGTACATCGATTGGTATGAAGCCATTGAAATAGCCCGCGTTGTTTATGCGGCAACCGGCATTCCAATGTCCAGTCACGATCCCACAGACATCAGCGGATTCATTCGCCCCACTATGATGGCTGCCGGCTCATGGTACACACCCGATGGCGTAAATGTAAACTTTAACAACAACCCCGTGCTTCGCAGAAGCATTGAAGTTTGGCAAACCCTTCTTAACTCCGGCGTTGTAGCAAACCACTCCGACTGGGGCGGATACATCGGCAGCTTCACAGAAGGAAGAACCTGGTCTGTTGTCCCCGCCGCGATTTGGATTACACCATCCGTGCGCACGGCAATGGAGCAAGCCGGCAATTGGGCACTCGTTCCCATGCCAAACCTTCCCGGCTTCCCCGGACATTATGCAAGCTGGGGCGGAAGCTCCTGGTATGTGCTGGATGTTCCTGGACGTGAGTACGCAGCACAATTCCTCGGCACCACATGGGGCGGAAGCATACCCTTTAATGAGCGTTTGCTTAGCGAAGTCGGCGCGCTTACCATGTACCAGCCCTTCACCACTACAAGCGGATGGATTGACGCGGGCCAACCCTTCTTCGCCAACCAGCAGCCCGTATTCGATTACTTCTCACGCTGGGCCGCTCAAATTCCACAAATAAACCCGGGCATTCACACCTACCGTGCGGACAGTGCCATCAATGAAACATGGATACAAATTCATGGCGGCACAGATATCGACACGGCATTAAACAACGCCCAACACTACGCCGATACCCAAATCATGGTCGGCAACTAAGTATTCATTTTAAAGGGTAAAAAGGGCTGTTGCAGAAATGCAGCAGCCCTATACATAAAGGGAGAAGGTGCTTGAATGGGCAAAGCTTTTAGCTTTAACAGATTAAAGTCTGGTTTAGTCGGTTGGGGCTTTATTTTAATACCAGTGATATTGGTTGGTGTTTTTATTTTTTACCCGATGTTTAGGGCGTTTCAACTAAGTCTGCAAACAGGAATAGGTCGACGCAACCTCGTCTACATCGACCCTTGGTACGGCAACTACGCCCGCCTGATTCAAGATTCTACATTTTGGACGGCACTGCAAAACAATTTTTTCTATTTGATAATTCAAGTGCCCATAATGATTGTGCTGGCAATGACTTTTGCCGTGCTTCTTAATAAAAAAGACTTGAGATTCCGCGGATTTTTTAGGACTTGTATTTTTTTGCCGGCCATTACGTCTTTGATGGCATACTCCACGGTATTCAGATACATGTTTGACACCACCAACGGAATTTTAAACAATATAATGCTGGACCTAGGCCTTATTTCAACCCCGATTGGCTGGCTTACAGACCCCAGCCTAGCTAGGATTACAATCATAATAGCCATTACTTGGCGGTGGACGGGCTATAACATGATTTTCTACCTCTCCTCGCTGCAAAATGTTGACGAGGGCATTTACGAAGCCGCCAGAATCGACGGCGCGAACTCGGTGCAGTCCTTCTTTAAAATCACAGTGCCTATGCTAAAGCCGATTATTCTTTTCACGTCTGTTATGTCAACAATCGGTACGTTGCAGCTCTTTGACGAGGTCATGCAAATTCCGTCCACCCCCGGCGGCCCCGGCAATGCCACAACTACGCTTGCGCAATACATCTTTAACATTTCATTCTTGTGGCAGCCGGACTTTGGTTATGCGGCTTCAATTTCGTTTGTAATGCTGGCGATTATCCTGGCATTGTCCGCGATTCAATTTTGGGTAACACGGGATAGGGATAGACTGAAAAAGTCGCAAGGCCGGCATTAGAGCAAGGAGTCCAATACAAAAAAGGAGAGGTTCGATATGAGAAGAAAAAAGATTAAAATTTCAAATATTTTTGCATATATCTTTTTGTCGATTGCCACAATTGTGTCTATATTTCCGTTTTACTGGATGATAGCATCGGCCACCAACAGCTCGAGGGATGTAATTGCCGGTAGATTATTGCCCGGAACCTACTTTCTGACAAATATTCAAACCATGCTTGACCAAACAAATTTTATGCGGGCTTTTTGGAATTCCACACGCCTTGCGGTAATCGCCACGGTTCTTACAATTTTTGTGTCTTCCTTGGCCGGATACGGCTTCGAGGTCTACAAAAGCCGCAAAAAGGACATTGTTTTCAGCATCTTGCTCATCTCCATGATGATTCCCGCCACTACCTTGATTGTTCCCCTGTTTTTATTGATTGTTAATGTAAGCGATGTGCTGCCCAATGCAATTCCCTTTGGGCTTAACACCATGGCCGCCGTAATGCTGCCCGGCATGGCCTCTGTGTTTTTGATTTTCTTTTTCAGGCAAAGCACAAAAATGTTCTCCATGGAAATTTTGGAGGCGGCGCGCATCGACGGCACCTCCGAGCTGGGGCTGTTTTTCAAAATGTTTATTCCCATCATGAAAAACACTTACGCAGCGGCCGGTATTATCGCTTTCATGGGCTCTTGGAACGCTTTCATGTGGCCCACGATAATCCTACGCATAGGCGATATGCACACACTCCCCATTGTTTTGAACCTTTCCACTCAGGGCTATTGGGTTGACTTTGGGCTGGTTATGCTGATGTCTTTCCTGAGTGTTATACCCATTGGTATTGTGTTCTTTGTACTTCAGAAGCATTTTGTTGCCGGTATGATTGGAACGATTAAGGGATAGATGTCAGAGGAGAGAATTAATATGACAGAGTGGCTTTATAATCCGGAAATTTTTCAGGTGAACAGACTTAAGGCGCGCGCGTTTTTTTATTCGTACGAGGAAGCGGAGGATTTTAGGTACGGTTTTCCGGGGCGAAATGTGCTGGATTTGAACGGTAGTTGGAAGTTTAATTACAGCCAAAATGCGAATTCCCGCCCGGCGGCGTTTTTTAAGCCCGAATTTGATTGCAAGGGCTGGGCGGATATTCGTGTGCCCGCCCACATTCAAATGGAAGGATACGGTCACCCGCAATATGTGAACCTGGCCTATCCTTGGGACGGCTTCGAAGAGCTTTTGCCGCCGGAAATCCCCACGGATTTTAACCCCGTGGGCAGTTATGCAAAATATTTTGAATTTTCCAAAAAAGAAAACGAACGGACTTTTATTAATTTTCAAGGCATTGAATCGGCGTTTTATTGCTGGTTGAACGGGAATTTTGTGGGATACTCGGAGGATTCCTTTACCCCGGCGGAGTTTGACATCACCGACTATATTGTAAACGGCGAAAACAAGCTGGCGGTGGAGGTGTACAGATATTCCACGGGCTCGTGGTTGGAGGGCCAGGATTTCTTTAGGTTTTCCGGCATTTTCAGGGATGTTTCTATATATACGAGGCCCTGTACAAGAATTGAAGATTTCTTTATCAAACCCATACTCAAGCCCGACAATGAAAGCGGCGAAATTAAATTTACTATTGAGGCCGTAAGCGAAAGCAAGGAGGATTTTTCGGTTGATATAGGACTCTATGACCTTTCAGGCTCGATTCGGATTGCCGGAACAAGCTTTGAGGTTCCCGCAAAAGATGGGGGGTCAATGCATTCTTGGGGAGGCTTTGAAGCGGGCTTAGTAAATCCTTGGAGCGCGGAGAAGCCGAATCTCTACCTTATTATGCTCTCACTCAAGGACACAAACGGGAATATTATCGAAAAAATTCCCCAACGGGTTGGTTTCCGCAGGTTTGAGCTGGATAACGGAGTCATGAAGCTCAACGGGAAGCGGATTTTGTTCAAGGGCGTGAACCGCCACGAATTTTCCCATGTGCGCGGACGCGCCATCAGCCGGGAGGATATGCTTTGGGATGTGCTGACCATGAAGCAGTTTAATATCAACGCCGTACGCACTTCCCATTATCCAAATCAGGCCGCATTTTACGACCTTTGCGACGAGTACGGCCTGTATGTAATTGACGAAACCAACCTGGAAACCCACGGCACTTGGTGTCTGCGTCCCAAGGGCACCACAGATATCGTCCCCGGCAGCAAAACAGAATGGACTGCTGCCGTGCTGGACAGGGCAAGCTCTTTGTTTAACCGGGACAAGAACCTCACCTGCGTGCTGATTTGGTCGCTGGGCAACGAGTCCGACGCCGGTGACAATTTGCGTGAAATGTACAAATACTTTAAATCGCAAGACGACACGCGGCTTGTGCATTACGAAAGTGTTTGGCATACGATTCCCGGCTATGAGGACGTCAGCGACATGGCCAGCAGAATGTATCCCACGGTGAAGGAGGTGCGTGAGTATCTAAGCGAGAACCCCAACAAGCCCTTCATTTTGTGTGAGTATTCCCATGCGATGGGCAATTCCTGCGGCGGACTCAGCAATTATCAGGAGCTTTTTGACGAGTTCCCCGCTTATCAGGGGGGCTTCATTTGGGATTTCATCGACCAGTCGATTTTGAGCAAGGATTCAATGGGGCGAGAATTTTTGGGATATGGCGGCAGCTTTGGCGATTTTCCCAATAACGGCAATTTCAGCGGCAACGGCATAGTGTTTGCCGACCGCACCCTTTCGCCTAAAATGCAGGAGGTCAAAGTCTGCTACCAAAACGTAGACTTTGACATTGTTGACTCCGGTGTCCGCATTAAAAACAATTATTTATTTACGGATTTAGACGAGTTTACGTTTGTCGCCCGAATCATGCACAACGGTGCGCTTGTGTCGGAGGGCCTGTCGGTTATATCCGTGCCGCCGGGTGGGGAGTTTGTACTCAAGGACATTGTGCCCCTGCCCCAAAATTTTGTAGACGGGGAGTATATTTTTGACTTCGCGTTGCGGACAAACAGGGACGAAATCTGGAGCAAAGCCGGTTTTGAAGTAGCGTCCGGCCAGCTTGTGACCAAAAAAGGCGACTTGAAATACCAGCCCATTCGAAAGAAAATCAAAATCGCCAAGGGGCTTGAGAATATCGGTGTTTGCGGCGATGGCTTTTATTGTTATTTCTCAAAATTAAAAGGGCTTGTTTCATATAAAATCGGCAGTACGGAGCTGCTTCAAGGCTCGGTTGTGCCCAATTTTTGGCGCGCATCCGTTGACAATGATTTTGGCAATAAAAATAACGCGAAGTTGGCCGCTTGGAAAGTCGCGGGGCTTCACGCCTATGTTACCGGATGTGAGGTCAAGGAAAACGCCGACTTCTGCGAGTTGACCTATAATTATAATTTGGCCGCAGTGGACACCACCTGCCAAGTGAAATACACTGTTTTCGGCGGCGGAGAGGTGAAAGTTGAATTCAAATTCAACGGAAAGCCTGGCCTGCCTCCCCTGCCGGAAGCCGGACTTTTGCTTTCCCTTGCCGGCGAATGCGACATATTCAAATTTTATGGTTTGGGCCCGGAGGAAAACTATATCGACAGAGCTTTTGGGGCGCGGCTGGGCGTGTATGAATATTCCGTCGGTTTAACCCCATACCTCAGGCCCCAAGAAAACGCCAACAGAACCGGCACACGCTGGACGAAAATTTCCAGTGCCGACGGGCGCGGCTTGTTGCTTTTCGCCAACGAGCCCTTTGAATTCTCCGCAACACCCTTCACCCCCCACGAGCTGGATAACGCCATGCACCCCTCCCAGCTGCCCGCCTCAAACAAAACCATCGTGAAAATCAGCGCGAAACAAATGGGCGTAGGCGGCGACGACAGCTGGGGCGCACCCGTGCTGCCGGAATTTATGATAAACAGCGGAGAAGATATTGAGTTTGCCTTTTATATTAAAGGGGTATATTAATTTTTTACAAATAATGTAAAATAAAGCTTGTACTTCATTCCATAAAATGGTATAATTTGGCAGAGAGAAGGAAGGATTGCACAAACACCATTTTATTGTTTTCGCTTAGAGAAGAAAGGATTGAAGCCATGAAAAAGATTATGAGCATTCTAGCCATTACAGTATTGGCAGTTGCTTTAATCGCTGCTACTGTTTCGTCATTTTCAGTGGAAGCGTCCAACCTGGTTGCGGCAACCGTAACCCGTGTTATTGATGGTGACACAATTGAGCTGTCTAACGGTCAAAGGGTGAGGCTGATTGGGGTAGACGCTCCAGAAATCGGTGAGACCGGTGCCGCAGCGGCAACAGCGTTCACCAGGGCTAGGGTAGAGGGAAGAACTGTCTGGCTGGAGGCGGACGGCAATAACACAGATGTACATGGCAGACTGAGACGCTATGTTTGGGTGCGGCGGCCTACAAACCAAAACAATGAGGCCCAGATAAGGGCGCATATGCTGAATGCCATGCTGCTGGAACATAATCACGCCAGACCTTTAATAGTTGGCGCGGTACGGCATGAAGCTTTATTTAGGAGCTTGGCCGCAACCCCGGTTCCCAGATTTATAGGAAATGCCAATACGAATGTATTCCATGTGGCAAGCTGCGGTTCATTGCCCGCAATACACAATCGTATTTACTTTCAAACCCGTGCAAACGCCATTAGCTTCGGACAAAATCCATGCGGGACATGTCGCCCATAACTAAATAATTAACAGCGATACCAGATTGAAAGACGTTTGCTATAATCCTTCTTTCTCCCGGATAAAAATAGCTGGTATCGTTACATAACAAAAAAACTTTCCCCAAATCATCTACCCATAAAATTCCATTCCCTAGGCCTCAGATTGCAAGGTTTTTATCTTATGCTTTCTATTATGCGACGGTGAGGGCGGGGCTTGTGAGTTGCGGGCATGATGCGTAGCAGTCCGGCGGAAAAGCCGAGACGTCCGCTGCGCATAGCCCGTAACTCACAAAGCCCGCCCTCTCTTTCTACATAAAAGAAATTTGAAAATATTGTGAATTTATGTGATAATCATGGACAGTGTGCGAAAACGGTTAAAAATGGGAGAAGCGGCAATACTTTCTGATGGAATAATAGACTTCTTACGCAACTGTGCAAGAAATCTAATAGTTAGCTTCCGACCATCGTAGGAATGAGGGATTCCACATGTTCACGCAATACTTAGGCATAGATTTGGGCACGGCAAACACATTGGTATTTTCCAAGGGTGCGGGCATTATATTAAATGAGCCCTCTGTTGTGGCGATAAACACGGCAACTAAAAAGGTTATGGCGGTGGGGGACGAGGCAAAGCAAATGATAGGCCGTACGCCGGGTTCGATTGTGGCTATACGGCCGATGAAGGACGGAGTTATTGCGGATTTTGAGACGACTCAGGCCATGCTGAAGTATTTTATTAAAAAGGCCAGGTCGCGCCGCCTGTTTTCCCGAAAGCCCCATGTAATCGTGTGCGTTCCCAGCGGAGTTACCGAGGTGGAAAAACGCGCCATTGAGGAAGCTACTGTATCCGCCGGGGTTCCGCCCCGTTGCGTGGGTCTTATTGAGGAGCCGATGGCGGCGGCAATCGGGGCGAGTCTGCCCGTAGCCGAGCCAACGGGCAGCATGATAGTCGATATCGGCGGCGGCACAAGCGAAGTGGCAATCATCTCTTTAAGTGGAATTGTCACCAGCAAATCCCTTCGCACGGCGGGGGACGAGATGGACAGCAATATAATAAACTATGTCCGGCGGGAATTCGGCTTGGCAATAGGCGACCGAACCGCCGAGGACATTAAAATAAACATCGGATGCGCGTACAATCCCAATCCGGGCAATACAATGGAAGTACGCGGGCGCGATTTGGTTTCCGGCCTGCCGCGCACGATTGCCCTTTCCGAGGAGGAGGCCCGCACCGCCCTTGCCGAGCCTGTAAGCAAAATCATAGACGCGATAAAATTCACCCTTGAGAAAACCCCACCGGAATTGGCCGCCGACGTAATGGAATCGGGAATCGTACTGGCCGGCGGCGGTGCGCTGCTTAAGGGTTTGGACGAATTGATATCCCAAGAAACGGGCATCGCCGTAAACAAAGCCGACCAGCCTCTAAACTGCGTCGCGCTGGGGACGGGGTTGGTTCTTGAGCATTTTAAGCAGTTAAAAAATGTATTAGTCACCCATGGAAAGATGCGGAGATAAGTGTAAAAAATCCGCTTGGGGATTTTTTGCACCAACAGATTTGTGCCGCCGACGAAGGAGGCATGGGATAAAAAATGAGTCTTGGAGTATTCGCAAGACATAAGAAAGCTTTTCTGTTATCGGGAATCGGCATATGCTTACTGGCCATAATTTTGACAATCAACCCGAACATCGGGTCGAGTTTTGCTGCGCGTGGGTTGTCGGTAGTTGTAACTCCCCTGCAACGTGGGCTGAATGCCACGATTGCGTGGGTGCAGGGGCATTTTTCCGCACTGGCCAACAACCAAGGTCTGATTTCCCAAAACCGTGCCCTTAACGAGCAAATTGCCCGGCTGCAACTGGAAAACTACCGCCTGCAGCTTGCCTCCGAGGAAAACGAGCGTCTCAACGCTGTGCTGAACATGCATCAGAGGTACGCAGAGCTTCCCACCATCGGTGCGCGGGTAATCAGCCACGACCCAAACGACTGGAACAGAAGCTTTCATATAGATGTAGGAAGCCGCGACGGAATCCTTGAGGGAATGGTGGTATTTGGTGGCGGTGGGCTTGCCGGGGTGGTGCGCGATGTAAATCCCACCAGTTCACAGGTTGTCTCCGTTATAGACAGCCGCTTTGCCGCCGCGGTAATGAGCATCCGCACGGAAGATGTAGGCGTCGTGCGCGGGGATGTGCGCCTGATGCAACAGGGGCTTCTGCGGATGGAGCATTTCGACGTGGCCGCGCAAATCCTTCCCGGCGATGAGATTGATACCTCGGCCTACGGCTCGATGTTTCCACGGGGGCTCCGGGTAGGGACGGTGCGCGAAATTCACACAAATCCAGACGGCCAAACACGCCACGCCATAATAGAGCCCGCCGCAAATTTGGATAACATAGATGTCGTGCTGGTGGTGACTCAGCTTTTTGGTGACGGGGAGTAGCGGCAATGCTGAGAATATTTGCAATGACTGTGCTTATTTTGATAAATTTTACATTGCAGGCGACGCTTTTCCCTCACTTGGCCATTTTGGGAGTCACCCCGGATACCGCGTTGGTTTTTATCGTAAGTTATGGGATTTTGCGAGACGAAATAGAGGGCGCGTTTTTTGGATTCTTTGCAGGGCTCGCCCACGACATGCTAAGCGGCGTGGTTATCGGGCTTTTCGCTTTGCTGGGCTTTTTGACAGGTTATGTTTGCGGCAAGCCTTTTAAGAATTTTTTTAAGGACAATTATTTTCTGCCTTTCTTTGTAGTTATCGCTGTTAGCCTTGTGTACCAATTCGCGTTGTATGTTTTCACCATTTTATTCACCGGCCAGTTTGAATTCTGGCATTACTTCACCACGATTATCCTTCCCAAGACCATTTACACTGCGTCGCTTTCGATTCCGCTGTACAGCTTTTTGTATTTTATCAACACCCGAATTGAGCGGCATGAAGAAAATTCCCGCAGTGTGTTCAGAAAAAAAACCGAGAAAGACGATGCCGAATGAAATTTGAATTAAAGGAACTGTCACGTGACGTCGGCAAAACCCTTTACAGCTTCTTTTCCCACCGGATACTGTGGCTTCTGGTGGTAACGGCAGTGCTTTTTTATATTTTGCTGGCACAGCTTTTTCAATTGCAAATCGTGGAGGCCGACGAATTCCGGCCCGACCCGCCGCGTACCACCACGGTTATGCGGCCTATTGCCGCGCCACGGGGCACGATTTACGACCGTCACGGGCGGCCACTGGCAGTAAACCAGCTTTCATTCGTTGTGAAAATGGACCCAAGCGTGGCCATTTCCAATGAGGCCTTGCTGGAGCTGGCCTTGCTTTTTGAGCGCAACGGGGAGAGATATGCGGACGAATTCCCCATTTCACGGGATGAGCCCTTTGAGTTTATATTTCCGGGAACGGAAACGGAGAGAAACTGCCGCCAGACACATCGCTGGCTGGATGACCTTGCCGTGCCCAATCCCTGGTACACTACCGCCGGAGAAGCATGGGAATTTTTGCGCCATCAGTTTAGCATCAATGAGGACTTATCCAATGAGGATGCGCGGCGGATTTTTAATTTTCGTGCGCCAATTTTTAAGCAACGTTTGCACAATTGGGACACCTATATGCCCATGCCGATTATTTTTGCCTACGATGTGTCTCACGCCACAATTGCCACAATAGAAGAGCGCAACGCCCTGTTTACCGGGCTTTTCATAGACACCCAAACTTTAAGATATTATCCCGCCGGGCGGTACATGTCGCATATGCTGGGATATCTGCGGCAGATAACTGCCGCCCAGCTTGAGGCCAACGCGCATTTGGGCTACACCGCCCATGATTTATTCGGGCGGACGGGGCTGGAGCTTTCCATGGAGCATTTTCTGCGGGGGCAGCCGGGGGTGCAATCCTTCGAGGTCAACGCCGCCGGGCGGCGAATCAGCACCCCCGTGTGGGACGTAGAGCCCCAGCCGGGCAGCCGGGTTTTTTTGACGATTGATTTGGCCTTGCAGCAGCAGGCGTTTCATATTCTTGAGGACTATTTGGCGGAGACTCTTATCCGTCGTTTGAATTTCCGCCCGGGTAGCGAGCATCACGCCTCTTTGGAGGAAATTTTCACTTCGTTTGTGAGGGGCTATAATCTGGATGTGCGGCGGCTATTGGAGGTTGAGCCTTATAATCACGCCTATCCGCTTCTGCGATATGTCTTAGCCCGTGAGCCCGGCGCGAATGCCCAGCGGGAAAGTATTTCCGCCATCCAGCGGCACATTATTGAAGGAATCAATGCGGGGCGGATTTCCCCGGCGATGTTCTTGCTGGCTTTAATCGGCACGGAACAAATCTCCGACCCGGAAAACGAAATCTCCGAGCTTTTAACGGAACGACCCGCCGCGGCCCGGGATGTTCTTATACAAAAAATCCGCGCCCGGGAGCTTACTCCGCAAATGCTAAACATGGACCCATCAACGGGTTCTGCGGTAATTCTGTGCGTACACACGGGGGAAGTCCTTGCCGCCGTGACATACCCTTCCTTTGACAATAACCGTTTGGTTAATGACTTCGACAACGAATATTGGCGTCATATCAATACCCTCGACCCTACGTTTCCCATGCGAAACCGTCCCTTTATGGAGGCCATCGCGCCCGGTTCAACTTTTAAGATGTTTACAGGGGTGGCGGCGTTGGAAGCCGGCGTTATCGGCCCGACCACCAGGATTTTTGACGGCGTAGCCTTTACCCGCGCCGGCACACCCGCTATCCATTGCCATGCCCGGGGCGGCCACGGAAGCATCAACGTGGTGCAGGCCATTGCAGTAAGCTGCAATTATTTTTTCGCGGAAGCGGGGTGGCGGCTGGGCAACTCCCGCCCGGAGGCGACCTTACAGGGAATCCAAACCCTAAACGACTTCATGGCCTTTTTTGGCCTTAACAGCCCCACAGGGGTTCAAATCGGCGAGAGGCATCTGGAATTCGAAAGGGTCGGGTATTTTGGTAATACAATGGCCTCCCCCGAGCTGAAAGCTCACATTGGTAGAGCAAATAATCCGTGGGCCTCCCACCAGTGGAATGACGGAGATACCGCTCAAGTGGCCTTTGGTCAGGGCTACAACGCCTACACCGCAGCACAAATGGCCCGGGGCATGGCAATAATCGCCAATCGCGGAAACACCTTGCCCCTTACCCTTGTCGGGCATGTGGAGGATAATCGCGGCTTTACCGTTCTGCGCCACGACACCGTCCCCGAGGAAGCTAACGTCACGGTTTCCGATTCCACCTGGGATGCCATTCACGAAGGAATGCGCCTCGTAACCCAGCCCGGCGCGGGTGGCACCGGCGTCGGTGTGTTCCGCAACTTTCCAATCATTGTCGCCGGAAAAACCGGCACCGCCGAGCAAGACCGCAACCGCTTCTCTCATACGGCATTTGGCGGATTCGCACCTTACGATGACCCGCAGATTGCTATATATGTAAAAATTCCGTTTGGCTCGACACAGGCGTTTTCTCAGCTCTCCGCGCACATCTCCCGGGATTTGTTCGGGCTTGCACTGGGGCTGGACAACGAGCCGGAACATCCAACACCGTTGAACAGCCTTCGGACTTAAAATGCACGTCTTGAAGCCGCATACAGATTTTAAAGTTAAAATTTTTTAGCATAAGGGGGTACGTATGGCACTGTCAGTAAAGCAGCCGGTTATGATAAAGGGGCAGCTGGACGGCATAAATATCATTTTTGATGATGCTGTGGATTTTGAAATTTTAAAAGAGAATCTGCGCCAAAAAGTCGCGAGAGGAAAGCGGTTTTTTGAGGGGGCCAACAGCACTGTTTCGTTCAGGGGGCGTGACCTTTCGGAAAGCGAGGAGCAGAACCTCATTGACATCATCGTGGAAGAAACCAATCTGGATGTGACCTTTCTGCAAAGCGAGGGTTTTAACAAAAAAAACCCGGCGGAGGACTCGCCGCCTAAAATTGCCTCCCAGGCCCCGCCACGGCTGGGCTACTATGAAAGCAATACAGCCTATTACAAAGGCGGACTGCGCTCCGGCCAGTCCATAAAATATGATGGCTCTGTCGTAATCATGGGAGATGTCAACCCCGGAAGCGAGGTCGTCTCCGGGGGCAATGTCATCGTTTTGGGCGCGCTCAAGGGTATGGCCCACGCCGGGGCACATGGCGACAGCTCATGCCACATCGCCGCGCTGGATTTAAAACCCACACAGGTGCGCATCGCCGACACAATATCCTACGTACCCGCGCCGCCCAAGGACAAAAAATCCAGCCCGGCCTACGCATATATAAAAGACGGCCAAGTTTTCGTGGCCCCGTTGTAAAAATTTTTTTCCACTTATCTCGCGGAAAGCGAGATGCCCGCAGCGTAGCGAGGAAGCGTAGGTGGGATTCATTCCCACCGGAGTGGCGGGGGTTTGGGGGCAGAGCCCCCATTTAATAAGAAGGGGAGGTATTAAACTCATGAGCGAAGTGTATGTAATAACCTCGGGAAAAGGGGGCGTGGGTAAGACAACCACGACGGCGAATCTGGGGGCGGGATTGGCGTTAAAGGGGAAGAAAGTGGTTCTGGTGGACGCGGATATAGGTCTGCGGAATCTGGACGTAGTGATGGGGCTTGAGAACCGGATTGTCTTTGACATTATTGACGTGATTGAGGGCAATTGCCGGCTTAAGCAGGCGTTAATCAAGGACAAGCGGTATTCGACTTTGAATTTGCTGCCGGCGGCGCAAACCAAGGACAAGGACGCGGTAACACCGGAGCAGATGAAAAAGCTGTGCGACCAGTTGCGCGAGGAGTTCGATTATATTATATTGGACTGCCCGGCGGGAATCGAGCAAGGTTTTAAAAACGCAATCGCCGGAGCGGATAAAGCCATCGTTGTAACCACGCCGGAGGTTTCGGCGGTGCGGGACGCGGACAGGATTATCGGCCTGCTGGAGGCCGCCGAGGTGCGTTCGCCTCTGCTGGTGTTGAACCGTATTAAACCAAGCATGGTCAAGCGCGGTGAAATGATGGCATTGGAAGACGTTACGGAAATTTTAGCAATCGACGTCCTTGGGGTTGTGCCCGATGACGAGGGTATTGTAATTTCCACAAACCGGGGTGAGCCCTGCGTAGCGGATGAAAACTCCTTCGCGGGACAAGCCTTTAGGGACATCGTGCGCCGGATGCTGGGTGAAACCGTGCCTTTGATGGATTTGGAAGAAAACAAGGGCTTCATGTCAAAACTGAAAAAATTATTTACAAAGGCTTAGGAGGTGCGGACATGGAATGGCTGACAAAATTATTCAAACCTAAACAATCCTCCGGCAGCATAGCCAAAGACCGGCTTAAGCTGGTGTTAATTCATGACCGCGCTAATTGCTCCACGGAGCTTTTGGAAATGATGAAAAACGATATATTGCAAGTTATCGCAAAATACATGGACATAGATGACACCATGGGACTGGACATAAACATTTCCCAAACTACGACGGACCAAAATGAAACCGTGCCTGTTTTATACGCGAATATTCCCATTAAAAACATGAGAAAGCGAACCCCATGAACGGAAGCCCCATGAACTGGAAACAAGTTTTAAAATCCTACGATTACCTGCTGGCGTTGGTTACGATAGGCATCGGGATTTTCAGCGTGGTGATGGTGTATGCGTCGATTCATGCGGCGGCGATTCCGGCGTCTGTTACGGCGGACCATTACACCCTGTGGGAGAGGCAGAGGCTGTTTATTATAAGCGGCAGTGTACTGATGATTGCCCTGTCGCTGATTGACTATCATTTTATAACCCGGTTTTATATATACATTTACGGGCTGATGATTGTTCTGCTGGTAATCGTGTTGCTTATCGGCGCGGACGACCAGACAAACGTGGCCCGATGGTTGTGGATTCCGTTCCCGGTAGTCGGCTGGCTGAGTATGCAGCCTTCGGAATTTGCAAAAATTTTTATGATTCTGTCCATGGCGAAATTTTTGGATATTAATCGAGAGAGGTTTAATAAGCCTCTTTGGCTGGGGCTGGTTTTATCGGCCATCGCGTTGCCTGTGTTTCTGGTTGTTCGCCAGCCGTCGCTGTCGGCGGCGGTGGTTATTTTATCCATCGCGATGGTAATACTGTTCGTAGGCGGGCTGTATTACCGCACGATTCTTGCCGGACTCGCGCTGCTCGCGCCTATCGTCGTAATGGTTTGGTTTGATATGCAGCGGGCGGAGCCTTTGTTTCTTAGGCGGTTTCTGGGCGATTTCCAGTGGCGGCGCATTGAGATTTTCTTCGACCCAACCCTTTGTATGGACGCTTTCCGCCAGACCCAGGGCTCCCTTTATGCCATCGGAACGGGCGGCCTCACCGGGCGGGGCTTTTTGAATAATCCTTTTGTAATACTCGGCCACAACGATTTTATTTTCTCAGTGGTGGCATCGCAATTTGGCTTCGTGGGTGCGGTTTTGCTACTGGCGGGCATTGCGTTTATTATAGTACGGTGTATTCTTATTGCGTTGCGTGCCGTGGACCTCGAGGGCAGACTAATCGCCGCCGGTGTGGCCGGAATGCTGATTTTTGAAACATTTTTTCACGTTGGAGTGGCCACAAATCTTTTGCCAAACACCGGAATGCCCTTTCCGTTCCTGTCCTATGGCGGCTCGATGATTTGGGTTCACATGATTGCCATGGGAGTCGTGCTCAACGTAGGACTTCCCCGCAAGCCAAAATCCATATTTGAAGATGAGGAGACCTAGTATGAATATCGCGCTAATAGCTCATGACAACAAAAAGAAGCTGATGGAAAATTTGTGTGTGGCGTATCGGCACATTTTAAGCAAGCACCGGCTTTACGCCACGGGAACAACCGGCCAACTGGTGGAAGAAGCCATTAATCTGCATGTATCAAAGTATCTGGCGGGGCACTTGGGGGGCGAGCAACAAATGAGCGCGCAGGCTGCCCTAAACGACATCGACTTAGTGATTTTTCTGCGGGACCCCCTGTATCCGAAGCAGTACGAGCCGGACATAGGCTCACTGATGCGTCTTTGTGATGTGCATAACATTCCGGTGGCCACAAATTTGGCCACGGCGGAGGCTTTACTTCTGGCCTTGGATAATGGTGACTTGGATTGGCGGCTTAATTTAAAATGAAGACGACATTTATAACAGCATTAATCGTGGTGCTCATTTTGGGTGCGGTCGGCACGATTGCGGCTGCGGTGATAATTTTCTTAAACGGAAGAGAAAACACCGGCGGCGATACCGGAGAAGCTTATGCGTTGGCAGTTTTCGCACCGGAAGACCCCTTGCCCGCAGAACCCGAACACGCTTCCGCGCCCGGGCCTACACCCACGCCAACTCCTACCCCTGAGCCGGAGCCCGAAGCAGAGGAATACATAGAATGGGTCTGCCCCAACACAGTGACGATTTTGGTGTCCGCCGCCGGGGACACCACCTTAGGCGGCGACCGCCGCTGGGCGGGATATCACGCTTTCATGCGCGAGTTTGACGAAAGCGGCGGCGACCACAGCATTTTCCTGGCCAATGTAGCCCATATTTTCTATGAAAGCGACATCTCTATTTTAAATCTGGAGGGCGTTCTCACCGACATTCTGTATCCCCATATGGACAAGGAGTTTGTTTTTCGCGGGCCGAAGCACTTCGCCCAGATTTTATCAAGCTCTCACATAGACGTGGTTTCCATTGCCAATAATCACACAATTGATTTCTTCGAGCGCGGCATGAGGGACACCCGCGCCGCACTGACCTACGAGGGAATCCTTTATTTCGGTAATGAGTTTAATTTAATCACGGAGGTAAACGGAATAAAAGTCGGCCTTTTTGGCTTCCGCATCTGGTGGGATGGCGCGGACAACCGCAATCGCATCACCGCCGCCATCGAGGACCTGCGCAGCCGCGGTGCGCAGTTAATAATCGCCTATCATCATTGGGGTGTGGAGCGGGAAAACTTCCCGCAGCCGTATCAAATCGCCATCGGTCGCCATACAATCCGCGCCGGCGCGGATTTGGTGCTGGGCGCGCATCCCCATGTTTTGCAGGGAATCGAGGAATATCAGGGCCGCTTCATCGTTTACTCTTTGGCGGATTTCAGCTTCGGCGGCAACGCTTTTCCCCACGACCATGACACTATGATTTTTCAGCAGACCTTCACTTTTTACAACGGCGTTTTGTTACCGGACAACGATATAAATATCATCCCGGCGTTTATGTCGTCGGTGAGATACCGCAACGATTTCCGCCCCACCGTTGCAGAGGGTGAGCAAGCCCAGCGAATTATGGCAAGAATAGAGCGATATAGTGAGGTGCTTAGATGAAAATTCTGATTTTCGGCGCGAGCGGCCTTGTGGGCGGCGCGATATGTAAAGAGCTTGCCGGGGCCAAGGAATACGAAGTACACGGGACGTTTAATAAAAACAAGCCGGAGGATTTCTGCGAAGCTCATAAATATGATATTGCGGACGAGCCGCGGCTTGACGGGCTTCTCGCACGCATTAAGCCCGATTTGATTATTTCGTCTTTAACGGGGGATTTCACCCAGCAGCTTGGTGCGCACAAAACCATGGCGGAGTATTTGAAAAAAAACGGCGGGAGAATGATTTTTATTTCTACTGCAAATGTTTTTGACGGTGCGGTAAGCGGAAATCATTCGGAGGCGGCGGTGCCGTATCCTTTGAGCCGGTACGGCAAGTTTAAGCAAAGCTGTGAAGAAATGCTGCGGCACGAATCGGGCGCGAATTGCCTTATCGTCAGACTGCCAAAAATTATTTCGGGAGGTGACTCCGAAGACATCACCGGGCACATTAAAAAGGGAAACGGCTTCTACTCCAATTTGTATTTTAATTTTAACACCCCGGAGAATGTGGCAAGAGCCGTAAAACACTGCATCGAAAAAAGTAAATCCGGCGTGGTGCATTTGGTGAGCGGAGAATGCATGTCCGACGCAGAATGGGCAGGACGAACCCTTGCGCAGGCCGGGCTTACAATGGAATATGAAACATCAGAGTTGTCCGAAGAAAGTTATTGCGCACTCTTGGGCTGTAGCGACATCTCAAAGCTGGCCCCAAGTAAAAATGGAGGATTTTACCTGACTATAATTTGCACAGATAAGGATGTTGCCCAATGTTGCCAGTAAATATGCTACCCGAAAATGTATATAAAATTGTTCTCAGCCAGCCCAACGCGGCAGCTTCCGGCGATGGCCGGGAGTATACCCGCTTTGAAATCCTCCGGGGCGGAAACGGGAAAACTTTTCAGTCCAGTATGTACACCAAAAAGAAGATTTTTCACAACAACATCAATGCAACTGATGTGAAGGCTTTTATTAACGCACTTTTTGGTATTTCTTTTTTTCAATACAACGCCTGGGACGGAAAATATGAGTACTCGGCCAAAGTTACAAAAAAGGGCAAGGTTTTGTCCACCCGCCGCGCAATAAAAACCACGCAAGACACGTCTTCCCGGCCTCACATGGATGACTTCGAAGAGGGCACCTTTAACAGAAGGAAAAATCATATTATTCGCGAGGGTACGCATATCCCGGTCCTGACGGACATGGGTGTGTTCACAAAGGAAAACAAGGTCGCCGCGCCCATGCGTGATAAATTCCGCCAAATCAACCGCTTTCTTGAGCTTCTGGCAGATGAGACAAAAAATCTGACAGGCGAAACCGCTATCAATATAATTGACTTCGGATGCGGAAAATCGTATCTGACGTTTTTGACATACCACTACTTCACGGAAATCCGAGGCCTAAAAGCAAACATCTGCGGGCTGGACATGAATCCCGATATAGTATCCCAATGCTCAAAGGCCGCCGAAAAATACGGCTATACCTCGTTGGAATTTAAAGAAGGGGACATTGGTTCGCAAACAAAACCCCCGCTGGAAAGCTGGGGTGCGCACGGCACGTTTAATATTGTAATCAGCCTACACGCCTGCGACACCGCCACCGACCACGCTATTTTCAACGCCATAAAATGGAACGCCGACCTTATCTGCGCCGTGCCCTGCTGCCAGCACGAGCTAAAAAACCAGATGAACCCCAAAACACTGAAGCTTTTTAACGAATACGGCATAATAAAAGAGCGAATCGCATCGCTGGCCACGGACGCAATTCGCGCTAAGCTGCTGGAATGCTGCGGGTACAAATCTCAAATAATAGAATTCACCGGTATGGAACACACGCCCAAAAATTTGTTTATCCGCGCAAGGCGGCAAAACACGACGCAGTCACAATCGCGAGGCACACGAAAACGCACCGCCTCAATGGGAGAAGTCAATCAAATTTTAAAGGAATTCGGCTTCCAGCCGACACTGTACCGTCTGCTGCAAGAATGAAAGTGGCCCAAGAGTGTTGGGAAAAGGGCGGCAACGCGGGGAGTGGGCGCGCTAACGCTTCTCGAACGATGATTGACTTTGACAGGGCGGTGTCTGTGTCGGTCTTACGGCGGCAAGCCCGACGGTGACACGTGCCCTGTCATGCGTCACTAATCGTACGACTGCGCTAGTCGCACGCCTCACTCCCCGCGTTGCCGCCCTCTTTTCCCAACACTCTTGGGCCACTCTCAATATAGTGATTAGGCCTTTTTTCTGCGCTTACATTTACAGAACAACCACAGGAAGAATATGCCTGCGCCTATAAACGCCAAAATTTTAAGGATGGTTTTCCTTTGCTCTGCCCCGGGATAAAGGGAGAACATACCTTTATCAAGGTCGATAGAAGCGTCCCATCCCTCAATGTAATGATAATGCTCGGATTGCTTAAATGCCTCAATACTTCCCAACTCACCCAAGGCCGCAATTGCCCTCACGATTTTGCCTACTAAAGGCACACTAACAGCTTGCGCAAGGTCGTCCTTAAATTTGGCAATCTCCTCAAGCAGACGAGCCTCGTCATCCGTATTTTCCACCGAATCCAAGTATTCAGTAAATAGCATGGTCATAACCTCCCAATTTGTATTTATGCCAACTTTATCACGGAATCTGCCGGAGCACAACCTAAAAGGTCATCACTCCGGCAGTTTTTTTATGTACCAAAGCTACCTATTTTATGGTATAATTCTAAGAAAATGGCATAGAAACATGACAGGAGCAAAAAATGAGCGAATTTACCCCAAGGATAAAAGGCGTTGACATAGCGGATGAAATGAAAAAGTCGTACCTGGATTACGCGATGAGTGTAATCGTGGCGCGGGCCCTGCCCGATGTGCGGGACGGGCTAAAGCCGGTGCATCGGCGGATTTTGTATTCCATGAGCGAGCTGAATCTTGACCCATCGAAGGGTTATAAGAAGTCTGCCCGGATTGTGGGCGACACTATGGGAAAATACCATCCCCACGGCAACGCTTCTATTTATGACGCGATGGTGCGGATGGCCCAAGATTTCTCGATGCGGTACATGCTGGTGGACGGGCACGGCAACTTTGGCTCGATGGACGGTGACGGCGCGGCGGCGGAGCGTTATACAGAGGCGCGGCTGGCGCGGCTTTCCATGGAAATGCTGGCGGATATCGACAAGGAAACGGTTGACTTCACCCCCAACTACGACGAGGAATTTATGGAGCCGACGGTTCTGCCGGCGCGTTTCCCGAATTTGCTGGTAAACGGTACGTCGGGCATTGCGGTAGGCATGTCTACGAATATTCCGCCTCATAATCTGACGGACGTAATAACGGCGGTCTTAAAGCGGGTGGAGGACAAGCGCGAGGGCGTGGAAACCCCGATTAAGACCTTGATTGACATTATAAAAGCACCGGACTATCCCACGGGCGGGGCAATTTTGGGCGTGGGGCATGTCCATGAGGCATACAAAACCGGGCGGGGTCGCGTGGTTCTGCGCGCCGACGCCGTTATTGAGCCTCTTCCCGGCTCGCCCAATCGGGAGCAAATTCGATATACGGCCATCCCATATCAGGTCAACAAGGCCAATCTAATCAAGCATATGGCCGACTTGGTCAAGGACAAAAAAATAGATGGCATCACCGATATTCGCGACGAGTCCAACCGCATGGGCGTGCGCATCATAGTGGAACTGCGCAAGGACGCCAATGCCAATGTGGTTCTCAATCAGCTTTATAAGCTGTCGCCATTGCAGTCCAGCTATGGAATTATCATGCTGGCCCTTGTGAAGAATGAGCCAAAAATTCTGAATCTGTCAGAATTAATCGAGCATTATATCGACCATCAAAAAGAGGTAATCACCCGGCGCACACAGTTTGACCTCGCCAAGGCCGAACGCCGCGCCCATATATTAGAAGGGCTATTGAAAGCCCAAGACCATATTGACGAAATTATCGCGCTAATCCGCGCTTGCCGCGACGGAAACGAAGCCCGCGACAAGCTGATGGAACGCTTCGGATTCACGCAAATTCAAGCGCAAGCCATCGTGGACATGCGCCTCCGCGCTCTGACAGGGCTGGAAAAAGAGCGGCTGGAAAAGGAATACGAAGAGTTGCAAATTTTAATTGCGGAACTCAAACGCATCCTTGCCGACGAAAACTATCTTCTTCAAGTCATGAGCGAAGAGCTTACCCGGGTGAAGGAAAAATTTGGTGACGAGCGGCGCACGGCCATTTTGCATGACCCCGGCGACATCAATCTGGAGGATTTAATCGACGACACGCAAAGCGTAATCACCCTCTCCGGCATGAATTATATCAAGCGGATTCCGCTGGATACCTACCGCTCCCAAGCACGGGGCGGCAAGGGCGTAATCGGCATGGGAACCCGCGAAGAGGACGCCGTAACCGACCTTTTTGTGGCCAACACCCACGACCATATTTTATTCTTCACCACCCGGGGCCGCGCCTTTAGCCTCCGCGCCTTTGAAATTCCCGAGGCCGGACGCCAGGCCAAGGGAATGCCCCTTGTGAACCTGCTGAATCTAAGCGGCGGCGAAACCATTGCCGCCATGATTCCCGTAACCAAGGGCGAGTGGGACGGATATTTAATAATGGTGACATGCCAAGGGCTGGTAAAACGCACCGCACTCAACCAGTTCTCGAAAATAAACAAGGCCGGGCTAAACGCAATTACCTTCCGCGAGGATGATACCTTGATTACCGTTCTGCGCTCCGACGGGCAGCGCGAGTTGTTCCTGGGCACAAAAGAGGGCCGGGGAATCCGGTTCAGCGAACAACAGGTTCGCCCCTCTGGTCGCACGGCCATGGGTGTACGCGGCATGAAGCTGCGTGACGGTGACGAAATCATTGGCGCAACCGTTGCCGACGGACAAGTTCTGCTGGTTTCCTCCAATGGTTATGGCAAATGTACCCCGCTGGAAAGCTGCCGCGGCCAAAACCGCGCTGGCATGGGCATTATCGTCTACAAGCCCTCCGACAAAACCGGCCAGCTCGTGGGCATCGAGGCCGTATCCGAAAACGACGGCCTAATGATTATCAATTCCGAGGGCGTGGTAATACGCATCCGCGTGGCCGATATCTCCGTGCAGGGCCGCTATGCCTCCGGCGTGAAGCTCATTAACATGGACGATGGCGTCACCGTAGTCAGCATGGCCAAAATCGCCGACGACGACAGCAATAGCGAAAGTGATAATGATAGCGACGCGGTTGAAGAATCGTAATTTGTAAGTGAGTGCTACTTCTTACATTGAAACAATTTAAAAGGTGAGAGTTCGCGCAGATTAATCTGCAAGCGAATTCTCACCTTTTTCAATTTCATATAAGTATCTTCATCTGATACCAATCTGCCGATGCTTATTGCTCCTTGCTATTTTACCAGCGATTGAGTATCTGTAATCAACATGTTGCTTTCTCGTCATCAATTACCTCACCAAAATTCCTAGCTTTTGGACGTTGGCAGTAAACGGAGTTTGGTCAACCCAATCTTCGTAAATTATCGCCTGTGCATCAATGTTATCATCTATGTCGTATGCCAACATATTTACCCGCGCATAATTTTTACAAACATCATTAGTAAATTCACGCGACACAACAGCAATATCACTCTTTGGGTGGTTAGTAGACGTGACAACCGAACCAAATAAATAAACCTCGGCTTGCGAATCAAGTTCCGCATGAACCCGCCGTGCAAACCGTTCCGCTATTTCCATTGCCTGTGCATATGAAATTCGCTTATCCATTAGGTTCAACTCCTTCGCAAATATCGGCTTATTGTAGCAAGCGGATTTGATATAAGGGAAAAATTGTGCAATGGCGGTTATTGAATTACTTGTCGCTGTTTTTCCAACGTCCATTGTTCCATTGATAAATATTAGATTTTTCATGCAGTCACCATTCTTTTTGCATTAGCATAGACTCACCGAATGTCTGCACATATCCACACTTTTTATATAAAAAAATTCCGTCGGGATTTTCAGCATTCACATATAACCTTAGCCCTACCGTATTCATTTCTTTGGAAAGGCTATCTGCTTTTTTCATAAGTGCATCCGCTATGCCTTTGCGCCTAAAATTGGGGTTGACCCATAAATCATCAATAAACAGCCAACCTCTCCCATTTGTTGAACCCACTTTCGGAAGATAGTTGATGAAAATATATCCTACAAAATGGTTTTCTGATTTAGCGGCGAAAACATAAAAAGTTTGGATTTCCAATGCCGTATAACATGAGGTAAAATCATGGTCTTCATTCGATTCCTCTTCATTTTTGTAACGCCCGTTCACTCGATAAAAAACCATCTCATCAAACATGGAGTAATTGTCTTTGTTGACCCTTACGATACTGTATTCCATAATCATCAATCTCCGAAAATGTAAAAGTTATAATTGCTATGCACACCGTAACACACTTTTGAAGGCTTGTCCGTCCATATGGATACACCATTGACAAACTCACACAGAGTTAAAAAAACCTTGTACCAAATCATCTACCGTTTGCAAAACTAATTGCGTCCTGCACGACTAAGGTTGAATAATACGTTAAGACCATAACATTTTCCTGAAAACCTATTCATTTCTTTGTCTCCGTTTTTATTATTTTTAAGCAACCACATAATTTTATCACGAACAAATAAAAAAGCCTATTGCGTTTCCCGAAAGTTTTAGGAAAATTTTTCGAGAAATGCAATGGGCTTTTAGTCAAGCTCAAACTTGAAATCACAAGCAACTATCTCAAAAATATAATCATAGGTTGCAAGAATATAATGATTATACTTTTTGTCGTTGCTAAATTTTCCAATACCCTGTTTATTAAAAATACTGTCTAGCAAATCTGACTTACTAACAAGGTCAAATGATGAAACTAACTTTTGTTCTTTGCTATACAAATCAAGCTCGTGGCATGAATGGTAAACACAATCATCAAAGGAAATTTTATAAGCTATCCAATCACGGCCCATTTCATTTTTACTACACAATGCACCGCAAAGTTCACCCGTAAAAGTCATTCCATACTTGTCGAATAATATTTCTACTTTGTCTAAGTGAATGGCGTCTCTACCTGAAATTATACCAACTGCCGTTTCTATGGCTTTTCGCTCGTTATCATTCCAATATTCCATAACCAAATTATTCAAATTCAATTCCTCCAATAGTCTCAACTTCCCATTTTTTGACCATTTTTCGATTAATGGGAACACCTAATATCTCCCTGATAACCGCCGCCATTCGTCCAATTCTATAAATTCATAATCCTCAATTCGGTCAAATATCAAATCCTCTGTGTGCGTAGACAAATGAAGTTGGCCACGGACAACTCGAAAGTCTCCTCTCATTCTGTACCAAGAAAATCTGCTATCATGCCTACAAAAAATACCCATTACATGCGACCTGTACCTTCCAAGCATACTATTGCGAGTATTAAACTCAACAAATATTTTATTATCCCCGTCCTGTGCTCTATATATCGCGGGATACGTAAAGGAACTCTGCACAGACATTCGATATTCTGGATGAATGTGGAGAATGATAGGCGGGTTTGAACTTTCCCATGTACCCAAAGGAATTGCATCTTCTAACGGGATATTTTCTTGCATAATAAATACAAGCCATGTGCCAATGGTCATAATAAACAACATTACAATGCCAGCGGCAAATGCAGTAAGTAAAATAATTATATTTTTAAATATTCTGCCTGCTCTTGATGCTGTGGCATCGGCTTTTTTCTTCAATTTGCTTGCCGCAACAATGTATAAGATGGTAGTAGGGAAACTAAGCATCAATAGTCCCATAGCTGTATCCAACACTGAAATCTCATGCCCTATCATGATGCCAACAGCAAAAAAAATACCATCAAAAATAAACATAATGACTGCAATCTTAGCTATAATGGATATTTTTTCAGGTTGTTTCCAGTACATTAATCCAAAAATACCCGCAAATAACTGCCAAGCGGAGGCGACTACTAAAAATACAAAATAGACACCCCTTACCTCTTCTCCTACATAGCCGCTAATCAATGGGTAACTAGAAAGCAACAGCCGAAACGCGCCAAAAATTACACAGGCAACTGCCGAAATTCTTAACATCAATTGCTTTGGTACATCCACACGCTCACCTCCTGTACATAATTATAAGGCTACAATATAGCAATTTCGATGGAATTGTCTATAGACTTCTTGCATAACTTCAGAATTTTCTCTTTAACAGTTTGAACGAGAGTGGCCCAACCGTGTTGGTAAAGGGCGGCGGCGCGGGGAGTGAGGCGCGCGGCTAGCGAAGTCATGCGCTTAGTGACGCATGGCGGGGCTTGTGTCACCGTCGGGCTTGTGTAGCACAAGACCGACACAGACACTGCCGCGCCAAAGTCAATCATTGCATGACGAGCGTTAGCGCGCCCACTCCCCGCGCCGCCGCCCTTTTACCAACGCGCT